>Ga0307378_10000237_pt1 | contig 102950 bp, 84 predicted proteins | sample UN1MG_FD_202238 | JGI IMG/M metagenome (GOLD analysis project Ga0307378, IMG submission 202238) | Soil microbial communities from Risofladan, Vaasa, Finland - UN-1 | ecosystem: Environmental > Terrestrial > Soil > Coastal area > Acid sulfate soil | place: Finland: Risofladan, Vaasa | collected...
AATAATGCTCTCCCCTGCTGCTTCCGTTCCCTTAAAATGGTGCTCTGCTTGTGCCGTAGTTGTCCAATAGTCAACGTTTTGATCTGCATAAGCGGTAAGTCCGGCCTCCATAGTATTGTATCCACACGCTTTCATTGCATCATAAGTCAGCTGCCAGTGGTCCTCCCCCCACCATTTACCCGACGGATCTACGAAGTTAACTGGATTGTTCTTACAATACAGGTACCAGTTGATGCCATCAGCGTAACCGACCGGGTCGGTTTGGAGGAGCCGGCCTATGTATGGATTGTAATATCTCGCCCGATTGTAGTAAAGCCCGATTTCGATGTCGTAGCGTCTTCCGGCAAACATGTAGGGGTTCGGGTGGTTGGCGTCTTCGACGGCCACCTGGCCATAGACGGAGTATTCGTAGGTCTGGACGGTATCGCCGGACGAATCGCTCAGGGCCACGACGGAACCGAGGGCGTCGAAGTGATAGTAATAGGCCGCGTTACTATCGGCCACCTCGATCATACAGACCGGCTCGTCGATGCCCGGTCCGTAGATGTATTTGCGAAACAGGTTGTTGTTGCCGTCGTATTCGGCGATTACGTGGCCGCCGTCATGCACGTACCGGGTGGAGTAGCCGTCGACCTTCTTTTCAACGCGGCGGCCATAAACATCGTGCTTGTAGGTAATTGTCTGCCAGTTTGACGTATCCTGGGCCGGGCTCTCGCCGGACCACTGCACGAAGTCCACCCAGCCGCAATCGTCGCCATCGTAGCCGCTGCCGTCCTTGACGTAGCGCCATTTGAGCGTGTGAATGCCCGCGCTGACCGTATAGGTCTTTTGGGTCCAGTCCACCTCGCCGCTGATGCGATCCTGGCGCGTGTCGTCGATGTAGAATTCCAGGTAGTCGCCGTTCGATTCGGAGGAGACTTTCCAGTGGAATTTCAGTGTTTCCGAGCTGTCGATATCCACTATCGTCTGCATACATGATTCGCCACCGCTGTCGGAGGGCGAACCACTCCGGGCCGAGTCGCCGTCCAGGTAGTACTCGCTGTCGGAGCCGGAGTCGGTGGACCAGGGAGATTCTCCGCTACAGGTGAACTTGAGGTCACAGTCCGTCGCCTCGGCCAGCTCACCGGGCGAATCACGAGTCACTAATCACGAGCAGATTACCGGGGACGCTATGCTCCTTCTCAATGACAGGCGTCGGGTACATAGGAAAGCAGGGTATCAGGTGAGCGGAGATTCTAACAAGTCTCGTCGCTCGAATATCGTATGTCGTGTGGATTCCTGCTGCTGCAGGCATGACAGGCACAGGGCCTCGGTTCAAAGCTCATAGTCCTTTTGATTAGTCAAAAGGACTATGAGCCATGTATAACCCATGACCAAATATGGTTTATCGCGGCGCAATCCGTCAGAACACCTGGCGTCCCCAGTGGGACTTGCGGGAAGTATCAAGTATTAGCGGATTAGTAAGTTAGAGAATTAGTGAATTAGTGAATTGGATCAGTATCTGGTATCCAACATCGAGTATCGAGCATCGAGCAGCAACGGATAGCGTTCAGCCTGTAGTTATTTTTTAATGTCACGTACGTAAAGCGCGTACGCGCTTTACGTATAAGCTTTTTTCCTGTGGAGGATTGATAAAGTAAAAAACAATAGGCTGGATGAAAAACCCACGGCATCGAATTTCTATTCGAAAACAAAATACCGCGTCGCGGAGTTTATCCTGAATTTAGCCTAAGGACTCCTTCGCAATTAGGGGCATCGGGCACAGAGCAAAGCAGGGTATCTGGTAATCAGGTGGGTGGAGATTGGAAGAGGTCTCGTCGCTCGAATATCGTATGTCGTGCGGATTCCTGCTGCCGCAGGAATGACAGGCACGGGGCATCAAGTCAAAGCTTATAGTCCTTTTGATTAATCAAAAGGACTATGAGCCATGTATAACCTATGACCAAATATGGTTTATCGAAGCGCGAGCCGTCAGATCACCCGGCGTCCCCAGTGAGCGGGAAGTATCAAGTATCAGCGGATTAGTGAGTTAGCTGATTAGCGGTTTAGAGAATTAGAGAATTGGGTCGGTATCGAGTATCGAAAGACAGTGTTTTAACCAGGAGTTATTTTTAATGTCACGTACGTAAAGCGCGTACGCGCTTTACGTATGAGCATTTTTCATGCGATGGATTGTTATCGAATTCTTCGGCCATCCTCACTCCTTGCGTGGCCACGACAGGTCCGAGCATCGGGCACAGAGCAAAGCAGGGTATCAGGTAATCAGGTGGGTGGAGATTGGAAGAGGTCTCGTCGCTCGAATATCGTATGTCGTGCGGATTCCTGCTGCCGCGGGAATTACTGGAAAAATCTGAATGTTTCGATTATTCTTAATCCGGATTTTGGTTTTTTTTTTGAGCTTAACGACATGGATTTTCGCCGGAATGGTTATTATTCGAAGGTGGCGGTCAAGAGGCGGCCGGGCCGGAAGGGCTTTACGCTGGTTGAGCTGCTGGTGGTTATCGCTATCATCGCCCTTTTGCTTTCGATTCTTATCCCTTCGCTGCGAAGGGTCAGGGTCGTCGCGGCGAAGGTGGGCTGCGCACATAACCTCAAGCAGATAAATTTGGCTATGAGCCTTTATCTGAATGCGAACGATAATACCTATCCCTGTGCCCGGGACCCGGTCTCGACGGAGCCGGCCTACTGGCTGTGGATGGGCCGGGGCTGGCGGTCGTTTGTCGAGCCTTATCTGGGCGGTAATATCGATGTGAATAATCCATCGGTTCTGTTCTGCCCGCAGGACCGCATCGCGAAAGAGAAATTTGAATCGACAAGCTACGCCTACTCGATGGCGTTTTACCACAGCCCCGAGCAAATCGACGCGATGACCAGCCCGGCCGATACCTACACGAATCCGCAGCCCTCGATTCCGCAGCGAAGCATGAACGTGGCGAAACCTTCGGGCAAGATTCTTATCGGGGAATGGCAGAGCAATCATTTGCCCGTCGATGAGGACAAGGGGTGGTGGTGCTGGGAAGGAGCTCGGAACTTTATCTTCGCGGACGGCCAGTGCCGCTACGTCGAGGCCGGGCAGATTCGTCCGGCCGGAGATGAATTTCCGGATGCGAACCTGACGGTTCGGGGCATAAAGGGTCAGGACTGGCCGCGATGAATGCAAAAGATTCTTCCGCTGTCAGTTTTTAATTATTGACATATCGCGTTCGATTTAATATAAATTTAGTTTTTGTATTCCTATAGGAGCTTCTCGCTGGACTAAAACAAGAGAATGGATGTGTCGGTGCGGCGATGGCTGGAATCGTGTGAGTATGTAAATTTACTTAGGAGATTTTTAGAATGGTAGAACAACGAGTGTATTTTTTCGGAGGCGGTAAGGCTGAAGGCAATGCAAAGATGAAGGAGCTTCTGGGCGGCAAGGGGGCTAATCTCGCGGAGATGACAAGTCTCGGTGTGCCTGTACCGCCGGGCTTTACTATCGCTACGAAGGTGTGTAATGAGTATTACAAGTCCTCCGGCAAATGGCCGAAGGGACTTGATGAGGAAGTCGATAAAAACCTGGCTAAGCTGGAAAAGGCAATGAATGCCAGGCTCGGCGATCCGAACGAGCCGCTATTGGTCAGCGTAAGAAGCGGAGCGGCCGTATCGATGCCCGGTATGATGGATACCGTTCTGAATCTTGGGCTTAACGATGATGTTATTGAAGGTATCATTAAGAAAACGGGAAATCCGCGATTCGCATACGATATTTACCGCCGGTTCATCGATATGTTCGGCGATGTCGTGATGGGCTGCGACCATGAATATTTTGAAGAGGTAATCCATGCGGCCAAGGAAAAAGCCGGCGTCCAGCTCGACAACAAGCTCAGCGCCGAGCAATTGGCAGACGTCGTCGCCAAATACAAAAGCGTTTACAAAAAGCACGTCGGTGAATTGTTCCCGCAGGACGGTAAGACCCAGCTCACGCACGCCATCAACGCCGTCTTCGGTTCGTGGAATATCGCTCGGGCGGTCAAGTATCGCCAGATCAACAACATCACGGGCCTTCTCGGTACAGCCGTAAACGTCCAGGCGATGGTCTTCGGCAACATGGGCTCCGACTGCGGCACGGGCGTCTGCTTCACGCGTAATCCGAGCACCGGCAAGAAAGAATTCTACGGTGAGTTCCTGATGAACGCCCAGGGCGAGGACGTCGTCGCCGGCATCCGGACCCCGATCCCGCTGATAAAATTAAACAAGGTCATGCCGAAGGCTTACAAGCAGCTCACCGCCCTTATGACCCGCATGGAGAAGCACTACAAAGACATGCAGGACATGGAATTTACCATCCAGAGCAGGGTGCTCTACATCCTCCAGACGCGAACCGGCAAGCGGACCGCCGAAGCCGCGATAAAGACGGCCGTGGACATGGTTGCCGAACGGCTCATTTCCAAGAAGGAGGCCGTCACCCGCGTCACGCCGGACCAGTTGGATCAACTGCTGCACCCGCACTTCGACCCGAAAGCAAAGCGTAACGTAATCGCCAAGGGCCTCCCGGCTTCGCCCGGCGCCGCCGTCGGACAGGTCGTATTCACCGCCGACACCGCCGAGGCCTGGAACGCCAAGGGCAAGAAGGTCATCCTCGTCCGGATCGAAACCAGCCCCGAGGACATTGGCGGCATGGACGCTTCGGCCGGCATTCTGACCGCTCGCGGCGGCATGACCAGCCACGCCGCAGTCGTCGCCCGCGGCATGGGCAAGTGCTGCGTCGCCGGCGTCGGTTCGCTGAATATCAACTACAAAACGAAGAAACTGACCGTCGACAAATTGACGATTAAAGAGGGTGACTGGATTAGTCTTGACGGCTCGAAAGGCGAGCTTATGACGGGGCAATTGGCCACCGTCGAGCCGACGATGAGCGGCGACTTCGGCAAGTTCATGAAGATTTGTGACCAGGTACGCCGATTGGGAGTCCGCACGAACGCCGACACCCCGGAAGATTCCAAGCGGGCCAGAGACTTCGGCGCCGAAGGCATCGGCCTGACCAGGACCGAGCACATGTTCTTCGAAGGCGACCGAATCTGGCCTGTGCGGCAGATGATTCTGGCTGCAGAAGATTACGCCCTGATGCTCGCAAAAATCGAAGCGGCCCCAACCGCTAAAGAGAAAAAGGCAATTGAAAAGGAATACGCCACCGCCAAAAAGCAGTTCGAAGGTGCATTGAAGACGCTGCTGCCCTACCAACGAAGTGACTTTGAAGGCATCTTCAAGGCCATGGCCGGCCTGCCGGTCACGATTCGTCTGCTCGATCCGCCGCTGCACGAGTTCCTGCCGCAGGATGCCAAGAGCCAGGCGGAGATGGCAAAGAGACTCAAGGTCAAGCCCGCCGTCGTCAAGGCGAAGGTCGAACAACTGCACGAGTTCAACCCGATGCTCGGACATCGCGGGTGCCGTCTGTCGATTACCTATCCCGCAATTGCCAGGATGCAGGCAAGAGCCATTATCGAGGCGGCGTTGAACGTCAAGAAGACCGGCAAAGTCGTTCTGCCGGAAATCATGATTCCACTCGTCGGGGCAGTCATGGAATTGAAGCTGGTCAAAGACGAAATCCTGAGCGAGATCAAGCAGGTCTTCAAAGAAAAGAATGCCAAAATCAAGTACATGATCGGCACGATGATCGAGGTCCCAAGGGCCGCCCTTACGGCTGACGAAATCGCCACTGAGGCCGAATTCTTCAGCTTCGGGACAAACGACCTGACGCAGATGACGATGGGCTTCTCGCGGGACGATGCGGGCACGTTCCTCGGCGAATATGTCAATAAGGGTATTTACGCCGCTGACCCGTTCCAGCAGCTCGACCAGACCGGCGTCGGAAAGCTCGTCGAAATGGGAACAAAGCTCGGCAGAAAGACCAGGAAGAAACTCAAGGTCGGCATCTGCGGCGAGCACGGCGGCGAGCCCAGCAGTATCGACTTCTGCCATCGCGTCGGAATGAATTACGTCTCATGTTCGCCGTTCAGAGTCCCGATAGCAAGACTCGCCGCGGCTCAGGCAGCGGTTAGGTGATTGACGATTTGCGATTTTCGATTGACGATTGATTATCGATAGTATATAATATAATTGACAAATTAACTGTTGGGAGAGCCGCCGGGACGCTTTTGGCGTACGGTGGACAGTGGTTAACCGGTAAAAGGCCTGGCAGGCATCGCCCGCCAGGCCATTTTTACGCCCGCCGCAGCAATATCTCTGCTTCCAAAAGCATGAACGAATTGATATTACTTGCCAAGGTCTTCCGGCAGGAAGTTCTCCATCACCCAGACTTCGATCTTGTCTTCTGCACTGGATGTGAAGGTGATCTGTCGCCCGTCGGGGTGAAAGCGAACGTGGTTCAGAAAGGCCATCTCCAGATCGAGTTTCTGTGGTTCTCCACCATCTGCAGAGACGCGCAAGAGCCGCCCGCGTTTGTCCATCCGATTGGCATAAAGCAGATGACTTCCGTCGGGCGTCCAGGCAATCGTCGCTTTGCCTTCGAATTTGACCAGTTCCCGCGGCTGGCCGCCCTCGAGCGAGAGGACCTTTAACACGCCGGCATCGAGGTCCTGAAAGGCGAGTTGTTTTCCGTCCGGAGAAAGGACTAACCCTAAAATGCCTCCGACCGAGACACCCGGCTGATCAACTGTGGCCCTAAACAGATCTTTTTCTTCGTTGGTGGTCAAGTCCCGGCTAAGGATTTGCCAGCCCTCTGTATCTCTGCGCACGTAGAAAACCACTTTGCCATCGGCAGACCAGTTGGGCCCGAAAATCCCAGGCCCCTCAACAATAGGGGTTACGGCACCCGTTTCGACGTCTATCTTCAGCACGCCCCAAAAGACATCTTCGGTCTTGCCAGCACCCAGCAGGAAGCGCCCATCAGCAGACCAGCGGAGCGAGTGTACGTTGAAATCTTTGAGGTCGGTCGAAAGTTCCCGCACCTGGCCCGTTTCGACCGAATGGATAAGGAAAACCAGACCCTCGGGGCGCATGGATAGGCAGGCCAGATACCGCCCGTCGGGGGACCAATCGGGCGCCACGTTTGAACCTTCGTAATGCTTTACGGTCAGGACCGGTTTGCCAGTGACGTTTCCTTTCTGCGGGTCGTACTCAGCGACATAAACGTTGTTTCCCATGGAAGCGACCCCGTAGTAGTAGGAACCGTTTTGGGTGAAACCCATCGGATGGAACTGGCTGATTTCGGGTTTGAGCAGGTGAGGCGTACCTTGCGGTTTGCCCTCAGCGATCTCGACCGCCCAGATACCCATACTGCCCGTTCGGTCGCTGGCAAATACAACTCCTCTTCCATCGGGTGCCCAGCCGAGCACGAAATCATCGGACGGGTGCTCCACCAGGGGAATGTCCCGACTTCCGTCAACAGACAGCACCGAGATGTCGCCATTAGCAGAGTCCTCGCCCGGTAAAAATGTGTAAGCCACATACCGCCCGTCCGGGGACAAGCAAAATCCCGGAGTGCGCCGCTGACCACGCGGTAACCTTTTTCTCAGGGTCTTGAGAATGCGGACAGGTCCACCCTCAAGTGGTACCAGGGAAATCTGTAAGGATTTGTCCTCATTTCTACCAAGGGTCAGAATGTGCTTGCCGTCTGGTGTCCAGCCTGTAGGGAACTCAGCATTTTCATTATCCCGATTGATAACGCGAGGCTCCGAGCCGTCGAGGCCGACGATACGCAACTGTCCCGATTCCTTCTCATTGCTCCACCAGTAGTACGCGACTTGCTTGCTGTCCGGCGAGAAAACGGAATTGAGGGCAAAACCCTTGTCCCACCCCTCATTAGTCAGTTGGCGGTTGGTGCCGGAGGCCAGTTCGTGGATGGCCAGGTCACCGGTGTTCCAGTTCACGTAGGAGAGGTATTTACCGTCGGGGGATGGCGCCCCCGTAAACCGTGGATCCCATGCGTTAGCCCACACCCGGCGGACTACCATCCCGGGCGGCTTTGCGACCGACATAGCCGGCAGGAAGTTCTCCATAGCCCAGACTTCGTTCTTGTCCACTTGCTTGCTGGCGAAAGCGATGCGGCGCCCGTCGGGGTGCATGCGCACGTCGACGTTCCACCCGTCGAATGTCAGACCGGTTTTTTGAGGTTCTCCACCCTGGGCAGAAATTCGCCAGAGTTCGAGTTTATTGTCGCCGTTTTTAATTTTTCGACCGAAGAGAAGATACCGTCCATCGGGCGTCCAGGTAATGCCGCAGTTATCGTTCGCTTCGGCCAGTTTGCGCGGCTGGCCGCCCGTGGTAGAGACGAGCTTGACGGCACTACCGGCATAAAAGGCCAAGTGGCGGCCATCCGGCGATGGGGCCAGCCACTGGACACGGCCAGGAATACGACAAAGTTCCGTTTCTTCACCGGTTGCCAACTCGCGCCGCACAATGCGACGGGGCTCGGTGCTGTTACTATCTCCCACATGGTCGCGGACATAGAAGACTGCCTTGCCGTCAGGTGCCCACGCGGGTTCGAGGATGCCGCCGCCGCGATTCGGGTCCTTGTACGCAAGAGCAGTGACGGCCTCCGTCTGGACATCTATTTGGAGCAAGCCCTGACGCCCCTGATTATCCAGACCAAAGCCTATAATTGACTGTCCGTTCGGTGACCAGCGCAGGGACCGAGGGTTCAGACGCTTGCATTCAGGTTCGAGCATACGAACCTTGCCGCTTTCAAGCTCACGAATAATGAGGACCACACCGGCCCACGGTGGGTCCCCGGCCCCTGCCCGGCTCGACTGGCAGACCAAGTACCGGCCATCGGGTGACCACTCCGGTGCAGAGTTATAGCCCTCGAAGCGCTGGATTGCCTTGACCGGCTGCCCCAGAAGTTTGCCGGTTTCCGGGTCAAGCGTGGCGATATGTACATCGCTCCTTCCGGTACTCACGGCATAGTAAAGGGAACCATTGCGGGTGAACCCCAACGGGTAGAACTTTTCCATTCGCGGCTTTACGAGTTCGGGCGTTCCCTGCGGTTTGCCGTCGGCCACGCCAATCACCCAGACGCCAATGCTGCCAGTGCGGTCACTGGTAAACACGAGCCGCTTCCCATCCGGCGCCCAGCCGAGCACGCAGTCATCGGCCGGATGCTCAATCAAGGCAGTCTCACGCGTGCCATCGGTCGTAAGTAGGAAAATGTCCGCTTTTGAAGAGCCCTCAGCCGATGGATGGCTATAGGCGATGTAACGTCCGTCAGGCGACAACTTTAGCATAGATAACGTATCGAACGTATCGAACGTCTTGACAACGCGAACGGAACCATCCGAAACATTGACCAGGGCGATCTGGTAGACACTTTCTTTGGCTTTGGCTCTGTAAAGAACGGCGAGGATATGTTGGCCATCCGCCGACCAGTCGGCGGGCCATTGAACCTGATCTTCTCTATTGCTGTGGAGAACGCGAGGTTCGGATCCGTCGAGGCCAACGATCCGTAACTCCATAACCTGGTTTTCGGGATTATGCCAGGCGTATGCGACCTGCTTGCTATCAGGTGAGAAGATGGGAGAAAACGGAGTCCAAGAACCTGTCTCCGTCAATCGGCGGGTCTTGCCGGTCGCGAGTTCCAAGACGGCCAATGGCGGGCCTCCATCTATCAACCCATCCCAATCGCTGTAGGCCAGGTACTTGCCGTCCGGCGAAGGGGCACCTGTGTAAAACGGATTCGGCGCTTCAGCCCAGACCCGGCGAACTACTATCGCGGAAGGCTTTGCAGCCGAGGTTTCTGAGGCCTTCGTGCGTTTGGCGTCGGGTAGGGAAACACAGGCCAGGATAACAATCAAGATGACAGCCAGCGGCGACCAGCGATATGAGTTGTTCTTGAATTTTGTAATCATGGCAATCCTCCTTTTCAGTTGGGATTTGCTTTCAATGACTCCCGCCATGGCAGGCAGCGGGCGGGAACGTGAAAAACGCCTCACGAGCCCCACTATCGCCCCGCCGTACTCCTGTGATTTGTCCTGACCCGTTCGTGTCAACACCAGCGCATCACAGGCAAGCTCCCGGTCGGCACGCATCCGGTAGAAGGCGAACCATACCAGCGGATTGAACCAGTGCAGGACCTGCAATAGGCTCGTCAGCCAGCCTAAGTAAATGTCACGGCGTTTCAGATGAGCCAGCTCGTGCAGGAAGACATATTGCAACTCTTGCCGCGTGGCATTATCGAGCATCTCCCGCGGCAGGAGCAGACGCGGCCGTACAAAACCGAAAAGACCCGGGCTCCGGACCTGGTCGCTCGGCACAACCACCACGAGGCTCTGGACACCCATCAGTGCTTTACATTCTTCGAAGAGTTCAAGCATCGCTTGCTTGACCAGCGGGCGGTCACGTTTGACGATCCGCCAGAGGGCAAAGTTGCTCACAAGCAAATAGGCCCCGATCACCATTGCGCCGGCAAGCCAGAGTATCGGCAAGACCCTACGGATGGAACTTAGTCCCATCCTGGATTGAGCTTCCACATCGGCTAGCGTTCGCGGCTTTGGAGCAGCTTGTTCCTGAGTAGCAGTCTCAGATTCTGGTTCCTCGCTTATTATCGCTTCAGAAGTCTCGGTTGTCTGCTCGGCAGGAGAGACCTTTTGTTGTTCAGCAGGTTCCAATCGTTGACGGCGTATAATCTGCTGATCCCACGAAGGGATTAGATTTAATAAACTCAGTCGGCTCGAAGGCGCCCAGGGCAATATCATACGTATCAACAATACCAGCCATAGTGCGTGACACCAGCGAGGCCCCAGCTTGCCGCCCAGCATCTTCTGTATCAGCAGAATCAGGCAGATGACCACACTTGCAATCAGGGTCGTCTGCAGGAGCCGGCCGAAAACCGGCTGAAAATAGGTCATTAAACTTTCCATCTTTATCCCTTTCTTTTCTGGTCAAGGATCCGCTGTATGTCATCAATCTCTTTGTCCGAAAGATCCGCATCCTCAATAAACGCTGCCAGGGCGGGCTTCATCGCGTCCTGATAAACACGCCGAACGAAAGACTTAGTCTCGGAGCCGACACACGCGGCCTCATTCACCGCGGCCGAATACCGGTACCGGTAGCCTTCCTCGGTGACTTTTATGGCGCCTTTTTTCACCAGTCTGCTTATCAATGTCTTAATCGTTCTTGGTTTCCACTTTACCTCGCCTGAGAGGGCGTTTACCACGTCATTTGCCGTCTGATGACCATTGCCCCACAGCACCTGCATTACCCGCCACTCTGACTCTGCTATTTTGGGTATAATCTTTTTCATAATGTTTCTCCTTGATTACAATAGTAGTCATATAAACAATATTACAATTGTAGTCATCTTGTCAAGGCATAATTTGAAAAAAATTTTGTCTTTTTGAAAAAAGCTGCTTTTTCAGTCCAATTTGAGGGTTATTTTTTTTAGTTCAGGGAAATTTTTATTTTCGAGGTAGAAGATGCCACACTATTTTGAACCTTGCCGGTCATAGATTAACAGGATGGCATCAGGGGCACCTATTTCGTCCGGCGGACAGCGGTTAATCGGAAAATTTACTCGACTTTTTGGCTATTTTGTGGTATAATATAGGCCAGACGTCGGATAACAGACGTCAGACGACAGATCTCAGATGTAAGGCATCGTCAGATGCAGGCAATTCAAATATCAAAATGCAAAATGTAAAACCACAATGTAAAAATCAAAAATTGAAACCTATCAATCAGCAAAATGTGCGAAAATACGCCGAATAGTGCAGAAAGCACGACAAAAAGAGGCAAAATAGTGAGTAAAATTGAGACTAATTTGAAAAAACAAAGCCAATTTACCGGAGGGATAAAATGTCGCAATGTCAGCAATAACAATGGTTTATGGAGAATTTTGTGGATGGAGGCGGCGAAAAAACAAAGCCAATTCAAACCCAATTTCAGAGGTCAAAGGTCTCATGTCTGAAAACCGTTTTTTCCCTCCATTTGCATCAGACAGGTCAGAGTCTTTGACTTGCAAAAATCGGTATTTCTGTTTCTCTCCAGAAGCTCCTTCAGGTCGGCGGGGGTATCGACATCATACCACCGCGGCAGGGTGTGCAGGCGGCACTTGTTTCGATTGAGGACATCAACAGTCTGCTTAAAGACGCTGTCAGTACTCCATGGGATGTTATCGAAGGCCTCAGGTAAAAAATGGTCATGCGAAAAGCCAATCAAATAATAGCCTCCATCGGCACATGGCCCTATTACTGCACCGTTCGAATCAAGTGCATCGAAGGCCCGGGTAATAAAATCCGCGGGCAAATCGGGACTGTCGGAGCCAATTATGACGACTTTTCTGAAATTGTCGTCGAAGGTTTTTAAGAAGGCGTTTTTCATTCTCCGGCCCAAATCCGCGCCTCTTTGAGCCATATATGAATATTGCGGGCCAAGCCAGTCGATCAGCTTTGCCTCGGCCGAACCGGGATAATAACATATCCTGAACGGCACATTAAGCTGCTGAAGTGTAGATAGTGTGTCAAGGACGAAGTTCCTGTAAAGCTCGACGACTGCATCTGTTCCAAGCGCTGCCGCGAGCCTGGTTTTGACCCGGCCCTTGACAGGATGTTTGATAAAAAAGAGAACGCAACTGTTATTGCAGCCGTTCATAGCTTATTTCGATTCGGCCTTTCCTGACGGGAATTGACCAGCAGGCCCAAAGGTCTATTTCACAAGTGAGCCGGTGCAGCTTGACCCGGCACCGGCAGTACAGCAAAAACAATGTTCCGCCGTTATTATTTCGAGATTATCTGCGAGAATATTTTCGAGCTGCTCGATCGTGGCAGGATTTCCTTGCGCATCAGTGACCGGCAGCCCCAGCGCCTGATTAAAATCACAATTGTATACGGTACCTTCGTAGTCCACGCTGATAAGACTGCGGCACATGATGTTTTCCGCCGCATCCGGATTGAATTTCTCGCCAAGAAGCTGCTGATACTTTTCGAGTCGGCCATTGGCCTGAAGATACTGCCTGAACCGCCCGATAGGCGCGTTGGTTATAGTAAAAAGTTTGTTGAACCGAATTCCATATTCTTCGTCAAGCTCTCTTTTATAATCGGCCTCAAGCTTCTGTTGTGGACCCGGCAAAAAGTCCGCGCACGGGTTATAAACCAGATTCAGCTCCAGCCCCTGCTCATAACCATAGCCTAATTTATTGAGCATCCTCAACGCCGCTATGCTCTTTTCAAAGACACCTTCACCACGTTGTTTGTCGACATTCTCCTGCGTGCAGGACGGCAGCGAGGCTATCAAAACCACACCACGTTCGCTATACCATTTCGCAGCCCAATCCAGACCCGGTTCGAAAAAAACGGTAAGATTTGTTCGGACCATCAGACGTGACGCTGATTCGTAGATACTGTCAATAAAAAATCTGAAATCAGGATTTAGCTCGGGACATCCGCCTGTTACATCAACGATGAGCCCCTTGTATTTTTGCAGGAATCCGATTATCTTCAGCATAACCTCACGTGACATCAGCTTATTTCCTTCGGGCCCGGCCTGAACGTGACAATGCGCACAGCTCTGATTGCATTTATTGCCCAGATTTACCTGCAGTGTTTCGAGTCCCTTGAAACATAGTAAATGACGGTCTATATTTGCAATCGCTTCTTCAAAATCCATAACCATATTCCTTACAAACAACATTTCGAAGCCGGGTTACAGTTAACTTCCACGACAGTGAAAATCTCATTCAAATCTCCGTAAAGCTGCCTTCCTGCAGCGTCTGTACCTGATACACTTTTACAATATCGTAATGTTGCCTGGACAACAACGTACCGGCCCGCTCACTCAATCCGAATGTCTCCTGTAATATTCTGCAAGTTTCTCGGGCCTGACTCCCAAATAATACAAGCCTATCAAAATCTGGTTCCGAATAGTAGTATAAAGTATGCCTTCTTTCTCCCATCTGCGAGGGGAAGAAGTCACCCGGTCGCGAAAAATGAAGATTTTGTCGCCTCTTTTTTTGATCCGCCGCATCAAATCTATATCTTCCATCAGGGGAATTTCTTTGAATCTGCCTATCTTGTCAAAGTAGCTTTTTCTGATAAAAATACCCTGGTCGCCGTAGGGGATCCTGTTCAGGCGCGAACGCATGCTGGCACGAACTGCAATATATTTAAGAAACAGCCTGTTCGAGTCTATTGCCAGGTCAAAGGCACCTCCAACATATTTGTCATTTTCAAGAACCTTTTTGATTTTCACCAGCGCACCCGGAGGCAGCCTGGTATCGGCGTGAAGAAAAATCAGCACCTTCCCGAGTGCAGCCGCCGCGCCGGCATTCATCTGACAGGCCCTGCCTTCGCGCGAAGTAATGCAAATTACATTCTTATCTTGAATGGTCTTGATGGTCGTCCCGTGCGAGTCACCGTCAACAACTATAATCTCGTAAACGCCGTCAGAACGTTGAGAGCGTATGTGTTTTATAAGTGAATTGATTCGCTCCGCCTCGTATCGAACAGGGATCACAATCGATAAACCGCATCCACTCGGTTTTCTTTCAACAAGCTCCACGATTTTGGCCTTTCTCTTTTGAAACGATGCTAATCAACACGGAATAAGTAACTCTAATCGCAATAATCTTACAGCTTTTACCTGCCAGAGAATAGAATATAGAAATGGTATTTCAACTGAAAGTTTTAAATCAATACGGCCACTACTGAACCAAAATGCTTTTGCGAGGTTTCGGGATTTATGTATCGAATCCTTCGGTTGCGATCGCTTGTGGCGTGCTCAGGGCAGGCTTGGCCCTGTAACATGAGTCCTGCCATACTGCTGCCTGGCGTCCCCGGTGGGACTTTCGGGACGTGCATCACGTGCGCTTAGTCGCGAGCAAAGAAAAAATTTGCTTTTTCAGAAAATTTCCCATTTTTTTAACATTTGACCTTCCACAAAAATCGGCTCTTTTGAACTTAAAATTGACAATTTTGTATTCCGCCTTTCTAATTCTCTAATCTGAGAAATAAATTTTTCTTGTTTTTTTCATCATTCCGGGACATAATATTACGGGTAGTGGTGGTGTCATCGATTCAGATAAAATTCCAGGGCCCACCAAATTGATGGAAACATATAAGATGTCCCGTTAATTAGCCGGAACTTTGATAAAGGAGGCAAATCCATGAAATCGAAACATTATCTCTCTCTGTGTATATTCCTCGCATTGGCAGGGACGGTGTTTTGCGTCCCTTCCAACGAGAATGTCTGGACATTCACACAACCCGACGGAACCACGTTCCAGGCGGTCCTTCTTGGTGATGAGTTCTTCTCCTATCATCAGACCCTGGAAGGCGATGTCATTCTCAAGGACCGCGCCACCGGCGAATGGTTCTATGCCGAACCAAAAGCCGACGGTTCGTTGCAAAAAACAGCAATGCGGGTTGGACAGGAAAGATTCGTGACCGAATTCCTGAACATGGAGAAGTCACAATGGCTGAAGGCCGTTCAAAAGGCTATGGAGCGAAAGAGGTCAGAGATGAGAAGCTACTCCGACCAGATAAGAAGGATCTCGCCAACAGGCACCGTCAAGGGGGTGATACTCCTGGCCAACTTCTCCAATACGTCGACAACATATAGTCAATCTACTTTAAATGACCTGATGAACACGAATGAATACAACTCCAACGGTGCCCAGGGGAGCGTACAGGATTACTATTCGGAGGTGTCCTACGGTGACCTGTCAATGCAGATTGACGTTCACGGCTGGTTCTCTCTATCGGAACCCAATAATTACTATGGCGCGGATGACCCCAATGATCCTAATAACCCCGATCTCATAATCAACATTAATCAGATGATAGAGGATGCAATCAAGGAGGCGGATCCAACGGTTAATTTTGCCGACTACGACAGCGACGGTGATGGCTGGGTGGACATATTGGGAGTAGTCCATCAGGGTTTGGGGCAAGAGGTTTCAGGGAGGGATCCTAATTACATATGGTCGAAACAAGGGAGGCTGGAAAGCCCCATGACTGTTGATGGGGTCAAAATTCTGTATTACTACACGGTACCCGAACTTAGTTACCCGAGCCAACTGACGACCATTGGTGTTTATTGCCACGAAATCGCCCATGTTCTTGGTTTGCCCGATCTTTACGATTACGATAGAACCTCAGTGGGCGTGGGTGACTGGAGTATTATGGCTTCCGGATCCTGGCTCGGACCGGGTAGATTCAGCCCGAATAGAAATGGCACAAAGCCATGTCACTTTGATCCATGGAGCAAATACATGCTCGGATGGATTACCCCTGAGGTCATATATTCCCCGCAAAGCGGTGTTTCCCTGCCGGGTTTCGATACCCATCGTACTGCTTTGCTGATCCCCGTTGATCCTTACCAGGATGGTGAATACTTTCTTGTCGCCAACCGGTATAAACGAGCGACCACGTCAGATGCAACGGGCTTCGACGAGAACCTGCCGGGCAGTGGGGCCCTGATCCTCCACGTTGACGATTATATGCCGGACAACGACAACGAGAACAGAAAGAAGGTCGATGTGGAAGAGGCCGATGGCCTGGCGTCTCTGGACATGAGCCACAACCTCGGGGACTGGGGCGATTTGTATCCGAACGGTAGATCTGCGTTCAACAATTCAACCAACCCCGATTCCAGGGACAACGATGGCCTTAGCACGGGCATCGCCGTCTATAATTTCACTGGCGCCGGCACAGACACGATGGGCTGTGATATCACTCCTCAGGCTCAACTGGCGGGCTATTCAATTATCTACGACTCGATAGGCAATTATTGGAACAATGGGCTCGGCTTTGGGGACGATGGTGATGACTACGCGTGCGTAAGATTTGTGACTGATCAGGACGGAATACTGGAGCGAGTCAAGACCCAATTCAACTACAGCGGGACAACAGACTATACGATCAACGTCTATAGCGGATGGCTTGACAATATGCCCACTGGGCTCCTGACCACTCAGTCAGGCAGCCATACAGGCAGCAGCTATGAGGAAATCGTGCTGTCAGAACCGCAGACATTTAGTGAGGGGGCTGAGTTTGTCATCGAGATTCGATACAATACCAGGGGCGAGGATAAGTGGCCGCTTCCCATAGTCAATGACGGGGATTGCAGTGAGAGGACATATGTTCGCAGCAGCAGTTCGGCCAAGTACTTGCAGTTAACCCCGTCCGAGGACCCGCTCATGCATTTTCCCTTTGATGCACTTATCCGCGCGGGGCTGCGGTCGCCCTCTCAAGCCGACTCCCAGCCGTCTGTTCTTATCTGCGGGGCAGATGACTATCAGAATCTTGAAGACGTCAAACAGAAGCTGCAGGGCACAGGACAATTCAGCTCGGTAAGCACTTTTAACCTTCGTGGTACAACTCCAACCCTGGGCGAGTTGCAGGCCCATGACGCCGTACTGGTGTATAGTAATTATGCGTATCAGGATCCGGCGGACCTTGGAAATGTGATGGTTGACTATGTAAACAGCGGCGGCGGTGTGGTCTGCATGATGTTTGAGATATGCGCATACGAAAACGCCTTTATGATGGAAGGACGCTGGCACTACAAGAAATACTGGGTGATCGATCGAGGCGACTGGATAAGTGAGCCACCGGCCAGTCTCGGAACCGTATATATACCGGAACACCCCATCATGCAGGGTGTCTCAACATTTTATGGAGGCTACAGGAGCTACAGGCCGAGAGATACATATAGTGGTGCCGGTGAGGGCGTGGACCTGATCGCCAACTGGTCTGACGGTCGACCCCTGGTGGCCGCAAAGACTATCGGCGGCGCAAGGCGAGTCGACCTCGGATTCTTTCCCGTGTCGTCCGATGTGGATAGTGCCTGTTGGGATTCATCGACAGACGGGGCGCTGCTGATGGCCAATGCACTCAAGTGGGTGGCACGCGATAAGCAATCTCCAAAACGTCCAAATGTTCTTCTTTGCGGAGCAGATTACGATGAAGTGCTGAAAGACCTTCAACAAAAGCTGCTGGATACAGGCCAGTTCCACCCGGTGATTACTCTGGATGTTCGTGAGGAAACTCCGACTCTGCAGCAATTGCAGGTCTTCGACGCCATACTGGTTCATTCCAACTTCTCCTATGATGAGCCCAAGGCCCTTGGGGATGTAATGGCCAATTATGTGGATGGCGGTGGCGGCGTGGTCAGCATGATGTTTGAAGTCGGCTCCAACGACAGTAGTAGAAGGATGCAGGGGCGCTGGAATAAAGAAGAGTATTTCGCCATTTCTCGTGGTGGCATGCGGTCGGGAACTTTCGCTACGCTGGGCACGGTGCACGATCAGGGCCACCCCATTATGCAGGGTGTCTCCTGCTTTGAAGGAGGCTCCAGCAGCTACAGGCCATCCACGACTAACATCAGCCCGGGTGCTGTTCGGATCGCTGACTGGTCTGACAGTCGACCTTTAGTGGTTACGAAGACTATTGGCAACTCCCGGCGAGTTGACCTCGGGTTCTATCCGGCTTCATCTGATTTATTCAGTGATTGTTGGAATTCGACGACCGATGGTATGGTGCTTATGTCCAATGCACTTAAGTGGGCAGCACGCGGCAAGTGATCTCCGGAAATCGCAACGGCCAAACCTCTGTACGGGAAAACAGGATACGTTTGCCGAATGGCGGAACTTTGAGCACATTGAGAACAAAGGTCTCCCGTAACCGATACGTAAAACGCGCGTCGTTCTTCCGCAGATACGCGCTTTATGTACGTGAGATAAACAATAATACCAGGTTAAAAGCTATCCTCAGACACTAAAACCGAGCATCCAGCATCTTCTTAATTCTGTGTGCCGTGCATTTTTGCCTTCTGTCTTTTTCCTTGCTTTTTTCTTCTTTTTTGCTATTCTTTACCCCGTGAGATAGAATGGTTAAGTATCATTATGTGTATGTTTTGCAAAGGACGGTAATTGTTGCGTGGCGATACACGAAATACGAATTTGTTCGAGAAACGATTTTCCGGCCCGTCACTTACCTCAGGTACCGCCGGTAACTTATGACGAGTGACGGGACTTATTGGCTAACATTGCGGTTATTTAGTGGGACAACTTAGTTAAAGACATAAAAATTTTAATGACAGTCCTTAGTATTACTGAAGGTACGAGTCTGGAAAAGCTTCGGATGAAAAAAAGAACCGTCGAAGACAAACAAAGCTTATCGTTTTTCAAACCGTGTCTCCGGATGCTCGCGTGTGTCGCCATTATCGGAATAATCACCGGATGTCAGCCCAATGGCGTGCCGAGCGACCGCTCGCTGGATTTGGAAAATGCCCCCAACGCACGTGACGCCGGCGGATATACTACGCAGGACGGGAACGCTGTGAGCAGGAACCTCTTATATCGCTCTGACAGGTTATCGTCCATCAAACAAATAGAATGTGACGTTATCCGGACATTGGGCATCAAGACAATTATCGATGTGCGAACGGATAAGGAAAAACGGTCGGCGCCGGATGCCGCCTGCCTGCTTGATTTCGCCCAGTACAAACCGGTTCCAATTGACCTCGGAGGTCTATCTCATAAAGAAGCATACAAGTCGTTCGCGACCGAACCGAAAATTCCCGCTGCGATTGCAGCCATATCTAATATTCTGGCCGACCGTGATAACCTGCCTGTTCTTATTCACTGCTCGGCCGGCAAAGATCGTACGGGAGGGATAATCGCGCTGGTTCATCTTCTTCTGGGTGTTCATCCTGACGATATAATGGCCGATTATCTTCTGTCCCGCCGGGCCGGAAGGAACGTGAAAGCCGAATGGCTGCAAGCCGCCCTGGATCAGGTGGATGCCGAAGGAGGAATTGAGGTGTTTTTGAGTAATCGGGGAATCGGACTACAGATACAGCAGGCTGTGCGTGCAAACCTCCTTCAGGACAGAACCGAAGACTTATAGTGGGCAGGATGAGACAAAGCCCACGTGGACTCTGAAGCTCATCCGGCTTGACAATATAATACGAAAAGAAAATCCCGGCGGCGTAGCCGGGGAGATTTAATAAAAATGTCCGATTAAGCAAGGAGATAAATTATGAAACTCAAATCAGGTACCGTTTACGCAACTCTCATCGTTTTCGGCCTGTCAACGATGCTGGTGGTCACAGGTTTTCCGTCTCAGACAGCAGCCCAAGAAAAAAAAGTCACCGTCCTACAATCGGAACTGCCGTCTGCCATCAAAAAAGCTGTCAAGCAAGCCTTTCCGAAGGGGCAGATTATAAGAATTGAAAAGGAGGTCGAAGGCGAGGACCCGGGCCAGTATGACTTGGAGATCCGTTCCGGCGGTAAAGATTACGAAGTTGAAATCTCACCTCAAGGCAAGATCATTGAGAACAAGGAGATGACGGACGCACAAAGAGCGCAGGGCGGTGAACAGGAAAAGAAATGGACGGAATCTTTCCACGAGCAGGAATGCACGTTTTCCGCGACTGGCAGGAACCGGTTCTTCAGTCTCGTGCCCGGCTACCAGCTTGTATTGGAAAGTCCTACAGAAAAAGTGACAATTACCGTCCTGGACGAGACAAAGAAGATCGGCAGTGTGAAAACGAGAATTGTGGAAGAACGCGAAGAAAAAGACGGAGAACTGGCGGAGGTCTCGAGAAATTTCTTCGCCATCTGTAAAGAGCACGGCGACGTGTTCTATTTCGGCGAGGAGGTGGACGACTACAAGGACGGCAAGATAGTCTCGCACTCCGGAGCCTGGAGAGCGGACGAGGCCAATTCCAGGGCGGGCATCATCATGCCGGGGACGATCCTTTTGGGAGCCCGACATTACCAGGAGATCGCGCCGAACGCCAAGGACAGGGCAGAGATAATAAGTGATGACGTGACGATGAAGACACCCGCCGGTACGTTCAGTAACTGCATAAAAATAGAAGAGACAACCGGTTTGGACCCCAACGAAAAATGCTACAAAACCTACGCACCGGGTGTGGGCATCATCCAGGATGAAGATCTTGTACTGACCGGATACAAGGCGAAAGAAGCAAGCATTTCGCTCAGGGATTTACCGAGTGCAGTGCGGGCTACGATAAAGAAACATGCGGCCGGAGGAAAAATCACAGAGATTGAAAAAGATACTGTAAATGGAACACCCAGGTACGAGGCCGAAGTAGTCCGCAACGGCAACGTGATTGACATCATCGTTTCTACCAGCGGCAAGTATCTCGGAATCGAAGGAGAAGAAAAAGAAGAAACCAAAGACGACCAGGACAAGGACGAAGACGAAGACGACAACGATATAAAATAGAGTCAAGCGTATAAAAAAATTAAAAAGGGATAGCAGAGATGAATAAGACCAAGTTGATTAATAGAAGAAACTTTCTGAAGCGGGCCGGCCTGGCCACATGCACCGGCCTGGCTTTTCCCCATGTGGTTCCCAGCTCTGTCTTCGGGAAAGGTGGTGTCGTGCCACCGAGCGAGCGCATTACATTGGGAGCAATCGGCATCGGCGCTCAGGGCAGGAGTGACCTCAAGGGATTTCTGCAGCTGCCCGACGTGCAGGTGGTGGCCGTCTGCGATGTGAAACGCCCTGCTCGCGAACTGGCTCAGCGCTGGGTTAACGAGCGATATGAGGGGAGCGTCTGCGACGCTTATCACGATTTCCACGAACTGCTTGCACGCGAGGACATCGATGCCGTGTCCATTGTCACGCCCGTGCACTGGCACAGTATCATGGCGCTCGCCGCCACCCGCGCAGGCAAAGACATCTTCATGGAGAAACCCGTTGCCCTGAGCCTGCAGGAAGGCAAATTGCTGCGGGCGGCGATCAAACGCTATGATCGCATGTTCCAGATTGGGACCCAGCAGCGATCGGGAAGGAATTTCCGTTTTGCGTGCGAGCTCGCCCTCAACGAGAGAATCGGCAGGGTCCACACGATCAAGGTGGGGACATCCTATGGTCTTGTCAGCGAGAACTTCCCGGCGATGCCGGTGCCCGAATGGCTGGACTATGACCGGTGGGTGGGACCTGCGCCGTGGGCCCCATATACAGAGAAACGCATGAGTCGCGGCATCCACGAGAATATCAGCGATTACTCTCTCGGCATGATCCACTGCTGGGGGATCCATCACCTGGACATCGCCCAATGGGGCAACGGCACCGACAATACCGGTCCCATCGAAGTGCAGGGCACCGGCACTTTCCCGCGCGATGGATTGTGCGACTGTTTGTTGGGCTGGGATGTGAGCATGCTGTTCGCCAATGGTGTCCGCATCCATTTCACGGACGGCAAGAAGAACGAACACGGAATCCGCTTCGAGGGCGACAAAGGCTGGGTATTTGTAAACCGCCAGACGCTGGAGGCCGAGCCAAAGTCGATTCTCAAGGAACGGATCGGCCCGAATGAAAAACATCTGCCCGTGAGCAACAACCACTTCCAGAACTTCCTCGACTGCGTCAAGACCAGACAGAGTCCGGTGGCACCCATTGACGTGGCGGTCCGTTCGGACACGTTGTGCCAGCTGAGTTACATTGCAGTTCAGCTTGGCGGACGCAAGCTGAAGTGGGACGCTGACAGCGAGCAGTTCGTCGGTGATGACGAGGCCAACCGGTTCCTGCTGCCCCGGCCGATGCGAAGCCCGTGGCATCTGTAGGCTTGAAAAATCCGGATAAAGAGATGATAATGCGTGACAGATTCATTTGGTTAATTACATCTCTATTAATTTCAGGCATTCTCTTTCCAGCCGCCCGGGCCTTTGCGTTGGATGTCACGGTTGACGGCGCGATTCGGTATCAGACCATCGAAGGCTTCGGCACCTGCCTGATTGCATGGTCCGGCCGGTTCCGCGAGCTCTACCGTACCGAGGACTTCCAGAAAATCTACGTCGAGGGTGTTGGATGCAACATACTGCGCGTTAATATGTGGGGCCCGACCTTCGAGAAGCCAACGGAAGACTGGCGGCAAATCCGCTGCGAGGACTTTGATATGGAGGCCAGCGGCGGCCGGGCCCGGATATTCGTCGACTTCGGTCGGGGCATCCGCAAGCTCGATCCGGCCATCAAGATAATCGGCACGGTCTGGAGCCCGCCTTCATGGATGAAGGTGAACAAATCCATCACGGATAAAAAGTCCGGAGCGATTCGGGCCGGAGGCTATGGAGATTTTAATAACCGCGTCGACCCGAAATTTTTCAGGCACTTCTGCAAGTGGATGACCGAATACGTGAAGCTCCACGATAAACTGGGCGTGCCCTTTTATGCCTTGAGTCCCGGCAATGAGGTGCAGTTCACCCAGTCTTTCGAGAGCTGCGTATGGGACGGCTACGACTATGTCACTATCATCGCCATGCTCCGCGAGATGCTGAACGCCGAAGGCTACGGCCACGTTAAAATCTTCGGGCCCGAAACGATGACCAGCCACCTGTACGAAGGCGGCACGGGTTCCTACGTTAAGGCCATAACGGACAACCCCGGGGCTTTGGAAGCCCTCGATGTCTTCGCCACCCACGGTTATGAGGACGGTGTCAGGGCGGAGATGTCGGCCACTTCATCCGGGAAGTTCCGGGATATGATAAAGGACACCGGCAAGCCCTTCTGGATAACCGAGGGGGGCACCGGCGGACACGACTGGCCCACTCCCATTCAAAACGGCATAGGTAACGCCCTGCATAATGCGCTTGTGGCCGGCAACTGCTCGGCCTTCGTCCCCTGGCAGATCACCGAAAGCCGCAAGAGCACACACGGCATAATGCTGATGAGCACGTACACGCCGAAGACCTACACGGCCATGCATTACAGCAAGTTCATCCGGCCCGGGGCCTGGCGCATCGACGCCCAGCCCGGCTTCGGTACCGTCCAGGTAGGCGCTTTTTTGCACGAGGGCAGCGGAGATGTCACCGTCGTGGCCATCAACCCCACCGAGCGGGAGCAGGCCCTGAAGCTGACTTTCAAGAATCTCAAAGGCCTCGCTTCACTGAAGGCCTGTCGCACTTCGGCAACCGAGAACCTGCAGGAGGTGGGCGAGGTGGCGGTCAATGACAACAGGGCCGCTTTCCAGATGACACCCCAGAGCATCGTTACCCTCTCAGGCAAAACAACAAAATGAATTAAAGACAGATCAAAAATCAAATAGCAAAGATTACAATTACAAAGTAAAAAAACAAAAAGTCTTGAATATAAAATTATTCTTTCTCGCTTTGAATTTTCGAGTTTTAATCCGAACCGAAGTTCAACGATGCAAATTGGACCTGAAATTTCGTAATGGCTTTGTCATAAGCTTTGGCAGCCTTTTGTTACTCCAGCATCCTCTGACCGGCCTCTTTGAGAAGCGGCAAATTTTTCTCAAGGATATTCCAGCTGCCTTCGGAGCCTTTTTCTGCCGGCAGATAGCCGCCGGCAAAGGTGGAAAAGCAGCAGTTATCGCACCTTAGACCGGCCATTCCGGGGGGTTTTTCGTAGGCCATAGTTAATGCTCTGTTCGGACAAGGTCAATTGTGTCGAATGAAATATAGTGAAGTGTACTATTAAGTTATCATCCCATTTCGGCGGTATTATACCATAAAACGCGGTGTTTGCACAGAGGATTTTTATCAGAGAAAACAGACCAATACGAGCATTGACATAATTGAGCGGGCCTGATATAATTCACAGTTTTGGTGGGGGTAAGAGTTGCGGTGGAAGTAGCTCAGCTGGTTAGAGCACCAGATTGTGGATCTGGGGGTCGCGGGTTCGAATCCCGTCTTTCACCCTTTTGGAGAATCTGCTCGATACGAGATACTGGATACTCGACGAGCATCGAGAAACGAGGACCGAGTAAAAGGAGAAACGAAATGCAAAAACTCAAGTCTCATTCAAACCTGTCACTTACTATTGTTTCACTGGCTGTTATATTGATTAGCCTTACGTATGCAGTCGAAAAGACAAATGCAGCGCAAACGGCATTGAACCAGCCGCCAAAAGGATTTGTTGCACTATTCAACGGCAGGAATCTGGCGGGCTGGAAAGGACTGGTGGGTAATCCAAAAACACGTGTAAATATGAGTCCTGAAGAATTAGCCAAGGCCCAGGCCAAGGCAGACAAGGATATGCAGGCACACTGGAAGGTGGTCGATGGCATACTCTGTTTCGACGGCAAGGGACACAGCCTGTGCACGGCGAAGGACTACGGCGATTTCGAGATGCTGGTGGACTGGAAGATCGAAGCCGAAGGCGACAGCGGGATTTATCTTCGCGGCTCGCCGCAGGTGCAGATATGGGACCCGAAGGACAAACCCGAGAGGAAACGGGTAGGCTCGGGCGGATTATTTAACAACAAGGTAGGCCTGAGCACACCGGTGGAACCTGCGGACAAACCTATAGGGCAATGGAACACATTCAGAATCGTCATGATCGGCGAACTGGTAACGGTGTTTCTGAACGGTGTGCCGGTGGTCAACAATGTAGTGATGGAAAACTACTGGGAACGTGACAAACCGATATATCCGGTCGGTCAAATAGAGATTCAGTCTCACAACAGTACGCTGTATTTCAGAAACATATTTATCAGGGAAATACCGCGAGAAAATCCCGACGGCACTGTCCGGCTTTTCAACGGCAAGGACCTGACCGGCTGGAAGGTCCCGGAGGGAGACAACGGGCATTGGAAAGTAGTTGACGGTGTGATTGATTACGACGCCCAGTCCGAGGCAAAAGGTGACAAAAACCTCTGGACAGAAGAGTCGTTCGAAGACTTTACCCTTCATATCGAGTGGCGTTTCAAAAAAACTACAGGTTTACATGCGATACCGACAATTCTGCCGGACGGCTCAGATAAAACCGACGCCAACGGCAATGTCATAAAAACCCTGATGTCCAACGCCGACTCGGGTATCTTCCTGCGCGGAACGAGCAAGGCTCAGATAAATATCTGGTGCTGGCCGAACGGCTCCGGCGAGCTTTGGGGGTACCGAAAAGACAAAACGATGTCGCCTGAAGTACGAGCCGGAACGGTTCCAAAAGTCTATGCAGATAATCCCGTCGGCCAGTGGAATGCCTTCGACATTACAATGAAAGCAGAGCAGCTGACCATAGTGCTCAACGGCAAAACCGTAATTGATAACGCCAAGCTGCCCGGTGTCCCAAAAAGCGGACCTATCGCATTGCAGCATCACGGCGGTATTAACAAACAAACCGGCGAATTGAGTCCTGCCTCAAGCCTGATTCAATTCCGCAATATCTCCATCAGGAAACTCGGTGAGGATGAAGAAGGATTCGTTTCCCTGTTCAACGGACGGGACATGACCGGCTGGACTGGCGATACAAAAGGCTACTCAGCCGTAAATGGCAGGATAGTTCTTGACCCGAAACACAGCAGCGGAAACCTCTTTACGGTAAATGAGTACGGTGATTTTATCCTTCGCTTCGATTTCAGACTCACTCCCGGCACAAACAACGGTCTGGCGATTCGCTCTCCCTTGACGGGAAGGCCTGCCTATGACGGCATGGAAATTCAAATCCTTGACCACAAAGCACCGAAATACAAAGATCTACTGCCCTATCAGTTTCACGGGTCCATTTACGGTGTCGTCCCGGCCAAACACGACTACCTAAAGCCTATAGGCGAGTGGAATTCCGAAGAGGTCATTGCAAGAGGCCCGAACATAAAGGTTATACTCAATGGCACAACCATTGTTGACGCAGACATCGAGAAAGCAAGTACACCCAAGACAATAGATGGAAAAGACCATCCCGGCCTTAAACGAAAAAAAGGCCACATCGGTTTTTGCGGACACGGCGACCCTGTCGAGTTCTGTAACCTGAGAATCAAAGCTCTTGATTAGACGGCAACCATGAGTACAAACAAAGGGAAAACCATGGAAAGCATAACAACGAAAAATGCAAAAACAGTCACCCGTCGCGAATTTTTGAAAGGCACAGCGGTCGCCGCAACTTCGGCAGCCATAGTGCTGCCGACGATTGTTCCTTCGTCGGTCCTTGGCGGCGATGTGCCGAGTAACCGCATAACGATGGGCTGCATCGGACTGGGCGGCAAGGGCTCAGGAAATATGAAGGGATTCAGGGCCAAGTCCGGCTGCGAGGTGGTGGCTTTATGCGATGTCGACGCCGCCCACTGTGAAAGTGCTCGCAAGACAGCGGGCCTTGACGCAAAGTCCTGCTACAATGATTTCCGCGAGCTTCTGGCCCGCAACGATATCGATGCGGTCTCGATCGCCACGCCTGACCATTGGCATGTCCCCACTTCAATAGCAGCAGTCCGAGCCGGCAAGGACGTCTACTGCGAAAAGCCGCTGACGTTGACCATTGCCGAGGGCCGAACTCTCGCCGAAGAAGTAAAACGCTACGGCCGGGTCTTCCAGACGGGCTCCCAGCAGCGATCCGGGAGCGAATTCCGCACGGCCTGCGAGCTGGTCGTCAACGGCCGGATAGGAAAACTACATACGATGAGAGTCGGTATCTCCGGAAACAACAGAACATGTGAGCCGACATGGACACCTGAACCGGTGCCGGAAGGTTTCGACTATGATTTATGGTTGGGGCCCGCTCCCTGGGAGCCATACCACACACAGCGATGTCACTATCAGTTCCGCTTCTTATTGGAATACTCAGGCGGACAAATGACCAACTGGGGGGCGCACCATCTGGATATCGCACAGTGGGGCAACCAAGCCGACAATACCGGGCCGGTGGAAATCCGCGGCAAGGGCGAGTTCCCCAGGACCGGGCTGTTTACCACGGCACTGAATGCGGAGGTAGAGTACACTTATGCCAACGGCGTTAAAATGTTCCTTAGCAAAGGAGGCGGCACGCGTTTCGAGGGCAGCGAAGGATGGGTCTATGTGAACCGCGGCAAATTAGAGGCCGAGCCGAAGTCGCTTTTAACGTCGGTCATCGGGCCGAATGAGATTCATTTGTATGAAAGTCGCGACCATCAGCAGAATTTCCTCGACTGTATCAAAAGCCGCAAGGACCCGATCTGCACCGCCGAGATCGGACATCGTTCGAGCACGGTGTGTCACCTGGGCAACATCGCGATGCTGCTTGACAGGCCTCTCAGATGGGACCCGCAAAAAGAACAGTTCATCGGCGACTCCGAGGCCAATCGCATGACCTGGCGTCCCCGACGCGCACCCTGGCGGCTGTGAAAATAGACTAACAGGACGGGCAACCCATTCGGCTTCGCTCAGGGCAGGCTCGTTTGCACGTGCAGTTAATGTAACGTAAACCAAACCGCATGGGCAGAAAACCCACTGCTAAAGTAGTATCTTTCACCGTTGTCAACGTTGACAGGATAGTTGACGGTCGAATCGTGGAACATGGTGGCTGCCGCCGGCCTGAAGTATTTTTATTCGTACAGTCAACAAAACTTTGTTATCATAAGACATCAATTACATAGGAGAGTTTCTGTAAAGGCACATGGGTAATCACGATTTAAGGAGTTAGTGAGTTTAGAGCAGACATGCATGACATGTTGATGACAAGGGGACACAATCGTGAAAAGCAACAGAGTAACAAGAAGATCGTTTCTTAAAAGCACTGCGGCCATCGCGCTGCCTTATGCCATCGCCTCATCAGCCATCGGGGGCAACGGCCGCCCGGCACCGAGCGAAAGAATCGTCATGGGCGCCATCGGCGTCGGAGGACAGGGAACGCGACACGTCGGCGGCGGAATCTGGGTGCAGGGAGGAGGCTTCGTGAGCAAGCCCCAGGTGCAGTTTGTGGCCGTCTGTGATATAAATACCCAAAACCTCAATCGTGCCCGCGATATTGTCAACAAGCACTACGGCAACAATGACTGCGCAACCTATAATGATTTCCATCAGCTTATAGCCCGAGAGGATATCGACGCGGTACTGGTCGCTACGCCGGACCACTGGCACGTCCTGCCTTGTATTACAGCGGCCAAGGCGGGCAAGGATATTTATTGCGAAAAACCTCTTTCATTGACCATCGAGCAGGCCAGAGCCGTAGCCGATACGGTAAGCCGTTACGGTCGAATATTTCAAACCGGAACGCAGCAGCGTTCGTGGCATGAATTTCGTTTCGCCTGTGAACTGGTTCGCAACGGCTATATCGGTGAAATAAAATCCATAACGGTCAACGTTGGCGGTCCGCCGGCGTGGTCCTGTGACTCGCCGGGTGAACCGAAACCCGACTGGCTTGACTGGAACATGTGGCTGGGACCTGCGCCGTGGAGGCCTTACACCTCCAGGATTGCACCGGGTGGATGGATGTCCTACCGTGACTACTCGGGCGGCGAGATGACCAACTGGGGGGCGCACATGTTCGATACGGCCCAGTGGGCTCTGGGAATGGATGACAGCGGGCCGGTGGAAATCATTCCCCCCGACGGCAAGGATTACAAAGTGCTAACCTACAAATATGTAAACGGCACACTTATGATGCGCGACAAGATTGGCAGGAACGTGCCGGGCGTGCTTTTCACGGGTACCGAAGGGAAAATTGAAGTAAGCCGGGAGCACCTGGTCACATGGCCCGAGACGCTGTTAAAGCAGAAAATCGGCCCTGATGAAATACACCTGTGCGAAAGCAAGAGCCATCCCGACAATTTCCTGGAATGTATCCGGACTCTCGAAAGACCGGCCAGTGACGCCGAAGTAGGCTGCCGTTCGGTCACAGTTTGTCACCTCGGCAATATCGCCTATTGGCTCCAACGGCCCCTAAAGTGGGACCCGAAAAAAGAGCAATTCCTGAACGATCCCGAGGCCGACAGGATGAAGAGCAGGGCCATGCGCTCGCCCTGGCGGCTTTAAACTATCGACAAGAAAGAGTTTTTGTAGACCGAACGGTTGCTTTGACATCATAGAATATTCAGCATCCAACATTCTTAAGTTATATGGAAAAGAACAATTTTATACCGTAAGGAGGTATGGTCGATGACGCGAAAGATTGTTATATGTGTTTTTCTGGTGGAGATGGTGGGGCTGGTTTGTGCCGGGCAAGGAGTAGAGGCGGCAGGACCGGTGGAGGCGACGTGGGAGTCGCTGGAGCATGAGCCTGCCGAGTGGCTGCTGGATGCGAAGTTCGGGATTTATACACACTGGGGGGTGTACAGCGTGCCGGCTTTTGAGACGGAATGGTATGCCAAGCGGATGTACGAGGAAGGTTCGAGCGTCAACAGGCATCACGCAAAGACCTACGGCGACCCGAAGCAGTTCGGCTATCACAAGCTGGTGCCGCTGTTCAAGGCCGAGAAGTGGGACCCGGCCGAGTGGGCGCAGCTCGTGAAGGCCACCGGAGCCAAATACGCCGGCATGGCGGTCGTTCATCACGATGGTTTCCTGCTGTGGGACAGTGACGAGAACCGCTGGAACGCCAAGAATATGGGCCCTAAACGCGACTGTTACGGACAATACGTCAAGGCCCTGCGAGCCGAAGGGCTCAAGACCATCGCAACGTTCCATCATATCCGGACGTTCAACTGGTACCTGCCGGGAGTAGGAGGTCTGGGCGGGGCGATAAAACCTGAGCTGGCTGAGCAGATCAAATCCGAGAGGTGGGACCTGACGGACCCGGAGTATGGCGACCTGTACTGGAACAAGCTGGCCGGATGTAAGTACGAGGATTTTCTGACCGAGTGGCAGGCAAAGGTGCGCGAGGTTATCGACAAATACCGGCCGGATGTGCTGTGGTTCGATGGCGGCAGTTTCCGGGAAGGCGATTCGGAGCAGATTGTGCTGAACCTGCTGGCATACTATCACAACCGCGCCGCCGGCTGGGGCAAGAGCGCCGAGGTGCTCAACAAGCTGCCGGTGACGGGCCAGTTCAATTTTCCTCCGGAATACGGCATCCTGACTTTTGAGGAGGGCCGCGACCGGCTGGGCCGCGTGGAACGGCCCTGGATCGACGACATGAAAATCAGCGACCGGGGCTGGTGCTACATCGAGGGACAGAAATACAAGAGCGCCAACGAGATTATCGACGGTCTGGTCGATCGGGTGGCTCGGGGCGGCGGGCTGTTGCTCAATTTCTCACCCAGAGCCGATGGAACCGTGCCGGCCGAGCAGAAGGCCTCGATGTTGGCAGTAGGCCGCTGGCTCCAGACAAACGGTGAGGCAATCTACGCAACCAGACCGTGGAAGGTGGCCGGCGAAGGCGATCAGACCAAACTGCTCGGAAAGAAATGGAAATTCGACGCGTGCGATGCGTCGGACATTCGTTTTACGCGCAGCAAGAACGGGCGCTTTCTCTATGCGATTGTCCTGGGTTATCCCAAGGCCGGGCGAGTGAGAATCCAAACGCTGGGCGAGCAGACAGTCATCGCCGACGGTGGCATCAGGCAGGTTACCCTGCTCGGACACGATGGGTCGTTACCCTGGAAGCGAGATGCCGTCGCCTTGGATATCGAGCTGCCTGGAGGTATCGATGAGAACCAGCCGGCCTATGCCCTGAAGATTGAGCCCGCAGGTAAGCTCTGTATGGAGTAAGCTCGCAATTGCCCCAGCGATTACGGCAGCAACGATTGGGTATTTGTGATAGAAACCCGGTGAGTTCCCGCCATGACAGACGAATGTCTCAAGGTAGCAGAGACAGGAGAAAACAATTATGTGTAATGCAATCGTCAGAAACGTCTTTATTGTACTCTTTTCGACGGGAATAGTCTTTGCAGGAGAACCGCTGAAGCTCGAAAAAGTCGGGACCGAACAGGTTTACTTTACATATAACGGCAAGCCTCTGCTGTCATTCGGCGGGCTATCGGACTTCATCTTCTACGCCGCAGAGGATGCGTACGATTACAGGCTTTGGGCCGACTGGGCCGCCGAGCACGGGATCAACCACGTTCGCACGTACCCGCCCCTGAGCTGGAAACATATCGAAAAGTTCACAGAAGAAAACGGCGGGTCCTCAGGCAATATGCTTTTTCCTTACAAAGAAACCTCTCCCGGAAGCAGGCAGTTTGACCTGACTCGATTCGACGAAAGGTACTGGCGTCGATTTCGGCAACAGTGCGAATATCTTCAGTCCAGGGGCATCATCATTCACCTTCTGATGTGGAACGGCTGGCAGTTGCGCGCAAGCGACACTCCAGGCCGGAACAGGTCGGATATCGACTGGGCGGGACATTTCTTCAATCCGGCGAACAACGTAAACAAGTTTACCGACCATCTTGGACCTGATTTGGAAAAACGCTTCGCGATATACCAATGCGTCACCGACAAGAAGACCGGCCTCGCCAACGCACAAAAGGCCTGGTTCAAAAAGCTCGTTGAAGTCACGGCCGACTTAAATAATGTTTACTACGACCTGGTCCACGAAATCAAGGAACACTATCGCGACTGGGCAAAGCTGCAATCCTGGATTGAAGAGATGGCACTGACGGTCCGCGAACACAGCGGGAAACTGCAACCCGGCAAGACGGTGATTATCGGGATGGAAGCCGGCGGATTAACCGAGGCCCAGAGGGACTGGATGTTCAGCCGGCCGTATTTCGATGTCCTGATTTACGGCAAAAAGCATACAGTCACCAACGCAAGGCAATGGCGAATAAAATACAACAAACCCTATATCCCCCAGGAAAGCTGGGACGACAACGGCCAGAAGTACAGCTACATACATCCTGAGCAGCGCGTACACAGCCGAAAATATATGTGGAAATTCATGATGGCAAAGTGTCAGCAGATGGACCTGTATATGAAGCCGAGGATAGGTTTCTCCTCGGACAATCTTCCGAAGTTCCCGCACAATTATGACCCGCGAGGTCTGAACAGGTTCGAAGAAGATGCCGAAGTTCTGGTGACATTCTGGGACAGCCTGACGGATTACCCGAACCTGTGGTTCAACGGCACTATCGAGTCCGGGCCCGGCAGCCACAAGTTTGTGCTGTCTTCAAAAAAAGAGGCTGTTGCTTACTGCTCCTCAGCAACCGCCAAAGAGGGTGTAAAATATGAAAGCCAGATCCTAAAACTCAAAGGCCTTTCATTGTCCGACGGCAGCTACAGAATGGATATTGTCAAGCCGGACAAAGGAGTAATCAAAACGTACGAGCTGACTGTAAAGAACGGCACTGTATCACAAAGACTGCCGGCCTTTACCGACGACATTGCCGTTCACATCTACAAAGCCGGCCGATAATCTTTTTGCTTTAAAATTATAAAGCTAAAGACTGTTGCACAAAACACAACCAGTTCAGCTTTGCTGCTTCGGCTCAGCGGTACTCATGTCCCTTGAATCTTTGTTCTTCATCGAGAACGTCACCGATAAGATTCTCGGTGTGCGATTGCTTCGCATAAGCCTCCATCCTTGCCACGATTTCAGGGTGCTTATCTGCGATATTATCCTTCTCACCGATATCTTTGTCGAGGTCGTACAATTCGAATGGTTTGTTTTTGCTCGGTTTGATGGCCTTGTAGTCGCCCATTCGCACGGCCACCTGCTGCTGGTGCTCCCAGTAGAGGAACTCGTGCATCTTTTGTTTACGGCCGGCGGCACGCTCGCCCAGGAGTGTCGGGATGATCGATATTCCATCAATATTATCAGGGGGTTTAACGCCGGCAAGCTCTGCCAGGGTCGGCATAACATCCGGGAAATACCACACAAAGTCGCTGACAACGCCCGCTTTAATCCTGCCGGGCCAGCGAATAATCATCGGGACACGCAGACCACCTTCGTACAAATTTCCCTTTTGTCCCCGAAAATGTCTGTTGGGATCGAAGATATTACCGAATCCACCCCTGCCGCCGTTATCACCGCAGACAAATACAATTGTGTTGTCGTCTATTTTGAGCTCTTTTAGCAAAGCGAAAATCTGCCCGATTTGACGGTCAACCATTTTAACCATCGCAGCATATACCTTTGCATCTCTTGGAACTTCGCCCCAGGGCCTGTCTTTGAATTCCAGCCACGCCGGCTCATCATCCGGAATCCCCCATCGTCCGTGCGGCGGAGTCCAGGCACAGTAGCAGAAAAAGGGCCTGCCCTTATTCTCTCGAATAAACTTTATGGACTCATCGAAAATCAGATACTGCGAAAACTGCTTTCCTTCATAGTAATCGCCGGTGTTGCCTTCGAGTGGCACCTTTTCGCCGTTTCGCACAAGGTAGTTGGGGAAGAACGAGTGGGCGTGGGTCTGGTTATAGTATCCGAAGAAAATATCGAAGCCGTGCTTCTCGGGAACGCCGGTAGTCCCCCGGTCGCCGCAGCCCCATTTGCCGAATCCACCGGTGGCATAGCCGGTCTTCTTGAGCACTTCCGCTACGGTGACATCCTCGGCCCGCATCGGCCAGACCTGGCTGTTCATGCGGACTGTGCAGTGTCCTGTGTGCTGGCCCGTCATCAGCGCACAACGGGTCGGCGCGCACACGGGCCCGCCGGCCAGGGCCTGGGTGAAGCGCATACCCTCAGTCGCCATCCGGTCTATATTCGGAGTTTCGAGATATTTGTTGCCCATACAGGACAACTCAAAGTAGCCGAGCTCATCTATCATTATATAGACAATGTTCGGCTTTTTGCCTTTAGAGGCACCCTGCTGTGCTAAAGTGTATCCCGGCATAGCCAGTGCCGCTGCACCGTAACTCACAGCCTTCAAAAAATCCCGTCTTTTCATAACATTATCCTATCATCAAATATGAATAACCTTTATCCCGGCGAGCTGGCAGTATGCCTTGAACGGAAGCTCCAGGTCGCCGTATATGAACAGTTGGTGGAACCCTTTTGTATCCCGGCAGTCGGCCACGTCATCCAGTTCGAGCTCGACAGAAGTCCGGCAGCCTCCTGCAGGCGGGGTCTCGATATTACCAAGCACACGCCCTGTGCCAAGGATGATGGACTCCGGGCCCTGGAATTTCATAATGGTAACCTTTTGACCGACGCGCCAGAGCACCTGAGGTGAGACGCCCGTGGTGGATTCAGAGTGGTTGCGAAGTATAAAGGGCGCGGGGGGCTTGTCAAAACCGTCGAGCCTGGTCGGGCAGGAACAGTGCGCACCCATCAGCGTGTTATTTACGGTGTTCGGCGCCGGGTCCTGCATGAAGCCGGGCCTGTCAAATAAAAGACTTGTCAGCCTCAGAGATATGGATGAGTTCCATTCGGCCTCACAGGCACCGACAAAGCCCTCGTCGTTGAGACGCAGCCAGGCCATGCAAGGCGGAGCCGGTATCAGCCGGTCAGTGACTAAAGGCAGACAATCCACCGAGATTCCCTGGCAGTTCTCCGCGTCCAAAATCCGTCGAGCCAACACGTAGTTTTTCACAGAATTGATTATGTCCTGCTTAGTCGGCTCGACTATTTTCCTGGCGTTCTTAGTGTAATAGTCGGCCAAAGCTCGCACTTCCTCGCTTTGCTCAACCTTTCTGTATTCTTCCGGATAGCGCCTTCGGTCGATATAGTGTAGCGTAGTGCCAACGACATCGAGCTTCTTGTCCTCGGTCTTGTTGCCCTTGACGATACAGATGCGGGTGTTCTTCATCTGCCAGATAGTATTTAACATACGCAGGCCGAATTCAAGCCACTCGATATCCTGCGTCGCAGCGACATAGACGCCTTCAATATCACGGCTCCCCTGCAGATGTGCCGTAAATGAAGTTCCCATGGGGCTGAAAACAATCGTCGGGATTGCTCCACGGTTCTTGGCGATATTGTTAATGTGAGGCCAAGACTGATTTAGGCTCATGCTGATAACGACCAGTCCATCCGGGGGTTGATCTTTTAGCTGTTGGAGATAAGTGTTGACCGCATTTTCATCATCGAGAGGTTCTGGTTTCAAGTCAAGCTGTATATTGAACTTTGCAGCCGCAGATTTAAGCACCTTTATATACTGCTGCTGGCGGGCCTTTATATCGTATGCTGCCCCGGGCCAGCCCATCCAGTACCCTTCGACATCCGGGCGCACAAACACGGCCCGAACAAAAGGTTTGCCGGCGGATTTTGGCTGGGCGCCGAACAACGACGAGGCAAAATCAAGCATGCCCATCTTCGCGGCAATACAAGTGGCCCCGGCCGTCGCCAGAAAACTACGACGATTTAACATATAAGGACAACCGGATTTCTTACAGTTTGTTTGGGTCTCCATCGTGTTGGCTCCTAAAAATGTAATAAGAATGACGTTCTAATTCGCTTCATTTTCTTTTTTCCACCCTCGCCCTGGGCCTGCCTGCTGTTCGGGCTTTGTGGTCGTATTCCGGATTCTTTTCGGTGGGAATTGGTGCACCAATATTTTCACGCCACTTGATGAGTACTCGATGCAGTTCTTTAGCCTTGTCCGGCATAGCCCCGGCAAGGTCGTTTTCCTCGCTCATGTCGTCTTTGAGATTATATAATTCGATTTTGCCGTCCTCAAAGTACTCTATCAATTTCCAGTCGCCTTGTCTGACTGCACTGCCCGGGGTCGTGCGCCACGGCCACTGCTCTTCGTTATAGGCCTCAAGATAGACTGGGAAATGCCAGAAGATAGCCTTGCGATTCAGGGTTTTTGTGCCCTCGAGCAACGGAACAATACTCCGGCCGTCCAGAATATGCCCCGATGGCTTCGGCACACCCGCCATCTCCAACATCGTCGGATAGAAGTCCATTCCTATTACCGGCACATCGCAGAGAATGCCCTTCTTCGCTTTTCCAGGCCAGCGGACAGCCAGAGGCACTCGTATGCCACCCTCATAGAGCATTCCCTTTGAGCCTCGTAAGGGTCTAACCGAAGTCGCATTGGCATATCCCCCGTTATCTGAAAAGAAAAATACAGCGGTGTTGTCCGTCAGTCCCAGCTCTTCGAGCTTATCCATCACCCTGCCGACACTCTCATCGACACTCTCAATCATCGCGGCATAGGTTGGGTTGTTGTGCTCGTTGTCAGGATTTTTCTTTTTGTACTTTTCTATTAATTCCTTTTTGGCCTGTATTGGAGTATGTACTGCATGGTGAGGCAGGTACAAGAAGAATGGCCTGTCTTTATTGGCCTCGATGAACTTAATTGCCTCATCGGTCAGTCGGTCTGTCAGGTACTCGCCATCTTTACTGAAATGCCCCCCTTGTGTTCTCTCGAATTCAACATCGAAACCGCGGTCCTTTGGGCGGTAGGGTTCTTTGTTACCTAAATGCCATTTACCTATGCACGCCGAGGTGTATCCGCCGGCCTTCAGCGCTTCCGGAATAGTAATAACTTTGGAATCGAGGTCCGTGGTGTTCGGTATTGGAATCAGCTTTCGCAAATTTGCCTGGCCTCGTTCGGAAGTACCAACCGTATATATCCCGTGTCGCGGCGTGTACTGGCCGGAAATCAGGCAGGCACGGGTCGGAGCACAATTCGGAGCGTTGGAATAGGCGTTCGTAAAGATCACGCCCTCTCCGGCGAGCTTATCGATGTTCGGCGTCTCGTAGTATCGACTGGGTCCTCCTGAACCTGGCGCCCTGCCCATAAAGCCGACATCTTTCCATCCCATATCGTCGATAAAGATAAAAACAAAATTGGGCTTTTGTTTCAGCAAAGCATCCGCCGACTGTCGCCAGGCACTATTGGCACATCCGGGCATCGCCAAAGACACGACACCAAGACCAATCGTTTTTAAGAAATCACGGCGTTTCATAATATCCTCTCCTTTGATGTCACGGCATCGGCCAGTGCTCTGACGGCGTATGCGCGGTCTTCATATATCCCTCAATCTTCGCTGCTGTTTTCGGATACCGGGCGGCTACATTGTTCTTTTCTCCAATGTCATGCTTCAGGTTATAAAGCTCTATCGGCCCATCAGGATCCTTAGCCACGTTCAGCCGAACACCCTTCCAGTCGCCCATCCGGACAGCCTGTTTTTTGCCCTGCTCGTGAAATTCCCAGTAAAGAAACTCATGCTTTTGTTGATTGAAGTCCTGACCCAGAAGCGTTGGAACCATGGAGATGCCGTCAATGCCCTCAGGAACTGCCGCTCCTACAAGCTCGCAGCAGGTCGGCAGGAAATCCCAGAACGCCGAGACATGACCGCTAACCGACCCTGCTTCTATCTTACCCGGCCAACGGGCAATTGCAGGTACACGAATACCGCCCTCATACAGGGCTCGTTTGTAACCATTCAGCGGTCCGGAACTATTAAAGAAGCTCGGGTTCGCTCCGCCTTCCTTGTGCGGGCCGTTGTCGCTTGAGAACATCACAAACGTGTTCCCCTCCAGCCCCAACTCTTCGAGTCTTGTCAGGAGCCTGCCAATGTCACCATCCATCCGCGTTATCATCGCAGCATGGCCCTTCTGCGGCTCGGGCCAGTCCATGTCGGCGTATGGTTCGAGGGAGGGCACTTCCATACCCTTCTGTCCGGCCTCGTTGTTCGCGTGCGGAATTGTATAGGCCAAATACAGGAAAAACGGCCTGTCTTTGTTTTGCTCGACAAAATTTAAGGCTTCCGCACTAAACAAATCGTGCGAATACTCCACGCGTTTGGTCGCAACACCGCCGGGAGTTCGGTCACGTCCGCCTATGATGTGATTGACCTCGTTTGCGAGCTCGACCTTTTCCTCGTTTCGCCAGAGGTATTCCGGATAGTAGTTGTGTGCATGTCTCTGGTTGAGATATCCAAACCAGTAATCGAAACCCTGCCTGTTCGGGATGCCCGTGGTCTCGGGCTCGCCCAGCCCCCATTTGCCGATTATACCCGTGGTGTAGCCGGCTTGTTTGAGCAGCTCAGCTACCGTAACATCTGACGGCCTTAGCGGCACCCCGCCGTTGCCGCGGATAAGCGCATGGCCCGTGTGCAGGCCGGTCATCAGGCAGCAGCGCGAAGGCGCGCAAACCGTGCTTCCAGAATAATGGTCGGAAAAGCGCATCCCCTCTGCCGCCATTTTATCTATGTTCGGCGTTTGGATGGTCTTTTGTCCGTAGCAGCCGAGGTCACCATAGCCCAAATCGTCGGCTAAAATGAAAATAATGTTCGGGCGGTTTGCTCCCGTCCCTCTTGCCCGGCCAATACCGGTAAAACCCGGCAGCAGTGAAGACACTCCCGCTGAGGCCGCTGTAATACCCATCATTCTGATGAATTCTCTTCTAGTTTGTTTGCCCATAATCATTCCCCTTAATAAAAAAACAAGAATCCGAAGTTTATTATGCCCGGCCTGTTGTGTCAAGACCCAAAACGCAAAATAGAGCATTGGTTTGTATTCTCTGGTCCCGGGACCTATGTGTTTCGGTTCCTCCTCTCGCCGGCCAGCAACAGAAAACAGATGGAGGTAAAAGGTTGGCCAACTATTTCTGGGGTACCGGAATAGTTATGTCGATTTCATTCACCGGCCCCAACACCGACAGCGGCTCATCGAAGTCGTCGGGACGGCCAACGGCCAAAATCTGCACTTTATCAGGCCTGAGGTGCTTTCGGGCGACGCGCAAAACATCCTCCCTGGTTACCTTTTCAACGTTCTCTTTGATTCTCAGAAGGAAATCAGCCGGATAGCCATAGTACTCGTAGGTCATAAGGCGGTTGACTATCTCGCCCTTCGTATCGAAGTTGAAAACGAAAGAGTTAAGAAAACTGTCCTTCGCCAGAGCAAGCTCTTCGTCGGTGACTTCAGTTTCCCTCATCTTCTCCACCTCTCTGAGCATCGCTCGAATTGCATAGACTGTCTTTTCGGACTTGGTCTGGCACCCAACGTAAAATTCGCCGGGATAATCATAGTTGGCCGAATAACTGCCGAAGACTGAGTAAGCGAGGCCTTCACGCGATCGCACATTCTTGAACAGCCGGCCTGTGAAGCCTCCGCCGAGAATATTATTCATAACAATCAAGGCAAAATAGTCAGGGTTGCTGCGCAAAGTGCCGATATGTCCCAGGTAGATATTCGACTGATTGACATCATCCTTACGGACCACGTTCACAGTCTGGCGAAACTCGTACCTGACCTCCGGGACCCCGGGTATTTGCAGATCGACCTTCTCCCATCCCTCAAATGCCTGCTCAATCTTCTCGACCATTTGCTTGGTATCGAAGTCGCCGCATACTGCCAGCATCAAATTATTGGGCCCAAAAAACCTCTTGTGGAAAGCAATCAAATCGTCGCGGCTGATATTGCCGATGGTGGCATACTCGGTTTGCCGAGCGTACACACTCTGCGGGCCATAGATAAGCTTGTCAAACTCACGGCCGGCTATCTCACCCACAAAATCGTTGCGACGCGCAATCGAGCTGCGATGCTGCATCTTCGCAAGCTGGATCTTGTCCTCGCGAAAAGCCGGATTCATCAGCACATCGGCCAGAATCGCCAGTCCCGTCTGGACGTCCTTTTTCAGCACCGACATGGAAGCCGAGCCGGAATTCAGTCCTATCCCGGTCTCCACCGATGCAGCAATGCGCTCCAGCTCCTCGTCAATTTCATCGCCCGTCTTGCTCTTCGTCCCGCCGGTACGCATTACCATACCCGTTATAGAGGCCAGGCCAATTTTCTCGGCAGGCTCAAAAATCGAACCTGTCCGAATTGTTACAGACACGTTTATAAGAGGAAGTTCATGATCCTCCAGCAAAAACAAACGCATCCCGTTGGCTAATGTTATGCGCTCAATCACCGGAATCTCAATATCCCGCAATGTCGGATACTTCAGCTCTTTGTAGTTTCGTACCTGCTCTTGTGAAAAGCTCTCCTGAAGGAAGCTCAGCCCCAAAACCACAAAGACAAGAATTCTCACTATCAATGGTTTATAATCTTTCATTTTGCCGTTCCTGTTAAAATCAGTTCTCTGTTTGGGTTGTCTGGATCACACCCACAGTCCGGTTCCTTGTTTTAAAATATTCTCCGCAAACGCGCCGGATATCCTCAGCGGTCACCTTGTCGATATTATCGAGCTGCCTGAAGAGATTTCGCCAATCGCCCGTTATGACCTCGTAAAAAGTCAATTGCTCTGCAAGTCCCGAGTTTGATGCAAGCTGTCGGATCAGTCCGGCGCGGGCACGTGTTTTTGCCTTTTCCAGCTCCTCTGGTGTCACCAACTCCGTTTTCAGCTTCTCGATTTCGACGTAAATGGCCTCCTCGCACTCCTGGTTGGTATGATCTCTGGCCGGTACTGCATAAAATAAAAACAAGCCTGGGTATTTGTTTCCCGGAAGGCCCTGAAAGCCCGACGCCACCATAGCTATTTTCTTTTCCTTTACAAGAGACTTATATAATCGTGACGTGCGTCCCATACCAACAACGTCCGTGATGGCATCGAACACGGCATTGTCGGGATGGTTAATGCTCGGCTTGTGATAACCAACCAGGACAAACGGCTGTGCAGGGTCTTCCACAACAACACGGCGTTCGCCGAGTTGTGGGGGTTCAACCGTCTCGACCGGGTCCGGCTTCGGGCCGGTTTGTATCTTGCCGAAGTATTTCTCAGCCAAATCTTTTACATTCTGAGGATTCACGTCACCAACTATCGCAATCGTCAGATTGCTCGGTCCATAATACTTCCTGAAAAAGGCCTCCGCCTCAGCCCGTGTCATGGTTTCCAAATCACTCATATGCCCTATAACATGTTCGCCATACGGGTGTGCCTTGTACGCAACGGCCATAAATTCTTCGAGCAGCCGCCCCACCGGATCACTTTCTATACCCAGACGCCGCTCTTCCATTACCACGTCCTTCTCTTTATAGAACTCCCGCAATACCGGATTATGAAAACGGTCCGACTCCATCAGGGTCCATAGCTCCATTTTATTTGAAGGAAGGCTGACGATATACTGGGTTGCATCCCAGCTCGTATAGGCGTTGAAGCCGGAAGCTCCTTCACGCTTGAGGACCTCTGTATACTCATCATGAACAAGATACTTCTGGGTCTGCTCCTGGGCCTCTTTAAGCTGACTTTCCAACTGCTCCAGCCTGGCCTTGTCAGCCCGCTCACGCTTATTGCGTTCCTTCTTTATCGCCAGAAATGCTTCGTCAACCTTAGCTTCCGCCTTTGCTTCGGCATCGTAGTCCTTCGTGCCGATGGTCATGGAACCCTTAAAGGCCATGTGCTCGAACAGATGCGCCATTCCGGTAATCCCTTTTACCTCATCCACGGAGCCGACGTCGGCGTAGGTGTGGAACGAGACGACCGGTGCCTCGTGCCGCTCCAGGACCAGGAATTTCAGGCCGTTGTCCAGCGTAAATTCCGTCATCCGCTTTTCGAATTCCGCCAGATCCTGAGCGCTCGCAGTTACTGGAATCACCGCGGCAACAGCAAAAAACAAGATCGCCCCGCCAATTATCCTCAGTTTTCGTAATGTGTGTTTCATGCTTTATACTCCTCTATTATTTCATACTCCATAAGGACGAAAAATGCCTTCTGCTAATTATACATGAAGTACACCGTCGCTTTGCAACCTTTTTCTGCAATTACTCTCACCCAGTGAGCTGAAAAACCATCCGGAAATTCGTGGTGCAAGTAACCCGTATCGCGGGGCACCACGAATCTACCGTATTGTTTCCATGTTCCGTTGCCGAGGAAATCGACTTCAATTTTGAAAGTTATATTGTCTCCGGAATCATGGGCAAGGTGTACCACCTTCCTGTCGAAACCTGTCATAAGAAACGGATCCGATGCTTCTGCCGCCTTTACGTCTGTCTGCCACCACGGTCCGCCCCATCCGGCGGGCTTGCCCATTGACCAGAGGTCGTCTATATTGCCGAACCAAAGCCCCGACTGAGGCTGGCCCTGGTCGTGGTCGATCTGGTCGCTGGCCATCACGAAAAGGCCTCGCCAGTAGCAGAAATCCGGAACCACCCGAAGATGGCTGCAAATAGGACGAATGCCCCACACTCTGCCTTCGTAGGTCAGAGCCGGCAGTTCGTAAAACATTCCGTGGACATCCATCAACAACCGCTCCGTCACTGCGTGCCGGATTCGCATCCATTCGGTGTTCCAGGCATGGTCCCACGTGTGGCTCGCCTTGGGAAGCAGATAGCGCAGCCATTTGCCCTTGGCAAACACTCGAAGTACGACGCCGGATTTCGTCCAGCCGGTCGCATAAATCGCATGCCCGCCATAAGAGCCGCCCGAGGCGCTGCCGCCGACGCCGACGAAGGGATTGCGCTCGATGATGGTCCATTTCTCGCCGTCCCATTCGGCCAGCCGTCCGGCGTCTCTCTGGCCCAGGAACTCCTTCTCGTCGTAACTATTGTTCGCCACGACGACACGACCCTGTGCAGTGTAGGCGCCTTTGAAATGTGCCTTGGCGTCTTTTATTTCCAGCTCTTTGACAAGGTCGAACAGCAGTTTCGATTCGAGGCTGTGCACATCCACCTCCCAGAAGCGGCCTTCCATACCGAGGAAATAGACCTTGTTCTTCGGATCGGTCAGGTGAGAGACAGTCGCGGTCAGACGACGGTTCTTGAGCGATTCGATAGTTCGGACGTTTCCCTCGGCATCAATTGCATGTGGGCCGATAAACGCCTGTCCGGACGGCCAATGCGCCATCCGGTTCGCAAACGTGCCTGTCACCGAAGCAGGGTGACGCCGCATCGTCATATCTTCACTTATCTCATAGAGCCCGAGCCCCTCGCCTCTGATGTGGGCGACATATCCAATCGCCCAAAGCTTTTGGGCCCAGGGAATCAACGCACCAATTCCGGCCTCGGAGTCACTGCCCACCCCCCTGGCCATCACGGTCAGATTCGGAAACACGCCGTTGATTTGAATAGGGGATTGTTTGTTGCCTGTATTCTTCGGCGAGGCAATCTTCGCCCCGACGCTTTGATCCTTTCCGTAGCCGCTGCCGATAGCCACCCATAATAAAACCAAAACTAACCGGCACAAATGTTTTGAGTGGACTTCTGTCGCTTTGCGTACTTCTGAAGATTGTAATTTTATACCCTTATTCATAACGATTTCTTTCTATAAAAATATCAAAGCTCTCTCTAAATATTGCGCCCGATCAACTATGTCAATGATTAAAAAACTTCAAAAAAAGGTCCGGTTACAGACCTTCGTTGAGAATTGAATAAGAGACTGCAAAACTCCTGAAGCGCGAAACTCCCGCGATTTGACTTGAATGGTGATTAAGTGGATTTCAGGTTGGATTTTTTCAAAAGGCGCGGCCGAATCGGCCGAGAACCCGACACAGAAAACTTAGTTGTCATTTTTCTCCGTGGCGCCGACCGGCGCTTTTCGACCCTGCTTCTGGCAGCTCTCACAATTGCATACGCCAACCTGCTTTAAATGTGACGAGCCGGCAAGTTTCCTGGTTTCAATCAACTTGGCGCCTTTGGTCTCCATCTTGCGAAGTGTCAGCTTCGCTTCTCTTTTGTTATGTGAACCCACTGCATCAACTACAACGGTAACTGTCTTGCCCCGCTGGAGCAATCCGAGTGCTGTCATCTTAACTGCACCTTCGAGACTGGCACCGACCAGAATAAACTCACTGGCACGCACCTCGCTCAGGAGCCTGTCAATCCGAGGCTCATTAAATGGATCGATGCAACGCTTGTGAAGGATGACCTGCCTGTGCCGCCTGAGCATATCCCTTGGCAAATCAGTGTTGCCGTCGGCCGTAAAACTTACTCTGTCATTAAGCAGCGTGTAACATATCTTCTTTTGCCCTTCTGTGCCGTCGATACAATAGCCTATCGTGTCTTCTCCGTTGTTGTTAGGGTAAACCTCAGCGGTTGAGATTATCGGGACATGGCTGTGTCTGGCCCAGGCCATCATCCTTCGGATATGTGCCAAAACCCTCCTGTGGTTTCTTACACACGCTTTACCCTCAGCCAACAAAAAATCTTTTTGCGTATCGATATCTACGAGAATCTGCCTACGACGTGCCTTGAACAATTGTAGAATCATTTCCAGATTTCCTTTCCTGGCTTCTGCGATCCAGTCTCATAATGGATACGCATCGGCCGACAATTGAGTTCTTAGTCTCTTATCGAACAGTCTCGGCATCCGCTTTAATCACGGAATCGAATATCAGCCAGGAAGCAAAGCAATAAAAACAATTTCAATCTTCACCCGAACGGTTTTCAGTTTGTATAATATGAGTTCTGAATAATTGCTTTTGTATTAACACTTGTTTTTTTAGGACTTAATGCAACCAATGGCCCGAACCTTAAAAGATTATCCCGGCGTCTCAATACAAACCGAAGAACTTGATGGAAAAATCGATCTTATTCGTATTTTCGGACGTCCCGGCCCGATCCATATCGAAATCGGCACCGGCAAAGGAACTTTCCTGCTCAACCAGGCCAATGCGCAGCCAGGCGACAACTTCCTCGGTATCGAATGGGCCCGCAGGTATTACCGCTACGCCGTTGATCGCATAGGCCGATGGGGACTGACAAATGTGCGGATTATCCGCACCGATGCCAACGCCTTTTTAGCCGATTTTATCTCCGACAACTCCGTGGACTATTTCCACATCTATTTCCCGGACCCCTGGCCGAAGAAACGTCATCACAAAAGACGCTTTATCTGCCCGGCCAACCTGGAGCATCTGATCCGCTGTTTGAAGACCGGGGGACAATTACGAATCGCCACGGACCACGCCGATTACTTTGAACAAATAAAGATGGTCGTAGCCGCGAGGAGCGACAAGCTTGAGGAAATTGATTTTCTTCGACCCGCGGGCGCCGAGGTCGGTGAATGGGTAGGCACAAATTTCGAAAGAAAATACCTCAAAGACCAAAGACCAATCTACACCCTCGCCGCAATAAAAACATAAGCCGGACGTACAAAAGGTTAACTTTATTTGAACGTAACGTCTTACTCCGCTTGTACCAGCTTTTTCGCCTGCTCCAGAAGACGGTTAAGAGACTCCTCCACCTGCAGCTCTTTTGCCCATTTGCGCAGATAGTCTGTATCGAGACGATCCCACTGAACCACTGTAACTCCCAGGGCATCCCGAAACTGCTGTTACGGCTGACTGCCCCTGGCCCACTCCAGTTTGCTCAGAATAGTATCTTCAGGAGATGTCACCCAGAAATCTATTCCCTTGATATTAGTGATACACTTTCGTTCAAACTCCCGGCGGCTGAACGGCCTGTCTTTGCGCAGAATGAAGTCCGCCTTCCAACCAGATTGATTATCGATTATGTTGAACATCGAATTGCTGGCGAATGCGTCTCGCACTGCTTCAAGACTGACGTAATAACCTTCACCAAGAGATTGAACGAATTTCAGAAGTTGTTTTTCGCTCGCAGATATCACAATGTCAACATCTTTTGTGGCTCTCGGATGACCGTGGAGGCTACTTCCGAAAGAACCGGTAATCATATAGGAAACCGAGCAATCTCCCAAGACCTCGACAAGGTTCTTCAAGAAGTCATCCTGGCTTGTCATAATCGTCCCCCAATTCCTTTGAGGATTTGCTTGTATAGCCTATCACCTATCATGAGGCGCAAGACCTCCAGTCTTACCTTCTCCTCGTCGAAATCCGGGTTACGAAGTCTTACACCTGCATCAACGACAGCACGGAGGTTATCGCTCATCTCAAATGCCATCCTGGCACGTACCTCCGGCCCGAGTCTCCGGAGTATCTCAAACTCCTTCCTCGCAACTTCAACAGTCGTATCTGACGGTATCGCTTTCATTTAGCTAATCAGGCCTATTGGTAAATAAAGACTATAACCAGTTTATCAGCCGAGTAATTATGACTCCACCAAGAAAAGCTACAATTACCCAAATCCAGTGGTTTTTTACGCGTGAAACAACTGTTTCCGCCAGCCCAATCGTGATAATAAGAAAGCAGTATCCTTCTTTTATCCAGGCAGCCACATGATAAACTTTCACGAGTCCTATCTTGCCAACTGGAAGTTTTCTTCGCCTACTAATTGGCGCATTTTTCGGCAGAAGTCCAGGTCGGGATTGACGCTTAACTCTTTATCGGCGGCGGCGTAAACCCTGCCTTTGTCGGTTCGCACGGCGAGATAAACGGGACTTCTGCCTTTGTGGTGCTGGCAGATGCTCTTTATCATCGCCACCTTTTCCTTGGTGACCTCCCTGGCATCCAGTCCTATCTTGACTTTGGCGGCTAATTTCTCCCTGACATCTTTCAGAGGTATCAGCTCCATAGCTAAAATGTTGGGTCTTTCTCTTCTGTAATCGAGCTTTCCCTTTACAAAAACGACGCTATCCGGGACCAATATGTCGCCGAATCCATTCAACACATCCGGGAACATCACCACTTCAACCTGTCCCTGCAAATCCTCAAGTGTGAAGACGGCCATTTTTGAGCCGGCGTTTCGGCCCGTCTTAGTTATATTAAATCTTACCTTCGTTATCATTCCGCCGATCACGATTTGTTTTTCGCCGTTGGACTCTGACAATTCCGAGCTGTTGTGAGTGGAATAAACATTTATCGTCTCGGCGTGATGGCTGAGAGGATTGCTGGTTACATAAAATCCGAGAACTTCCTTTTCATAAGCCAACATCTGCGGCTCGGGCCAGGGCGCGATATGGGGCAGGTGTTTTTTGTCCTGTGAATAATCGCTGCCGCCTGTCATTTGGCCGAAGAAATTCATCTGGCCGGCTTGTTTGTCGGCCTGTAAGCCTGCACCGTTTTCCATTGCCCTTTCGAGCCCGGCCATCATCTGCGCCCGGTTCCCGCCGAGCCCGTCGAAGGCACCGGCCTTTATCAGGGCATCAAGAACCTGCTTATTGGCAGCTCTTAAATCCACATTCTCGCAAAAGTGGAACAGGCTCTGGAACCTGCCCACTTGTTTACGAGCAGCGATGATTTGCTCGACCGCCTTTTCGCCAACGCCCTTGACGGCGGCCAGACCGAAGCGTATCACACCTTTATTCTTTTGCCCAACCTCCTGCTGCTCATAAAGCGGCGTAAAATCAACACCGCTTTCGTTGATATCAGGAGCCAATACGTCGATCCCCATCTGTTTGCACTCGGCGATATAATCGACAATCTTGTCGGTGTTGTCCATTTCATATGTCAGAAGGGCCGCCATAAACTCGACGGGCCAATGGGCCTTCATATAGGCAGTCTGATACGCGATGAAGGCATAGCGGGTCGAATGGCTCTTGTTGAAGCCATAGCCGGCGAACCGTTCGATCAGCTCGAAAATCTGCTCGGCCTGCTGGCTGGTCAAGCCTTTATCGACACAGCCTGCAATAAATCGTTCCCGCTCCTTGGCAATGGTCCTGGCTTTCTTCTTGCTGATAGCCTTAATCAGTGTGTAGGCCTCTCGCAGCGGGATGTCACCGAGGCGATTACAAATCCGCATCACCTGTTCCTGATAGATCATAATGCCGTAAGTTTCTTCGAGCACCTCTTTCATAATCGGGTGCGGCAGGCTCCATTTGGCTCCGTGCTTTCGGTCGATGTAATCGGGAATCAGTATCATAGGACCCGGGCGATAGAGGGCATTGGCGGCTATCAGGTCTTCTATCCGGTCGGGCTTCATCTTCATAAGAAGGTTTTGCATACCGCCGGACTCAAACTGGAAAACCCCTTTCGTCTTACCTTCCGAAAACAGCGAAAAAACCTTTTGGTCGGTAATATTAAGTTTCTCCAGGTCGATGTCTTTTCCGTTAACCTCTTTGACCAACTGGCACGCCCGCTCCAATACGCTGAGGGTCTTCAGGCCCAAAAAGTCCATCTTCAGCAGGCCGACTTTCTCGACCATTGGACCTTCAAACTGCGTCACGATATCATCGGAGCTCGGCGCCTTATACAAAGGTACAAAATTAGTCAACGGCTCATCAGCAATTACAACGCCGGCAGCGTGGACCGAAGCGTGACGGGCGAGACCTTCGAGCTTTTGGCCGATGTCAATTACCCTTTTCGTCTGCTCGCTTTGTTCGTAGGCCCTTTTCAACTCGGGCTCGGTCTTTAATGCCTTATCAAGCGTCATATCGAGCGAGAACGGCACAAGCTTGGCCAGTCTGTCGGCCTCAATTAACGGAACGCCGAGCACCCTGCAGACGTCACGGATAACCGCCCTGGCCTTCATCGTCCCGAAAGTTATTATCTGCGCGACGTGACCATATTTATGGCGGACGTAGTCGATGATTTTTGCCCGGTGGGCCTGACAGATATCGATATCTATATCGGGCATTTCGTTGCGGTGCGGGTCCATAAATCGCTCGAACAGCAAATCGTATCGAATCGGGTCAACATCGCATAATCCGAGGCAGTACCCGACCAGTGTCCCCACACCGCTGCCCCTGGCACCTATGGGGATTTTGTTTTCGTGTGCATATTTGCAGAAATCCCAGACGATAAGAAAATAGCTGGCGAAGCCTTTCGATTCAATCACGTCCAGCTCCCTGTCGAGCCGGGTTTTTATCTCGTCGGTAACTTCGCCGTAACGCTGTTTCGCTCCTTCATGGCACAATTTCGTGAGAAACTCCTCGGGCTTCGAGCCGTCGACAGGTTCAAAACGCGGCGCATGCCGCTTCTTTAAATCAAGCTCAACATTGCAGCGCTCGGCAATCGCCAGCGTATTGTCACAGGCCTCGGGTGATTCGGCAAAAAGCTTACGCATTTCACCGGGACTCTTGAGATAAACGTCAGACGGATAAATCATTCTGTCGGGGTCATCGGACCTTTTGCCGGTGCTTATGGCACAGAGACAATTGTGGGCCTCGTGGTCACTCTCTTCCAGAAAGTGCACATCATTCGTCGCCACCAGGCCAAGGCCCATTTCTTTCGCAAGGTCAATCAAACCCTCTCGTATAATTGGTGTATCTCCCTCGTGATTTTGTATTTCGATAAAAAATCTTTCAGGCCCGAAAATCTTCAGATAGTTTTCCGCCGCCATGCGTGCCGCCTTTTCGTTCCCATTGGCAAATCCCGCCGCGACCTCACCTTTCAGACAGGCTGATGTACAGATAAGACCTTCGTTAAGTTCGGCCAGGATTTCCCTATCAATCCTCGGGCGATAGTAGAAGCCGTCAAGAAAGCCGGTGCTTGTCAATTTGAGCAGATTCTGATAGCCGATTTCATTTTCAGCCAGCAGAACCAAATGATAAGCGGCATCGGAGATGCTGGTCTTTTTCCTGTCGAACCTGCTGGCCGGCGCAATATAAGCCTCGATGCCGAGAATCGGCTTGATATGAGCAGCGGCCGCCTTCGTATAGAACTCAACCGCACCGAACATATTGCCGTGGTCGGTAACAGCCACAGCCTCCATGTTGAGCTTCTTACATTGCTTGAACAGCTTATCGAAAGCTATTGCGCCATCCAGCAGCGAATACTGACTGTGCAAATGAAGATGTGTAAATCCTTTACCTGACATAACTTAAGCCATCCTTCCATATTATAACCAATATTTGTATCATAGGCTCATCCGTTTTCGTTGTCAATCGAAATACCTGATAACATTACTCAAACTGGCCGACGCTATGTGTCATTCCCGCGCAAACGGAAATCCAGGTTGTTACCATGGTTTTGGATTCCTGTTTTCACAGGAATGACAAGCTGCGCTATGTTCTTGTCAAGGTGGCACTTACATCGAAACTTAGAGTAATTTTAGCTTGACGATACCGCCCTTACTGCATATCATCCAACCATAGAAGCGAAAAGCAAAGCCTCGCACCAGGGAAAAGCATTATCAAATAGAGATATAATTATATTGTGAAACCAGGGCTGTGCTGTAAAAGGCATTTGCCATCATGCTATTTGTATAACGGTTTGTCGTAGAATATATTTTATAAGATTCAGTGACATACGAATGAGAGGATAAGGCCATGAACAGCCGGACAGCTTTTCATCTGGATTGCAATCCTGTGATTTCAGAATGCGGATTTTATTGTGAGAAGTGTATTCAAGAGATAGAGTCTGTATTCGAAAAGACCGAGGGTGTCAGCAAGTTCTATAGAGAAGGTGATGGAGTAGTCGTAGAGCATGATCCGAACAAGGTAACGGCAGAACAACTTATCGCCGTTTTCAAGGGCCTGCCTTCGTTCTATGAAGCCAAGTTTATACCAAACGTTATACCTGCATAGTAGATATCTGTCTCTTGATTCACAATTTAGATTGAGGCTTTGTGGCGGAAAATCCTTGTAAATCATCTTCAAGGTATTTATGATGATCTCCTAATAGTAAGGATTTGTAGAAGCTTTTCATTTTTTCAGGATAGAGACTATGGCAAAGATTATAAATGTGCAATGTACGGGTGCAGGGCGTCACGTGAACGAGGTGGATCTGGATGTCGTACTGGGAACCGATGTCGTGCTGAGCGGCACCCCGATCGACACCGGCCGTCCAATTCCGCCGCGGATTGTGAGAAAGTGCGAGGTTTGCACAGAGGGCAAAGTAATCGTCACGCGCGAGATGATCGAACAAAGTCTCTGATCGGGAAACTCTTTGGAGATGAAAACGAACGAAAATATTAGTCCACGCTAATTCGTGACAAAAAAGTTAAATCAGTGAAATCCGTGAAACTTGTGCCAGAGGTATACGTGGTTGAGAAAGGGAACAAAAGTGATAGAGACTGAAATTTCAAGAGCAATCACAGCCGAGTACAACAGAAAGCTCACCGAGCATCTTGAAAATGATGTTGTTATAGTCGGTGCCGGTCCGGCGGGCCTTACCGCAGGGTATTATCTGTCAAAGGTCGGATACAAGACCGCCCTGCTCGAGAGGAAGCTCTCTACAGGAGGTGGTATCTGGGGCGGGGCCGCCGGCTACAATGTTGTTGTTACGCAGGACAGGGAGATTCCGGACGAGTTCGAGATGACCTCTAAGAAGCAGAAGGGCCTGTACATATACGATTCAATCGAATTCGCAACCGCCCTGGCGTTCAAAGCCAAGAAGGCGGGGCTGGAAATATTCAACCTTACCGAGGCCGAAGATGTCATCGTCAAATCCGACGCCGTCGAAGGCGTCGTCGTAAATCATTCGGCCATCACAATCGCAAAGCTGCACGTCGATCCGTTCTGCATCGCTTCGAAGTACGTTATCGATTCGACGGGCCATCCCGCCGAAGTGGTGAAAATGCTGCTAAAGAGAAAACCGAACCTCCTGCCGCAGGGGATACAGGAGAGCTTCATGGACGTCGAGACCGCCGAGGCCGGCGTCGTGGACAAGACCGGCGAGATCTTCCCGGGTCTCTATGTCGCCGGCATGTCGGTATGCGCCGTGTACGGCCTGCCGAGGATGGGACCTATCTTCGGCGGAATGCTCAAATCAGGCAAAAAGGTCGCCGAACTTATCAATGAAAGACTGCAATCTTCCAACACGTAAAGAGTGTTTCGAAATACTAAAAGAATATCACCTTCCGCCGCACATTGTAAGGCACAGTGTAGCCGTGGCGAAGCTGGCCGTCTTTTTAGCGCAAAGGCTCAACGAAAAAGGCGCAGCTATCGACATCGACCTTCTGGAGAAGGCCGGCCTGCTGCACGATATGATGAGGGTCTTTGATTTTAAGCAGGCCGATTACAACCTGTTCGAGCGCAATCTCCCCGAACAAGAAAAAGCAAAATGGCACCAGATGGGGGCAAAATACCTGGCAATGACCCATGAAGACGCCGCTTATGACGTATTGAAGGAGCAATACCCGGCACTGGCTCAGACTATAAAACGGCACCGCTATATGGCCATGCTGGATGAAAAAGACCGCCCGGATACATGGGAAGAAAAGCTGCTGTATTACGCCGACATGAGGGTGATGCACGATAAAATTGTGCCGTTAAAGCAGAGGCTCGCCGAAGGTCACAAAAGGAACATCCACATGCACGGCTCGGCCGCACAAAGCAAAATCAACACCGCAAAAGTTGACCCGATGATCGAAGAAATGGAAAAACAAATCTTCGAAAAAATCGGACTCGATCCGCTCCAAGTGACAGAAAAATTCATCGACTCATACTGAGTTCTCGACAACCCTGCAAATCGCGGGTATATCCAACCGAAAATTCTGTTCAAATCCAATTAATCTAAAAAAATATTCGTCTGACAATGCCGACACTATTTCATATTTTTAAACCGTAATTACAAAAACCAACATGAAATCCAAACAATTTCAAAGCAACCGCTAAAGATAAAATGAATCACTGTCCGATATTATAAATAAGAAAGCACATGACAATCGAGATCATGTAGATAATAAATTGGGGGTCGGTATACGGTCTATGGAATCGACTGCCGATGTGATATAAGTAGAAAAACCGGGATACTTAAGTATATGCTTTGTCTATAAGGGCAAACCACACATGTAGCACCTAAGAAACTATGAAAGAAGGCATCTTGTCTTGAGCCAATCATCCAGGAGATGACATATCAACGGAATTTCCCTCTATAAAAAGCGAGAGTAGAAACTGAAAAAGTAACATCATTATTATAATAGGACAACTGGGATGAAACAGCAATGCAATAACGCAAGACATGGTTTAGACGTTGCTGCAGCGACCTATGTCGACTTGATAGAGGACATCTGTACCGAACAAAATATATCTTTTCATCCGAAGTATCTCGCCAGGGACATTATGAGTACCGATATCAAGATGGTAACCCTTGACGACACAGTCAAAAACTGTATCGACTTCATGAAGCTGCATAGAGTCCGACATGCTCCAGTCATAGAGACTCCAAATACAAAAGAAGGAAGGTCACACTTCATAGGCGTTATTTCAGAAAGGGATTTACTTCGGCAGATCTGGCCTTATGCCGGGCAACTCCACGGTGAAAACACAGACCATAAATCTCTTCGGCAACGAATGGTTCAAATCGTTGTCAGAAAGCCGAAGTGCGCATCACTGGAGACACCGATACCTGACGTAATTTTAACCATGATCAATAATAAAATAGACATGGTACCAGTAACCTCTGATGAGCATCTGGTCGGCATCATTACAACTATAGACATTATTAAGTGTTTATTCGGAATCCATGCCGAGATATGTCGGTTATTCCCGGAAGTTCAAGAGGGAAAACAACTCGTCGACTCGGCTTTTAAAAGCTTGCCTCAGACCGATTTTATCCTGAGGTGGCTTTCACAGACTGTTCAGGAGATTATGACCGAACAGGTCGTTTACCTCGGATTGGACCAAACTCTTGCCAAGGCGATAGAGCTGCTATGTAAGAAACACTTCAGACATCTGCCTATTGTGGATGGACAACAGGTGCTGATTGGCATCGTTTCTGATCGTGATATTCTCTGGAATCTCCCCCCGGCAACCAAACGACCGATAGCGCAGCCCCAGCCATTTCACGATGACATGTTTGAGGTTGATCCGAAGGTCATGATTCTCGAACTGCCCCTTGCCCGAATTATGACATGGAACTTAACAACTATTCTACCCAGTTGCAGCACCTTCGAAGCGGCAAAGATATTATACAATAAAAAAGTAAGCTGCCTGCCAGTGGTTGACCAGGCCAAAAAACTCTGCGGTATAGTCACTGTGACGGACCTGATGCGCTCATTGCTTAAACTCTACAACCCGCCCGGGTAAATTTGTTTCTAACCGGGAAAATACCAGTTTAATGGCGGCTTGGCTGTGCCGATGCCGGGAAAAAGCAGGGTCACCTGATTTCGAAGCCATTTCTCTTTCCGCAGGAGAATAAATGGGAATAAGACAAGTGGTGCGATTAATTGCACCCTTAGAGCCAAAGTCGATCCGATGATCGTAGAAATAAAAATAGAAATCTTCGAAAAAAACGCCCTCGACCCGCTCGAAGTGACAGAAAAATTCATCGACTCATATCCTGAACGAAGTTGAAGCCATCAAATCAATAAAACCCAAATCACTAAAACCAGCTATTTTGAAAATTCGAACATAAAAATATAGAATTTGTTTAGAATTTCGAGCTTAGGATTTAGAATTTGCGATGATTGATATAGAGAATTGTGCCGCCTGTAACAAACCCTCACAAATCACAAAATTTTAAATTGCAAATACCACCTCTACTGTGTATCATCCAATTATCAACGCGAGAAATCAGGATCCAGCAGCAAGGAAAAACATCATGAAATAGAGATATTGTTTAGAGCAGAAAGTAAAGTGAGGTGCCTCATGGCTCAATATTATGTGAACAAGAAAGGAGAAACGATGCCGAATCCGCTTCAACCCCCTTGGGCAAACCTTATACCCCTGATCCCAGTTGCAGAACACTCGGTGTCAGTTGCCGCTCACCTATGGGAGCCGCATTTCGCACAACATGGCCTACAGAATCACTTTCAGGCCATCTTTGGCAACAATCAGGCATTCCGTCTGTCGCGTGGCAGACTGCAAAATCATGCCTATCCGGCTCTCCAGCAGAAATGCCTGGAGATCTTGATGTGGGGATACCCAACAGGGGCGCAAGGGAATCTCATCGCGGCGTTCCTCCAAAATGTCAACGAGATTGCCGAGGTGGCACCGCAAAATCTCCAATGGCCAGACTACTATAACCAGCTTCACAATATTGGAAATCTCGGGATTTCGACAATAACCAAACTGGCCTACTTCTATGCCCATCAGTTTGACGAACTGCCAGCTCTTATATTGGATCAGAAAGTAATCCGCGTGCTTAATGAAGGTCGTTGGGTTGGCCTTGCCATCCCGGGTATCAACTATGGCAATGCTCCAGGGGAATATCTCGAATATCTCCAGCGTGCTTCAGACATTGCCGATCAACTCGAAGAATGCACAACAGACCAGATTGAACTCCTTCTCTTTTTATGTGGAGAGGCCTTCTAGGCCGAGCGCTACTTGGGAAAAAGGGTGTAATTGGGGGGGGAAATTGGGGTCGCATCTTTTTTTACAACTTATTTACTGGTAGAGAGAAAAAGGGCGCAGGAGCAATTTCCCTGCTTCTGAATTTGGACAGGATTGCCAGGTTTAAAATTGATTGATATTTTGTGTCCATTGGGGTATACTATTTATTATGAAATCACTAAAGCAGAATGTGGAAAATATGATCCGAAACCTTCCGGATGACAGCACGGCCGAAGACATCCAATACCACTTATATGTGTTGGATAAAATCCAGAAGGGCCAGCAAGACATACGTGACGGCAAAGGGATCTCTCACGGAGAGGCTAAAGCCAGGTTATCCAAATGGATTACAAACTGATCTGATCAATTCGCGAAATATTCGTATTCCAGTATCGAATTATTTATGAGATTCTCGCACCTGAAATACATGTCCTTACCGTTGTGCACGGGAAAAGAATCATTGAAGATCTGATCTAATCGGGAAAAAGGAATCAATGCCACGTGACTCAAACCGCACCTCCCAAAAGTCCCACCGGGTACGCTAAGCAGCGGGATGGCCAGGCTAATGCGGCGTGGCCATGGGCAGTCCACAGCCCTATGGACTCTCCCGGAAGAGACGCCATATAATACTTACAGAGGACGCCCTTGCACCGTAAACCTGCCCTTCCTACACGCTAAATAGTATCTGTTGCGGAAAGCAAGGACCAACAATGTCACCCCTGCGAAAGCAGGGGTCCAGAGCGAAAAAAACTGGATTCCCGCTTCTGCGGGAATGACAAATACTGTTTCCGCAACAGGAACTATATAGGGGTGACAACGTTTATTTCAACTACATAGCTCGTAGTCCTTTTGATTAGTCAAAAGGACTATGAGCCTTGAGAAGATAGTGTCTGATGAATTGCATCCGACTACGCTTATCCGCTGTATGCTCTACACAATATCTGTGGGCCTGGCCCCAGGGGGACCCCTTTCGGGGAGCTACGCAATACAAACAAGCGCCCGGTCTCGGGGATTCTTTTGAGATTTCACTTGAAATTCAACGATAAATATAGTATAATATATAACTAAATTCGTATGTAGTATGGTGAATGGTGAATGGTGATTCGTAAATTGGGGGCTGTAATCATCGGAGGGCAAAAGCAAATCAAAAATCAAAGTGCAAAACGCAAAATCACAACGCAAAAATCAAAAATTGAAGCCTATCAGCTTATCAGGGCGAAATAGCGGAGAAATAGAGCGTAAAATTCGCACTAATTTGAAAAAACAAAGCCAATTTGCCGGGGGCGTAAATGAACGCAAAATCAATCATAACAAGGATTTATGAAGAAATGCGATGGTTTTGGCTCGAAAAAAACAAAACCAATTCAAAGCCAATTTACGAGACGCACAAATGATGGTTTGTCATTCCTGCGAAAGCAGGAATCCAGATTCTTTGATGATCCTGGATTCCGCATCAAGTGCGGAATGACAGCCCTCAAGGCACGCTTGACAGAGTATGATTATGCAAAACAAAGCCAATTTCCGATTTGACCAAATGGATATAAACGTCTATTTAACAAAGGATTATGAAAAATATTTCTATTGGAGGTGCAAAAAAACAAAGCCAATTCAAAGCCAATTGTAATCCTGCCGCGGCGGCTGTTACTAAATCTGCGGTGCGCAGAATATGCCGAAGTTGGCGATTGTGGGGCAAACACGAGAATCCAGGATTCTGATTCTCACTTTTTCTGCTGTAATTTCCGGGAAGCGGCAGATTCTTTTGTAGCCTACGGTCCGGCCCTCGGCGACCTGCTGCCATTTGCCGTCCTTTTGCACATCGACGGCGAATTTTGCGATTCGCTGGCCGAAGCCGCGGATTTGCTCCTGGAACATGATGACGTTGAAGGTCTTTTCGCCGGCCAGCGTGATTGTCAACTCGGCTTCGGTTGCCCAGTCGGGCGGCATCCAGCAGGTATTCGTGTCGCCGTCGAGGGCGTTGGCGGCCTTGAAGGACGGCCCTTGTATGGCCGAGGCTTTCGCCTTGGCGCCGGCGGCGAGGTTGGTCTTGAACGTCTCGCGGAGGAACTTTCCGACTTCGGTCAGCACCTTGCAGTCGCGCTCGGCAAAAAGCCCATCGCTGTTGGGCGGGACATTCAGCAGGAACACCGAGTTGCCTCCGATGCAGTTGAACCAGACATCGAGGATTTGCCCGGTAGTCTTGACACGCTGCTGTTCATCTCGCCAGAACCAGCCGTAACGGATGGAAGTGTCGGTCTCGGCGGGATACCAGTGGAGGTAGCCGCCTTTATCGAGAGTCTCCCGGAGTTTGTCGAGGCTGCCCAGGTCCTGGTCGGTCATATCAGGCCAGTCGAATTTGTCCGGCGGGGCATCGATCGGGATGACGCTCCATTCGGCGGCTCTTGCGCGGCCGGCTTCGTTGCCGCACCAACGCAGGTCGGGGCCTTTGCCGAATATTACCGCCCCGGGCTGCAGCGTGCGAATCAGCTCGTACCAATACGAGTAAGTATATTTCTGGCCGCCCTTGCGTTTCGGATGGGCGCCGTCGAACCAGACCTCGTGGATCCGCCCGTACTCGGTGAGCAGCTCGAAGATCTGGTTCATAAAATACTCGTTGTAATCATCGACGACGTATTTGAAGGTTCGCTTATCTTTGAACGGACGGCCCGGCACGGGGCGGGGGATCGTCCGCTCGGAATATTCGCTAAGGTTGCCGTACAGGCCGTCGGGGTTTTCAATCTGGTACAAATCGGCGGGTGACAAATACACGCCGACTTTCAGGCCGAACTTGCGACAGGACTCGACCAGATCGCGCAGCACGTCACCTTTGCCGTCGCGCCATGTGCTTGAAGCCACCGAGTGTGCGGTGTATCGTGTCTGCCACAGGCAGAAGCCGTCGTGATGCTTGGCCGTGAGAATCACCTGTTTCATCCCCGCGGCCTTCATCATCCGGCACCACTGGTCGGTATCGAGCTTTTCGGGATTGAAGATTTTAGGGTCTTCTGTGCCGGTGCCCCACTCCCGGCCTGTAAAGGTGTTGACGCCGAAATGGACAAAACCGATAAACTCAAGCTGCTGCCAGACAAGCTGTCGCGGCGAAGGCCTGAAATCGGCTACTTTGCGGATGAGCTCCTTTCTTACCGTTGCATTGTCGCGATCGACCATGTCGTAGACGCGGACGTAATCGACGACAAAATAATCCGGAAGTTCCGCCTTTTTGATGTCACCACCCCACTTGCCGATTTCCTCGGTAAGCTTGATGAACTGCGGGACCTGAGAAACGCCGCCGGCACTGGTACGCCATGTCACCTTGCCGTCGACGTAGAAAACGTACTGTTCGGGTGTCCAATGCAAAGCGAAAGTATGAAAACCTTCACTGACGCCGGGAATTGTAATTTGCCCGCTTCCCGCGCTTTTGTGCTCCTTGCCGTAGCCGTCCCAGTGCAGGTTCTGCGTTATTTTGTCCTCGCGCCACGGCTTTTCCATGATGTCTATTTCGGTACCGTCTCTGCCTTCATCTCCGACCTTCTCCACTCCGGGCCGTGCAAAAAGCCAGAACGCGGGCCAGTGACCTTCCTGAGTGGGGAACTTGCACCGGCAGACCCAATAGCCGAACTTATGCTCGAATTTTTCCTGGGTCCTCATGGCCCCGCTCGTGTACCGGTCGCCATCCTTTTTGGTACGGATAAGCAGTCTGCCATTGCCGTCCAGATAGGAGTCCTCTGTCACCCAGTATCCGTCCCTCCGTTTCAAGTCACCCACTATCTCCCACTTGGACCGGTCGATTCGGGTGCCTTCGAATTCGTCACACCATGCGAGTTTCCACATTTTTCCATCGGGAATCGGGGGCAGGAACTCATCGTTTACGGTTGCAGCGCCTGCGAACGGCAATACATAACAGAATGTAAAAAGCAAAATGCAAAAAGTAAAATTAAGCAAGTCATTACCGCATCGCGGCAATTCCGCAATTATGATATTTGATGTTCGATATTTCACAAGCCTCTTTCCTCTAAGTTGCTTTTATCCAGGAACTCCGCTTGGTCGCTCGCAAGCCCGAAATGACCGTGATAATCAACATAATCACAAATATTACGGTGGTGAACCAAGACCCCCACGTTGCGGTCCGGGCATGGGCCATCTTGATAATTACTGTTCCGATGGCAAAGGTTTGCAGAAACATCTTGATCTTACCAGAGGCAGTTGCGGCAAAGTTGATTCCGCGAGCCTCGGCAATATGGCGCAGCGCAGTCACGTAAGCTTCCCTTGTGATCAAAATGCCCGCCACCAACCAGTGGATAACTGCCAGCTCGGCAGGACCCAGGTTAAAAAGCTTCGGCTCACCAATAATTGCAAAACAAATAAATGTACCGCAGACCAGCACTTTGTCCGCAAGCGGGTCAACCATTCGGCCTAATTTGCTGGTTACATTAAACCTGCGGGCGGCTATGCCGTCGGCGATATCAGTCAGGCCGGCAATCACAAAGAGGATAAAGGCGACGTCGAGAAAGCCGGGAAACGGCACTTCACCATTAGCGTAATATGGCGGAGCCAAAAGAACCATTATCAGAAAGATAATTGTTAAAACGAGTCGCCCAAAAGTCAAAATGTTAGGTATAAGCCTTAGCATAACAAGAATTTAAACCGTTAGAAATACCATCTCAAGCAATAATATCGCCCAAAAATGAAAATTTCAAACTGAACTTATCACCTTAGCAAAATTTAATGTTAAATCTGCTCAACAAGCAAATCATAATCTTTCGTGCCAATCACCCTCGTATCGATAAACTGCCCGGATTTTGCCGAGCAATTCTCTATTATACAGATACTGTCAATATCAGGCGCCTGGCCGTAGAATCGTCCCAGGCCAAAGCCTTTACTATCAACCGAATCAACCAGACAGGTAAGTTTGTCGCCAACTCTGTCTTTATTTCCGGCAAAAGCGATTTTCTGCTGAGTAAGCATCAACTCTTCAAGGCGCTGCTGTTTTACCTTGCGAGGAATTTGACCAGGCATTTTCGCGGCTTCTGTCCCGGACTCAGGATAGAATTTGAAGCAGCCCAGGGCATCAAATTCCGCCCATTTAACAAAGTCCAATAACTCGGCGAATTGTTCATCGGTTTCACCCGGAAAACCAACTATCAGCGTTGTTCGCAGGACAATATCAGACATAGCACTGCGCAGCCTCTCAATTAATCGTTGGAGACCGTCCTTTGTATCGGGCCGACGCATGGCCTTTAAGATTTTATCGTTTACGTGCTGGATCGGGATATCCAAATAATGGACGACTTTATCACTTTCTGCGATAGTTTCGATTAGTCTATCGTCAATACCTGCCGGATTCAGATACATCAATCGTATCCATGCTATATCATCAATTAGCTCAAGTTCTCTTGCAAGGTCCGACAACATGTATTTACTTTTCAAATCACGCCCATAATATGTGCTGTCTTGTGCGATTATATTCAATTCGAGGACACCCGCTGAAACCAATTCTGCGGCCTCGGCGAGAACAAGTTCTCGGGGCTTGCTTCGGAACCTGCCTTTGATTGCGGGTATTGTGCAAAAAGAGCAGCGGCGATCACAACCCTCGCTGATTCGCAGGTACGCCCAATGGCCCGGTGTTATAAGCAACCTTGCTCTGTCATCGGAGATTGTTTGAGGGGAATGGTCCAGATAAGCATTTGAACTTCCGGAAGAAAAAGTTTTTTTTACTATCTCAGCAATATTATCCCGCTGACCCAAACCTACAATAGCGTCAATATCATTGACTTTTTCGAAAAGCTCGGTACCCAATCTTTCACTGAGACAGCCGGCAACAATAACTTTTTTTACCGCGCCACTGAGCTTACAATCCACCGCGTCTCTTATTGCTTTTAGCGATTCAGCCTGGGCTGGGGCGATAAAACCACAGGTATTGATGACAACAACGTCGGCATTATCAGTTTCGGTAGTTATCGGAAGGCCCGCCTGGGCGAGCTCAGCCAACATCCTTTCGCTATCGACCACGTTTTTAGGACAGCCTAAAGATACAAAACAAACAGTTATTTCTTGCTTTTTTCTTCCCACAACACCAAAAAAATAGAAAAAACAGGGTTTGTACCCTAAAAAAAAGGAAACATTTTTACTAATTCTCTGGTAATATACTTGACGATAAGACAATAAGCAATATAATAACCTAACATCCCGTTTGTGCTCAAGTCGGTATTGTTTATGAAAGAAGCATGCGGCTTGTTTGATGTGGGATTACAAAGATGGTCACAAAATTATGAGCAAGAGCAGCCAAAAAGGCCGCAGTCTATGGTTAATCGGAGTTTTGGGTGTAATAGCTGTCCTTTGTTTTGGGGGATGGGGAAGCATCCTTGCCCAAACAGACAAGGAACTGGAAGCTGAGCAGGTCCTTCAAAATCTTAAGATAAATATACTTCCCGAGCCAAACGTCCCTATACCCCAATTCTACAAAACCCCGCCTAAAATCTTCGAGCAAATAGTCGGCGGCGTACCGGAGTGGAAACTATCATACTTTTGCCAGTATCATAAATCCGATGACCTAAAAAAAATCGTCCATGAGCAATTTGCAACCAAGCTTTTCGATATAAAAGGCAAAGAGACTAAAATGGTGGACTACACTGTCAGCAGCAATCCCGCCACAAACCAGTTGGTAGTCAGATGTCCCGCTTACGAAGATGCTGAGGCAGTGCTGGAACTTCTTCAACAGGTGGATGTCCTTCCGATTCAGATCAAGATAGATTGTCTGATCTCAGAGGTTTATGCGGATATGACATTCGACCGGGAAACTACAATAGCAGTTGAAAACTTATTCGGCGAATCCGTTACGATGAAGCCCGGCGGGACAGCTTTTGGAGCTGACGTTCGGCAATTGGTACAGGACGACGAATATCTGCCGGCTTTCCCCGGGGCCTCCCTCAGAGAGGTAGCTCGCTCCAGAATGGGCCTTAATATCGGGCATTTGAGCACGGCCAAAGCAGGCCATTCTTTCACGCTCCTAATTGACCTGCTTGAGTCGCGGGGTTATTTGAAAATTCTGATGAATCCAACGCTGGAAGTGGTCAACGGCGGAACAGCCAAAGTCTCATCAACGCAGAAGGTTCCGATAGACAGAATAACGATGCGCTCCACCCAATCAGATTATTTAGAGACAAAAACTGAATATGAAGATGTGGTTGATTCACTTGAAATTACTGCCCACGTATTCGGAGACGGCTACATCGGCCTTGAAACAAAAATAATGCTCGGCTCAAAAAATACACCTGAAGGTGTAAAGCAAGTACCAATCATTACAAAAAAGGAAATCACTAATAAAGAAAACCGAATCCGACAGGGTGAAAGCCTCATAATCGGCGGAATAAGAAAGAACGAAGAGTTCGCTGTCGTCCGAGGTGTTCCGATCCTAAAAGATATACCGCTTATTGGATATCTGTTCTCAAGCGAAGACACCGAGCAGCGAGCAGTCGAGACAATATTCATACTGACTCCAACCATTTCCACCGATGGCAGCCCAAAAGAAGAAGTAATGAAAGAAATCCAAAGAAAACACGAACCGAGTTCCGCCAGCGGCCTGGGTGAAATGATTTCTGATCCCTTCGGACTCAAAGCCCGTGAGAAGGAACGCGAGCAGACACTCCAGGACGCAGAACAATCGCGACTCGAGGCCGAGGTAGACAAAGCCCAGGCCAGAATCGACATCAGGCAAGCAAACGAACGAGCCGAAGAAGCTGAAGTAGAACTAAAGAAGCTCACAACCGAAACCCAAAAGATAAAAGAAGAAGCACAAGCAACAATCATGGCCGCTGAAGAAGCAAAGGCTATCGCAGACAAAAAGGCTGCCGATGCCAAAAAAGCTCAGATAGAAGCCAATAAAGCCAAAGCTGAGGCAATCTCAAAGATTGAAGCTGCTGAAGACGCTAAAAAAGAAGACTCTAAAAAGCCCGGAGCAGGATCCAAAAAACCAGCAGGTGAAACTGACAAGCAAAAAGCCCAAGCTGAAAAGGCAAAAACCGAAGAGGACAAGGCTGATAACAACGCCTAAAAAAACTTAAAGAAACAAACAAAACAAATGAGATATCCGGCTACATCGCGCCGTTGGACTTATTCGATAATCAGTTGTACCATATCCAAGTGCTCTTATTAAATAATTTAATCTTTTATAAAGGGATACTCTATGGACAATTTCAATATCAATAATCCTCTCGACGAAATTCCCGAGAAGCCAATTCCTTTTGACACTATCGGCAAGAGCGAATCGGGTGTCTCACATTCGCCCCTTGATTTAGGCGGCACCAGCCCTATCCATGTACCAAAGATAGAGGCGCCAAAGCCGATTGTAAAAAAGCCCACAGAAAAAGTCGGGTCCACTGACCGAATTGTGGGAGTAAAAACCTTTTTTACAAAACTGCACCCAGGCGCTATGAATTTTCTTGATGAGCAAATCACCAAATGGCTCCAGGAAAACCCGGATATTACGATAAAACGAACAAACATCGTAACCGGTCTGATGCAGGCCAAAAAGACCGAACCTAATATCATAATTACGGTCTGGTATTAATAAACTACGTAAAATTGTTGCTCTTTTGTAAGCTGCCCAATCGCATTAAGCATTGTAGCAGCCAAGGGCACTTTTAGCTTAAAATAAAGCCAAAGGCCCATAGTTACGGTGCTGCTGCCTGCGGCGGACCGAAAAATACGTCCATAAACAACAAAAAATTCTTAACATAAATTCTTGACACATCGAGCAATTTATATTAAATTTCTTGGTTTATCCGTTTGTATACAATATATTAGATCAAGATTTCTGAATTTTTTGGAGATTTTTTGTGGCTAAAGAGCTGGCACGGAAACTTATTAACGCAGGGGTACATTTTGGGCACGGCGTCAGCCGATGGAATCCGAAGATGGCTCCGTTCATTTTCGCAAAACGAGGCAATATTCACATTATCGATGTCAAAAAGACCCTAACAGGGCTGCTGATAGCTAAAAAGCTACTTGCGGAGATAGTCTCTTCCGGTAAGGACGTAGTTTTTGTAGGAACAAAGCGCCAAGCCCAAAAAGCAGTTGAGGCTGTCGCAAACAAATGCGGGATGCACTTCATTTCCCAGCGATGGCTCGGTGGAATGCTTACTAATTTTAGAACGATACGGTCCCGATTGCAAAGACTGGAAGAATTGGAAGCCATGGCTGAAGACGGAACTCTTGACAGCGAGAGCAAAAAGCAGGCATCGAGGCTCAAACGCGAGATGCGAAAGATAAGATCTAATCTCGACGGTGTTCGGAATATGTCCCGTTTGCCTGGTGCCGTCATAGTCGTCGACGCAAAGAAAGAATATCTTGCTCTGCGGGAAGCCAGAAAGCTGGAAATAGCAACCGTGGGACTTCTCGATACCGATTCGGACCCTGATACGGTGGATGTGGCGATTCCGGCAAATGATGATTCCATCAGGGCTGTTGATTTGATACTAAACGAACTGGCAGATGCAGTCGCAATTGGCAAAACGATGATTTCTGTTCGTCAGGAACCCCCCCAACGGCCCAGGCGCGTTCGCTCGAAGAGGCCTGCACTGGCCCACACCCACAAAGACGAAGCCCAGACTACAGCAGATGCTGCTGAGCAAAGCTCGACACAAACAGCGGATGCGGCCTCAAAAGAAAGTCAGACTCAAGAGAAGGAGCCTGAATAACAGGGCAAAAAGCTAATAGTAAATAATCTTTTGTATTTAGCCGGCGGTCTCACCGCCGGTTAGCATAATACGGGTAAAAAACCAAAGAGAATAGGAGTTTTCAAGATGGCTGAAATTACAGCAGCGATGGTGATGGAACTGAGGAAGATGAGCGGCCAGGGAATGATGGACTGCAAAAGGGCACTCCAGGAAGCCAATGGCAATATAACCGAAGCTATGGGTATACTTAGAAAAAAAGGTTTTGCGACCTTAGCTAAACGCGCCGAGCGGGAAACTTCCGAGGGACTGGTCGTTTGTAAAAGCAGCGCCGACGGTAAGACGGCAGCTATGGCAACGCTTTGCTGCGAGACTGATTTTGTAGCCAAGAGCGATGCTTTTATCGCCGCAGCCCAGGCCCTTACCGATTACGCCCTGGCCTGCCAGACCTATGAAGGTGTGGAGAATGTCCTTGAGACCACCGTTGACGGCAGAAAATTTAGTGATATTCTGACCGAAATAGTCAGTAAAACCGGCGAAAAAACACAGGTCGGAGATTACGCAAAATACAAACTCGACGGCCCGGGGCTTATAAGCTCATATATCCACTTCAACGAAAAGGTCGGTACAATGGTCCAGGTTGAAACCAGCGATGAAGCAACATCAGCAGCAGATGTACTCAAGCAGGCAATCTCCGATATAGCTATGCACATTACAGCAACCAAGCCGCTGGCACTGGATAAGGACCAGATTGAACCTGAGATGATTGAGCGGGAAAAGGCCATTTATGTCGATCAGGTCAAGAACAAGCCCGCAAACATCATAGATAAAATCGTGGAAGGCAAAATGAAAAAATTCTACGCTGAGAATTGTCTTCTTCAGCAGCCGTTCGTAAAAGATGACAGTAAATCCGTTGAGCAGGTCCTTGCCGAGTCCGCTAAACAAGCCGGCGGCGAGGCCAAAATAAAAAGATTTGTCCGGTTTGACGTCGGATAATGGTCGTCTCTTTTAAATCGTGAAGCGAGACGCGAGATATGCTTCGCGAGATATGAAAAAATGGCAGAGATCAAATATAATCGCGTGTTGCTGAAACTTTCGGGCGAAAGTTTTTGTAAGCCGGGCCAGTTCGGGATCGACGGCTCTGCCCTTGGGTCGATTGCCGAAAGGATAGCTGAGATTTGCAAGCTCGGGCCGCAGGTCGCGGTTGTTGTAGGTGCCGGTAATTTTCTGCGGGGAGAAACCTTCTCTCAGGCCAGCCACATACCCAGAAACACAGCCGACTATATGGGAATGCTGGCTACTATTATCAACGCCTGTGCACTGCAGGAGACACTTGAGAAGCTCGGCCAGCCGACGAGGGTCCTCAGCGCCATTGAAGTTCCAGCGATGTGCGAACGCTTTATTCGCAGAAGGGCAATTCGTCACCTTGAACGAGGAAGGGTTGCTATATTGGCCGGCGGAACAGGAAATCCCTTCTTTACAACCGATACCTGCGCGGCTTTAAGGGCCTCGGAACTCGATGTGAACCTGCTTATAAAGGCAACAAAAGTTGAAGGCGTTTACAGCGATGACCCTCAGAAGAATCCGGATGCAGAGCTTTTCGAGAAATTATCTTACGACCAGGTGCTAACGAAAAATCTCAGAATAATGGACCATTCGTCAATAACCCTTTGCCGGGACAATAATATTCCAATTATTGTCCTGAATATTTTCGAAAAAGGTACCATTACGAGAGCTCTTTGTGGTGAACAGGTTGGCACTAAAATATCAACTAAGTGAGGTTGAAGATGCCTACAAAAGAAACTGTCTCAGATACTGAATCCAAAATGAAAAAGGCGGTCGATGTCCTGCTGGATGAATTAAAAACCGTTCGCAGCGGCAGAGCTTCGACCGGCCTGATCGAAAATATAAAGGCCGATTTTTACGGGACACCTACACCATTGAAACAGATGGCAACGCTGGCAACGCCCCAGATGGATACGATTGTGATTAAACCGTTCGACCCGGCTTCGACTAAGGATATCGAAAAGGCAATAAAAGCCAGCGAGCTGAGCATCGCACCGATTGTGGACGGCAAAATAATCAGACTCAATATACCAGCACTAAGCGAGGAAAGAAGGAAGCAGCTCGTTCATCAGGCCAAACACACCGGCGAACAGACAAAAGTCAGTATTCGTAACATACGAAGAGATGCAAACAAACAACTCGAAAAACAGCAGAAGGATAAACTTATCACCGAAGATGACCTCGAAAAAGGCAAGAGTCAAGTCGATGATATTACCAAGCAATACACCGACAAAGTTGATGAGTTGATCAAAAACAAATCGGACGAAATAATGCTCGATTGACCTTGTCTAAAAGTGCAAAAAATCCAAGTGCTGAAAGCATAAATCAAGCGTGTTGTATTCTTATGCTGTTGTGCACTTACACAATAGCTTTATTTCGGAGGTCAAAGCTATGCAAGCTGAAAAAGACTCAAAGGCCAAGCCACGCAAAAAGACCGTCACAAGGATAATCAAGCTGACGCTGGTACTAATAGTTGTTTTGTTTGTGTTAGTGCTCTTGCTTTTGCCTGCATTTATCTCATCCGAGCAGGGCCGTCGGATAATATTATCTAAAGTCAACAATTCAATCGCCGGGCAGACGAACTTCGCCGATCTGACAATGAGCTGGTTCAAGGGCATCAGCATTTCGGACTTTGGTTTCAGCGATAATGCCGGTCAAATTTCCGTCCACGTAAATCAAATCGCCACCAAACCTCACTACGGCTCGATTTTCACAGGCAACCTATCCTTCGGCCAAACCTTAATTGATAAGCCGACAGTAGAGATAAATCTTAAAGACCCGCAGGGAAAAAAGGCAAAAGAGTTTCAGCAGGAGCCACCAGCCGGCAAAAGAACACAACCAATAGCGCTGCCAATCAAAAGAATAGACCTTGAACTTAACAACGGCAGTCTGAAAGTAACCGATTCAAAAGCCAGAACGGTTGAACTTTCTCAGATTAATTCCGGCCTGAATCTCCGGCCGCCGGGACAACAGACGGATTTTGACCTGAATATGGAAGTAACTGATGGGGACAAATCCTCTCAGGTTCAGGTAGCCAGCCGGATTACCCCAAAACAAGAAACCGGCTGGAGCCTCAAAGGAACCGACGGTTATCTGACTATTGACGTTAACGAACTGGACCTTGAATCTCTTGAGCCATTCTTTGCATTGGCAGGCATTGAGGCCCAGGCCGAAGGTCTCGTTTCCGGTAATGTAAAAAGTGATATTAAAGATGGCCGACTTGAAAACTTAAGCGCCGGCATAAATGCAAAAAACCTGGACATATCGGCAGCTAAACTAAAAAGCGACAGATTGAAGACCAGGGATTTGAATATTATTGTAAAGCTGAGCCAAGGCGAGGAAACAATAAATATTGATAACCTGGAGATTAAAAGCGACTGGGCTTATGCCTCAGGCAGCGGGGTTGTTCCTACCTCATTTGAGTCTTTCGCTGATTTCCTGGAAGTCGATTCAAATTACGACTTAAAAGGTAATTTCAACTGCGACGTTGCCGCCATCCTGACTCAGCTGCCTGAAACCCTGGGACTGAAAGAAGGCACGCAAATAACCTCGGGACGACTGAACGGTAATGTCGAAACTTCCACTACTGCCGGCCGGAGACAAATCCGAGCCTTTGGAACTCTTGCCGGATTAGAGGGCTCGGTGAAAGAAAAGAAAATTGCTCTGTCGGAGCCTATAAGTGCCGAAGCGCAAATAACCTCGGACAAGAACGGTGTAAATTTTGACAAATTAGACGTCTCGTCGCCTTTTGCCAAAATCAACTGCACGGGCAGCATTGAATCACTCAAATACAACGCCGACGCCGATCTGGAAAAACTTCAATCGGAATTTGGACAGTTCATAAATATTGGCCAATACCAGATGACCGGTAAGCTTCTTGAGGAAGGCCAAATCTCTATCAAGGAAAAAAAGGCTACTGCTTCCGGCTCATTGACAGTTAAGAACTTTTCTTTAAATTCGGAAGAAGGCTTAAGCGCTTCTGAGCCATCGGCTGATATTGTTTTTGCTGTTGATTATGATTGGGAAAAAGGGATAGTCACCACTGATTCTATACGGGCCAATGCGAGCTTAGGTCAGTTCAGTGTAACAGATGCAGTTCTGCCATTAAATAAAAATGCTTCAAAGCCGTTGAATCTAACACTCAACGCGAACAATGTCGACCTGCAGAAACTGCGACCTTTCGCAGTCTTACTCGCCTCTTTCCCAAAGGAAATGCAATTGGCCGGCATCGCTGAATCAATAATTTCAGTTTACTCCGAAAACGACACCTACAAAATCACGACCGACTCGACAAAAATCAAAAATCTAAAGCTCGCCTCTCCCGACCGAAAACCCTTTGAGCCAAATGAAGTCTCACTTGCCTTTGACGCTGAGGTCAATCCTGAACAAAAAGCGGTTAATGTCAAAAAGCTGAGGTTGGAAAGCCCGCAAATAAAAATTCTCAAGGGAGAACTCAGCCAGCTCAGCAAAGACGGCAAGACTAAACTGGAAGGGCAAGCTGAGTGTGAATATGACTGGTCCGCTGTCAGCACTGTTGCTTCATCATATTTGCCCGAGGGCCTGACGCTTCAGGGAAAAAGAAAAGATGCGGTCAGTTTTGTCAGCGAATACCCAGCCGGCCAGACGGATAAACTAATGCCCAATCTCAGCGCCAAAGCCAAAACAGGCTTCAAACAGGCCGACTATATGGGACTGAATTTCGGTCCCACCGATGTGGACATTCAAGTCCAGAATGGCTTGCTGAAAATTGCGCCGTTTACAACCGTCGTCAATGAAGGACAATTCAATTTTGCCGGCCAGGCGGATTTCAAAGAAACGCCCGCGCTATTAAAAACAACCGAACCAAGGCAAATAATAAAGGACATCAAAGTCAACGATGAAACGACCGGAAAGCTTTTGAAGTATCTGAGCCCCATATTTGCAGATGCTGTAAATGTCAGCGGCATTGCAAATCTTAAATGCGATCAACTTGCTATACCGCTCAGCTCTGATGCTAAAAACCACGCCGTAGTTATCGGCACCATCTGGATAAACCAACTTCGTCTGCAGGCTTCGGATTTGCTCGGTCAGATTCTTTCAGCGGCCGGAAGCAGCACCACAGATACGGATATTACTGTCCTTCCTACAAAATTTATTTTGCGGAACGGATTCCTCACATACGATGATATGCAGATGAACGTTGGCGACAATCCGGTTAATTTCAAAGGCGTTATTGGCCTGGACAAGACCATGGATATGACCGTGACTTTGCCATATACTACCGAAGGAAGAACAGCAAGGGTTGACAAAGAAACTCGCGGCAAAAGAATTACGCTGCCGCTCAAGGGAACTCTCGATAAACCCGAACTTGATATGGGCAAACTGCTCGAAGAGCAATTAAAGATACAATTAGGAGACCAGCTGCGAAAAGGTCTTGAAGATTTGTTTAAGTAAAAAACCGGCAAAGATTGTCTATTGGCCCATGGTTTTACTGCATGTTGTCACCTGAATCTGCAGATGTCCTTTGGTATTGAAAGGGGATAAAGATGTTAACGCTTAAGAAGCTTCTGTCCACACCCACTACACAGCTTGGCAAAGCGGGCCGCTTTGTGGTTTTTCAAATTAAACTGTGGTCGCACTGTGCACGACTCCTGAAGAAAAACCGCTCCGGGCAGCAGGCCGCCGCCTTATCATATCACACTATCTTCGGAGTTGTCCCCTTAGGTATCGTAACACTTTTGATATTTCAATCTTTCCCCGCATATAGTGACATCGAGGAGAAATTAAAGAATTTCATCTATGATCAGGCCAACTTCTCAGCTTTTGAAAGCCCCGCCCCCAACGGCGAAGACCCCCAAAAAACGATAACGCTTACAAAGCACCTCGACCAAATAGTGGCAAGGTTTTTTGTCGAAACAAACAAGGGGCAGATCGGGCTATTGAGCATATTGATAGTGATTTGGGCCGCTTTGGCTCTGCTGTCAACAATAGAGAAGTCGTTCAACAATATCTGGCACGTTGCAGCCGGTAGAAATTTTCTGTATCGAATTATCAGCTACTGGGCGCTTTTAACTCTCGGGCCATTGCTTCTCGGAACCGGTATATACATAATCACTCGACATTCTACTATCGGGCATCTCCAGGAAACCGTCTTATCAAATATTGCGCCGTTTGTTTTGTCATATATCGTAGCTACAGTTGCCTTCTTTCTGCTCTACTTTGTTCTGCCGAATATAAAAGTAAAGGCAAATGCCGCTATATGGGGCGCTGCAGTGGCAGCCCTGGTATGGATAGCAGCAAAAAGTATCTTCGGATACTGCATTACTGAATTGAAGCTGTACAGCACGGTTTACGGTGTAATGTCGCTGATTCCAATGACGGTAGTCTGGATTTATATTACCTGGCTGATAGTTCTGTTCGGTCTGCAGTTGACATATACCACTCAGCACTTAAAGAGCCTTGATGCTGCCGAGATTGCCGCCGCCAAGAAGACCGAGGAGTATTTCATAGCCAACGACCTTACCATCATCAATATTGTCAGAGAGATTGCGGCTGCTTTTCAATCAAATCAAGCTCCGGTCCCACCGGAGGTTATATGCAGTAAATTAGACATTCCCGCCGAGTTCGGGGAGAAAATTCTCGACCATCTTGTCAAAAGCAAACTGATAGTAAGGACATCCGATCCCATATCAGGCTTCCTGCCTGCGAAAGACCCGGCAAACATAATGTTGTCGGATATCGCCGAAGCAGCAGCTGCTGCAAGCCTTGCACAATCCACAACCGACCGGACGGCCGGTATGCAGCAGATAGCCCAATCCCTGCGAAGTGCCTTAGCTCAATACAACCTAAAACAAACTCTTAAGGCCGAATAAGATAATTACAATCGCTTAAAAAGATTGTTCACAGCCCTGAAAACAAACAACAGGCCGAAAGTAAACAGTCCCGCCGAGTAACAGCAATATTCGCCGGTTACCATATCCTTTTACTTGCTGTCCTTGTAGAACCGTACAACCTGTTGTTTCACCGTGCCATCGGCCATAACGTCACAGATGATGTAGTGGTGAACATTGCCGAGAGGCCCGTACCGGTCGTGCAATCCGGCGCCGCCACCACCGCTGAGCGTGTAATCGACACCGTTGTAGTGCGCCGTCGAATATGCGTGGATATGGCCAAGATAGACCTCATCGACATTGTATTTGGTCATCAAATCCGTAAAGACCGGCGAGGAAGAGTCATCCCACGCATGATACGCCCATTTCTCAATCGTCGAGGGCGGTTTATGGGCGGCCACATACTTGCGATAACCTTCCGGCGTATCTGCTAAGGTCTTCTCGAGCCACTTTAACGTCTCCTCATAAGGCTGAACATCGGTAACGTTATCAATAAAAACATACCGTGCCCTGCCGTAATCAAAGTAATAGTTCAACGCATTCTCGCCGAACAAATACCGGTACTCGCGAGCCATGCTGTCAGAGCTGTCATCGTGATTGCCAATCGCAACAAGGTAAGGGATGTCCGTCTTTAGCAGCCCGCGAACATAGTAGTCGTGATACTCTTTCGCATACCCCGTCGGGACTATGTCACCCGAATTAATAACGAAGTCGGGCTTCGGATCGAGACCATCAATATGCTTAATTATACTCGACCACAGCTCCCACTGCGAGCGGCTGTCCCCCATAACCACATAGCGAAAACTGCCGTCGGTACTTTTGGGCCCCCTGCCGAGTTTCTCTATCTGATTTTTGAAGTTGAAGCGATCCCGGTATTGGCCCAGGAGCTTGCTTAGTTCTGCGTTAAAGCTTTCCGGGTCACTCTTGACTGGAGGGTCGATCTCATCGAGCGCTCCCAAGCTGACCAGCCCTCCCGTCCGAATCTGTCCATCCGACCGGGCATAGAAGGCCGCCTCTCCGATAAGAATCACGTACCGCGGCCCCACAATAGTATCCGCGGTCCAGGCCTTGCTCGGCCTGGCATCCGGCATTGCCTTTGCGAGCGTCTCCAGCGCAGCTTCGGGTATTTCGCCGACGGCAATACTCTTCCTGGTGCCCCGCAGGACGATTTCACCGGCGTCTTCATCCACATTGGCGGCATCGTTTTCGTATTTGAATCCAAGCAACTCGCCCTTGGGTTTGACGTAAAACGTGTACTCTTCGTCCTCGCCAATTCGGGCATTAATCTCGTAGATACCATCATCCGTATCCCACTCTTTGACCGTTGCGCCAGGTGCAAAAATTTTGACCCACTGCAGTATGGTCTCTGATGGGGGCGGCGCCTTTTCGGGCTCTTCATAAAATTCGTTACCTGGTGGACCGACTTCGATGCGCCACGGCCCAATCCTTTTTGACATACCGCTTCCGGAACAACCAGGCAGAACAACGCACAAGGCCAGTAACAATACAAGCAATTTTCCTTTGAACATTTTGCGGCCTCCTATAAAAGTGATTAGTTATTTGTAGCCATCAACTTTATCAAGGTACTGCCAGCACTATAAACGAAATACAGGCCAAATAAAAACAGTGCCGCCGAGCAAATCATAAGCACTATTCTCTGATTGCGGGGACCGAGCAGTACCGAGCCTTTAAAACTCGCCCATGACAAGGCGCCCAGCCAGATAAGGTCACACAACCAGTGTACAATTGCGAATAACACAAAGGCCCATATCCCCATTCCGGTAGCCTTTGTCGCAAGGGCTAAACCGACAGTAGCCCACCAGAATAGAAAGTATGGATTACCTGCCGATAGTATTACTCCTGCCAGTACCGGTGCACCTTTGGCAGCTTTAGCTTTTTGTTCTTCCGCCGAGCGCAAACTACTGAACATTTGTATTGCCATTATCAGCAGAAATCCACCGCCGGCCAGGCCTATTACGATTTGCGCAGTGGGTAATTTTAATATTCTTCCCGCCCCCAGAACGATCAAAATAATCAATGGAAATTCGACTATACCGTGCCCGACGGCTATAAGCATACCGGCGTATCGGGAGCGTGCCCCCATCCCAATCGCCGCTGCCGTCACCGGCCCCGGCGCCATAACGCCCGATAGCGATATCACAACCACCTGAACTAAAAAAAGCAGCAATACCACAAGGTCACCAACTTATTCACCGATAATTTTTACGAGGACTCTCTTTTTTCTTTTCCCGTCAAATTCGCCGTAGAATATCTGCTCCCAGGGGCCGAAATCAAGTTTGCCGCCGGTGACAGCAGCGACGACTTCTCTGCCCATTACGCTTCGCTTTAAATGCGCATCGGCATTGTCTTCAAAACCGTTGTGCCTGTATTGCGAGTGAGGTTTTTCCGGCGCCAATCCTTCCAGCCAGACCTCAAAGTCATGATGAAGCCCGGACTCGTCGTCATTGATAAAGACACTGGCTGTAATATGCATCGCGTTGCACAGCACGAAGCCTTCCTGGATACCGCTCTCTCTCAGACATTCTTCAACCTGTGGTGTCATGTTAATGTATTCGCGTCTATTTGAAGTGTTAAACCAAAGCTCTTTTCTATAACTTTTCATAGTTCCTATTTCTCCTTCTGTTTCCTGAACAATCCCGCACCAAGGTCACTTCCAAATGTCCCTTCAACTACATGCAGGTAATTCCTTGTTCGCTTGTCTTTCTCAAGAACTACTGTGCCTTTTTTGACGAGATTTTTTTCTTCGTAAGTTACTTCCGGCCCGGTCGCCCGCCCTACCGTTCTAACCGGCCTTTCCTTTGTGCCGGAATTTTCATCCTCGCCGCTTCTGCCGTCCACATATATCGTCTCAGCAATAACGCTTGAGGCCAGAATAGCGGCAGCCAAAACCACTGGGAATAACCACAGCTCTTTTCTGAAACTTCCCATAATGTTTTTTACCCTGACACAGATAAATCAAAGCCAACTTCTTATCACATCTAATCGTTTCTTCGCATCCGGATCCGTATTAAACAGCTTCTCAAGCTTTTCACAGGGATAATCATTGCAATGCGCACAATTCTCAATGCCCTTCTGCCTTGCACACTTCCTTATCTCACACCGCCTGCATCCTGAAAATAGTCTACCTTCAGTCCTGCACCCGTCACAATCGGTGACATCCTCTGCCTTCAAATTCTCCTTGTATAGATCCTTGATTTGCCGCGCAATCAGGGCTCTCATTTCATATCTTTTCTCTTCGCTTTTCTCCCTTGTCGCCAGGTAGATGGCACATCCCTGACAGGTCAGACCACAATATGCCATGATGTCTTCCATCTTCTAACCTCTTTTTTATACTAAATTTATCTCAAAAGGCAGACTGAAGTGCAGTCTTATAGTCTTATCCAGGGATGCAGCAAGCCAGCGCTTTGCCGGTGTCACCTCCCCTAAAGTCGTAATAATGTCACGGTCAATATTCCTGGTTGTCTTTCTGCCCCCCCAATAGACACCAAGCGTATCCGAAATAGTCCTCATTCTATCACAAAGGGGGCTTAGCTTGACGTTTCGCGCACAGCACGCATATGGCCTGGCCGGGTTGAGGTCACCACCGATCGCCTTTAGGATAATAACAAGACCTCCGACAAAGTCCCAGTGGCACGGCATCAGCAAATCTATCGCCATGGCCAGGGAAATCTCGGCTTTCCGCCCATCCACCGTATCATGTAAGATCGTCTCTCTGGTTTGCCGGAGAAAAGTCGCGTCTTCCCGGTAGTATTCTCCGGCCGGACTTGCGCCCGGCTCAACATGGTCTCCGATATCCAGGGCCATCCAATGATAGCGGCAGTTCGTATCCAAAGCTTCGCTCACTTTATCAACGATTCGCTGCACTTGCCATATCTTAAGAGGGCTTGGTTCTCCTATGAAGCTCAATAGTTCCTCCGCACCGATGTCACCGACATCCAAATTCATACCCTTAACAGCAGGATTCCGGCACCAACGCGAGAGTATGCTACGACAGTTCTGCAATTCCTTCTTGCGTCGCGGCGGCCGTGGAGTAGATTGCTCTGGACAACGCCCGGCCCCTATGGCTTTGATAATTCTCTCGGCCTCCTTGTCGGCCTCATGATAGCACAACTCGAAGCCCTTGATAAGCCCCCTTATGGCAACTGTCTTGTCATCTAAAGGAGTGATAGAATCTTCCATCGCATCAATCGACTGAAGTTCTTTGTCTTCGAGACAGCTCTTATCATCAGGCGCGCAACAATTCAACCAGCAGGACCTTAAATCATCACTCATGTGAAACGATTTCCTTTCTATCGGGTGATCCTTGCTATTCATTCCTACAGCAGTTTCTTATAGACCGCTTCGATGGTATCGACCATCGTATCAGGTGAGAACTTCTCCACTACGGATTCTCTACCGGCTTTGCCAAGTGTCTCTCGTAAACTTTTGTCTTCTATCAATTCCGCACATGCGTCTATCAGTTGCTCCACATTTTCAGGCTCAATCAATCGGCCGGTGTTTTCATTTACAACTTCTTTTGCGCCATCGACATCGAAGGATATCGCCGGCTTTGCACAAAGCATCGCCTGCGGCAGCGTCCTGGCAAGGCCTTCTCTTAGTGAACAGTGCACAAGTATATCCGATGATTGTATTGCCAGTGGAATTTCGCCAGGCGGCAGAAGCCCTGTAAATTTAATCCTCTCGGCCAATCCCAACTCTCGGACCTGCTTTTTAAAATGCTCTGAAAGGTTCCCATCACCGACAAACAGCCAGAAGCAATTGTCAAATCTCTTCGAGAGCTGTTGAGCCGATTCGATAATGTACTCGTGCCCCTTGAGCATAAACAGCCGGGCAATGGTGACAAGTACAACCGAATCTTCACCGATTCCATACTTTCTGCGAAAATCTCTTTTACGCTCCTGCGAAATTGGCTCCAGGAAATCATCTTCCTCGATAGCCGAATAAGCAGTCACGTACTGCTCAGGTTTGCCGATACCTGCGGCCGTTGCCTGAGCCGTCATTGCATCCGCAACGCTGATAAAAAAATCCGTCCGCTTCGCTGCTGACTTCTCGATGGCGATATAAAACTTATTCAACCACTGGCTTTGATACGGATGAAAGGCCAGGCCGTGGATCGTATGGACAATTTTAAGTTTTGAATTTTGAGTTTTGAGTTTAAATCCCGCGAATCTGCCTAAAATTCCCGCCTTGGCCGAATGAGTGTGAACAATGTCCGGCTGTAACCGGTGCAGAAGTCTTTTTATTTGATAATAACTTAAAGTATCACTCAGAGGACAAATGGCACGAATAAGCCTATCGACTACTATTACTTTGTAACCCTGTCCCTCTGTCTGATTGAAAAGCTCTCCTTCAGGCCCTATGGCAGGTCCGGTGATGAGCGTGACATCATGCCCACGCTCTTCGAGCTGCTTGCAGGTGATGAGCGTATTCTCCTGCGCTCCACCTAAAATTAACCGAGTTATTATATGGACAATTTTCATTAATCAGAGAATACGGAACACAGAATACAGGATACAGAACACAGGATGCAATGCATACCAAATTCCACTAACTTGACATTAATAGATCAATTGTTTTTCTTAACTGCGTTCGAGTAAGCTGCCAGCAGTTTTGCAACCTCGTCAATCTGCTCTTGAAGTATTGCGGTGTTACCATAACCTAAGTCATTAGCCAAAATCAAATAATAGCGGCATTCTTCAAGCGATCCCTGGGAAATATTCAAAAAACGTATCTTATCCGCCGCCCCGGTCTTTTTGAATCCTTCAGCAATATTGGCCGCAATGGAAACTGAGGCACGCCTAAGCTGAGAAATCAAGCCATAAACTTCATTCTTTGGAAAATCCGAGGTAAAGCGGTACACCGAAAGCACAAACTTATGAGCCTTCTGCCAGACTATCAAATCCGTAAACCTTTCTGCTGGTTTCTTATTCATAAAGCCAAAACAAAGCTGCTTGTAACTTCACGCATTCTGTATCCTGTATCCTGTATCCTGTGTTCTAATATTTAATCCACATCAGGCAAAGTCCCTTAGCGGGAGCGAGTGGCCCTGCTGCGGTTCGTGTTTTCGCTTCGATAATCTCGTTAATCCTTTCCGGCCTCCATCTGCCAGCGCCGACTTCGACCAGGGTACCGACGATATTTCTGACCATATTATACAAAAAGCCGTCCCCTTCCACATCCACGTATATCCATTTGTCTTCGGTTGTAACATTGCAGCGAAAAATAGTCCGGACTGAGTTTTCACGTCGATCTGCCGCCGAGGCGAAAGATTTGAAATCCTTTTTGCCAACGAGCAATTGTGCCGCCAGGTTCATCGCATCCACATCAAGCTTTTTCGGTATGTGCCAGCACTGGTCCAGTTGAAGGACCGGCCGGTATCGTCCAGTGTAAATCGTATAGCGATATAGTTTGTTTGTCACGCCGCTCAGCAGATCGAATCCGCAGGGCACCTCCTCAGCAGAGGTAACAACAATGTCATGCGGAAGCCGGCCATTGATTGCTTTAGAAAAGTTCTCTGTGGGAATAGGCGAATCAATCTCGAACAGTGCAACCTGCCCCAGCGCGCTTACGCCCGCATCAGTTCTGCTGGCACCGTGAATGTGAGTTCGTAAACCGACAAGATTTGACAGGGCCTCGACAAGCTCACCCTGGATAGTTCTTTTTCCCGGCTGAATTTGCCAGCCATGATATCGGCTGCCGTCGTACTGTACGATGAGTTTTATATTGCGAACGGCCATTGCTACCAATCAGAGCAGCTTTTCCGCAATCTGGACGGCGTTCAAAGCAGCGCCTTTTCGCAACTGGTCGCCAGCCACCCAGATATTGATACCCCTGTTCTCAGGGATTGATTCATCCTGACGAATCCGACCGACCAGAATATCATCTTTGCCGGAAGCGTCAATCGGCATCGGGAAGCGGTTATGCTCGCGGTCATCCAATACAGAAACGCCAGGTGCCGTGCTCAAAAGGTCTCTCACCTGGTCCGCCGTTATCGGGCCGGTAAATTCAAGGTTGATACTCTCGCAATGCGCCCGGAGAACCGGAATACGAATGCATGTACAGGTAATTGCAATCTCGGGACAGTCGAAAATCTTCCTGGTCTCGTTAACCATTTTCATCTCTTCCTGATTGTATCCGTTCGGCCCGAGAGCTGAATTATGGCTGAAGGCGTTAAATGCTATCTGATACGGAAACGCCTCACAGGTTGGTTTCTTGCCGGCCAGAATCTCGCGCGTCTGCTGCTCCAGCTCAACCATGGCCGAGTGCCCCGCCCCGCTGGCAGCCTGGTAAGTGCTCACCACCATTCGTTTGACAGGATTTGCCTGATGCAACGGCCAGACCGGTACAATACCGATGATTGTTGAGCAATTCGGATTGGCGATTATTCCTTTGTTCTCTTCGATCTTTTGTGGATTTATTTCAGTAATAACCAGCGGCACATCTTCATCCATTCTAAAGGCAGAGGAATTATCCACGACAACCGTACCGGCTTTAACCGCGGCTGGGGCAAATTCTTTACTCCGCGCTGCCCCGGCACTGAACAATGCGATATCAATCCGGGTGAAACTTTTCTTCGTTAACTCTTCAACGATGTATTCTTTGCCCTTGAATTCGATTTTCTTTCCCGCAGATCGGCTGCTGGCCAGCATCTTCAGAGAATCAAACGGAAAATCCCGCTCTTCAAGAATTTCCAGAAATTCCTGCCCGACTGCGCCGGTCACCCCTGCTATTGCCAGATTACAGCCCATAATTTAAATCTCCCAAATATCTTATACCTAAACTTAAAGGCAGCCGAACAAGACTGCCCATGAGACTCCCCCAAAAAACACTATCCGCATATTATAGCTCTTTGTCGCTAAAATACAATAATCTGTGGCAATATTTTTCGCTCTGAATAATCTGCACCCAAATTCACTGTTCGCTATTCGAGATTCGACACTCAACTCTGCACCGCATCCACAGTTTTTCTTTGCCAAACCGCCGCCATTAAAGAAGCTGTAATAATGCAGATAAATACGAAAATAGCCGCCGGCATTGCCGCCTTTTCACCAAAATGCTTCAGCGCCAGAACCGTCCCCAGGCCGGCGTTCTGCATCCCGATCTCAATTGCAAGCGTCCGCCTTCGCTGCAGTCCCATCCGAAAAACCGACCCAACGCCATAGCCGGCCAGCATCCCGTAAACGTTTAAGATAATCCCTGCTGCCATTATAACTACCGTTACCTGGGCGAGGTAATACTTGTTAAGAGCGATTACCAAAGAGCAGATAAATATTATAAACGTAACTGATATCGCCGGGAAAACCGGCAGAATCTTTTCGATTTTATCTTTAAGATAATGCCTTACTCCAAAGCCAATGAACAACGGCACTATTACCATCTTTATTACGCTAACCACCATTTCCAGAAATTGGACTTCCAGCCGCGATCTGGCCAAAATAAATGTCAAGCCCGGCGTCAATAACGGACACAAAAGCGTAGAGACAGTCGTCAACGAAACAGAATAGGCCGTATCGGCCCGGGCGATATAACTCATAACATTACTTGCCATCGCCCCCGGCGCCGAACCTGTTAGTATCAATCCAACTGCAATCTCCGGTGGCAGGTTAAACAGCTTCGCTAATAGAAACGCCCCCAATGGCATTATGCTGAACTGCGCAGCCGAGCCGATTAAGACTATCACAGGCTTTTGTGCAATGCGTTTAAAGTCTTCGAGTTGCAGGACCGCCCCGATCCCGAACATCGTCAGGGCAAAGAACCAATCCATATAGCTCTTCAAAGCCACGAATGGCCCCGGCCAAAAATACGCCAACACCCCAAATAAAATCACCCAAACCGCAAAATACTTCGTATAAAAGGGCAGTATCTTTTTCAACATGCCAAAAAGTATAAGGCTCTACCGACCGCGCGACAACCACAAAAACCAACTGCAGGCGTCCAGCCGGCCCGCAAGACTATAAATCCATTGACATATCCCATACAAATATTATCATTTATTTGTAATTTATTCTTTGTGGAGGTTGCATGGCTCAGAACTCTAAAATCGAATGGACTGAATCCACCTGGAATCCGGTCTCCGGCTGTACAAAAATCAGCGCGGGCTGCAAGAACTGCTATGCCGAGCGTATGGCATTTCGCTTAAAAGCTGCGGGAAGTCCCAACTACGCTAATGGCTTCCAGATAACTCTTCATCGCCATGCCCTTGAAATCCCGTTACGCTGGAAGCGGCCGCGCACAATTTTTGTCAATTCGATGAGCGACCTTTTTCACAAAGATGTTCCTTTTGATTTTATCTCACAAATCTTCGACGTCATGCGCCAAGCATCTCAGCACCGATTCCAGATACTAACGAAACGTTCCGACCGATTGCTGGAACTTAGCTCAAGGCTCTCGTGGCCGGGAAACGTATGGATGGGCGTGACCGTCGAGAATGCTGAGTGTACATTCCGCATAGACCACCTCAGGCAGACCGACGCGGCCATAAAATTCATCTCTTTCGAGCCGCTCTTGGGCCTGATTTCCAACATTGACCTTGAAGGTATTGACTGGGTCATCGTCGGCGGCGAGTCCGGCCCCAAATCCAGACCAATGGAGCCCGAATGGGCTAAAAATATACGCGATCAATCTCTTGCCGCAGGAGTCCCTTTCTTCTTCAAACAATGGGGCGGTGTAAACAAAAAGAAAAACGGACGAACTTTGGATGGCCAAACATGGAACGAGATTCCCAAAATCTCGGTTTTTCAGGAGTTAAGCCGTGTTTGAACTGCAAACTCCTCAAAATGACGGCCTCTATATCCCAACAGTGGGCGAATGGTCGCAGAATAAGCACTATTTCCTTATTCGATACATTGATGCTTTCACCACGTCTATGAGCAACAAGAAATGGCAGGGATTACATTACATTGATCTCTTTGCTGGCGCAGGAATTGAGCGATTGAAAACCTCTCGGAGACTTAATTGGGGCTCACCTATGATAGGCGCCAAAGCTCCCCGCAAATTTGACAGATTGCATCTGTGTGAAAAAAACAAACGCAAGTATGATGCTCTCATATCTCGGATTGGTGCAATTAGACCGGATTCACAACTCCTTGATGGCGATGCCAATGAGAAGATTTCTGAAATTGTCAAAGAAATACCACAAAGAAGTCTATCACTTGCGTTTCTTGACCCATACGGACTACATCTCGATTACGAAACCCTAAAAGTTCTCTCGAACATAAGGGCAGATCTTATCATCTTTTTTCCTGACCACCTCGATGCGTTAAGAAATTGGGAACACAATTATTTGGATAATCCAAACTCAAACCTCGACCATTGTCTCGGCTACGGTACTGATTGGCGTTCTTTGCTAAACGAAGCTCCTGCCCAACACCGTGCAGAGGTTCTGCGAAACTTATATGTCGATCAGCTTAGGAAGCAGCTGGGGTACACAGAATTTGAATACGAGCGAATATCATACAGGAAACATCCACTATACATCTTGATTTTTTGCTCTCGCCACAAGCTCGCTGCTAAGTTATGGCGCGGAATTTCAGGGAAGAAGCCTAACGGACAACGAACATTCCGTTTTGATTGATACGTGAAGCATCGCATCTGTTGTGCTGGTCGGCGCTCACCAAAGACAACAACTCAAACCACAACCATGCTCAGGCCAGGATGTCTTTGTAGTCGGCGCAGAATTTTTTTCTTTTGCATTGGGGGCAGTGGGTTCCACGCCAGATGCTGTCGAATTGCTCCATGACTTTTCCGACCAAAACTTCATCGTCGGTAATGATGCCGGACTCGAAGTTTCTTTTGTGCTCGCTTTTGGCGCCCATTCCGGCGCCGGTGAGATTGGCGCTGCCGGTGTAAGTGAAACCGCCGTCAATTATCACGGCTTTGAGATGAACTCTCGGGCACAAGATACGTTCCATGCCAGCTATCAAATTTGGGTATTTATCGAAATCCCTTCGAAAAGCCGGCCCCGGCTCTTTCGCGTGCAGAAGTCGTATCTCAACATGCCTTTTAATCAAATCGGACAAAATCTCGAGAAATGGTACCATCCTGCCGCCCTTGTCCACGTGAAGGTCTTTCAAGTCAGACGTCGCTATCCAAAGAAACTTGCCGGCCTTGCCAATTCGCCCGCAAATCACTTTTTCGTATATTTGTCTGTCTGTAATGAATTCGAGCATTTTCGTTGAGGGTACAAATTAGAATAACGTGTTTGATAGTGAAAAAGTCTTGAGGGCTGTTTAGATTGACGTATTACCGTTGTCAGTTCTTCTTTGTGGGTTGTGTTTGAGGCTTTTGTTCCTGCTCTTCTTTGGGCTCATCCTCCTTCTTGGCCTCTGGCTCCTTCACTTTCTGATTCTGAGGCTCCTTTGCCTCAGCCTTTTCGCGTTGGATAGCATCGTAAATCTCTCTACGATGAACTGGTATACTCTTCGGAGCTGTTATTCCAAGACGAACCTTGTCCCCACGAACATCGACGATTATAATTTCAACATCGTCACCAATCATAATAGACTCATCTCTTTGTCTGCTTAGAACTAACATTTTTAACTCCTTTTGTCGGCTGGCTTTACCTTAGTATATGTTACGTGAAAATCCAGCTAACTGTTCGTCCTTTGCTCCTGAAATATCTCAATGTCCTTAATCCATAGCAAATCTTATCACAAAAGGTATCCTACCAACAAATCTTTAACACAAATATATTTCGGCTAATTTCGAGAGCAATAACAACCAATTTTGTTTTTGTTTGGGCAATTAAGTTAAATTATAAGACTTCAGGAACATAAGTGCTTGTAATATAAGCACCTACACACAATAAAAGGGCGGAAAAAAGATATGTTAAATTTGCCAAATAAGGTCCGTTTTTACTATTAATTATCGTGCTCTCGCCAATAATTACTACGGACAGCCATCCAATAACCGGCAATAGAGCCCAAAGTACCAAAAGCAACCATTTGTATAGGCAGTATGGAAACAACGGCATTAGAGAAAAAAGTTGCCGGCCAATATTGAACAAGATACTGCAGATGCTTAGCGTAAGAGCTTGCAGCATAAGCAGTTATGAATACGCTGGCAATTATGGGGCAGATATAGCTTGTATTGAGATATTTCTTGAATAAGAAGGCGGCGAGCCCGAAGGAGACTGATACAGCAAAAACGATCTGCCCTACTGCCGGCTGGGCGACAACCGTGCCCATGTTATTATCGAATATTTTAACATCCTGAGCAAATATTCTGATACAAAATTGAGCTACCAAAACTGAGCCGACCAGAGTAATTACTTCTTTAAGGTACTTGTCCAGGTTAGATTTAGACTTTTCCTGCATCTGCTTGGTCTTAAGGCTTGACCGGATTTTCTGCCCCAGGAGCACGCCGGCAAAACCGGCAGCCACAACAAACAGCCAGAAAATCGGTTCCCATTTAAGCGATGCCAGAATTACCTGACGCTGGCTAACGGTTGCATTGAGTTGCATAAGAGCCATCACACTCCTGGAGCGAACAGCCCATATGGCCAAGCCGGACGGTACTGCCAGAATGCCTATTTCCCGGCCATAGGGCCAGGAAACAAAATAACCTATAAGACCAGTAAGAAATGCCAAAATCACCAAAGTTACTGCATCGCCGTAACTGATAGCGCCTATCTCCTCGGATGGTTCTGCCATTGGCCAGGCCATAATACCTATCAAAACCACACCCGCAGCCACAGCAGCAGCGATTCTTAATTTCATTGGCCAGGATAATTCCATAATTGAGCTTCCTTAACTACACCAGCGGTAGAATACCATCAAAAGCCATTCAGGTCAATAAGATATTCGCCTTAATCCGTTTCACCCGTGGTATCTCGCAGGTTAAAAAAAAATTATTGTCTAAAGCATTGTATGTTATCCAATGCGAGATATGCCTTTATATTGAAACGGATGTTATAGATTTGGTTAGGCTGATTTTTGGGCTTGACTGTATCGCTTTTTCTACAGAGAATTCAATATAACATTAAGCTATAATAAAAAGTTTACTGGTATGGCCAAATAAGACGAAATACAAAAGAAGAGCATAATAGATAATACGAGCTCACGTGAGTTGCAGATATGAATTTTTTGAGGTTGCTACAACTGAGGTGAATTGTGAGACAGTCAGATATAGAAAGTTGTGATATTCTGGAAACCCGCTTACGATCGGAGTCTGGAACAAACCTGGGCGACAATAATAATGCGGTCATGATAAGTAACAAGAAAGCATTAGGGCTTGCAGACAAAAGATTTCACTTCATCGGTGCCGGTGGTATCGGGATGAGCGGGCTGGCACAGCTTTTGATGAAAAACAGGGCTGTTGTGGCCGGCTCGGACCAAATGCCGAGCGAGGTTGTAGATAAACTTCGCCAATCGGGGGCTGATATAAGAATCGGCCATAATGCTGAGAACCTCAACCTGCAGTCCGATGCTATCGTTATCTCGGCGGCGATCAAAGAAGACAATCCGGAATTAAAGCTGGCACGGCAGCAAGGATGCAAAGTCTTTAAATACGCCGAGATGTTAGGGGAGCTGATGAACCGCTATGAGGGTATCGCTATCAGCGGCACTCACGGTAAAAGCACAACCAGCGGCTGGCTTGTCTATTTGCTTAAACAAGCCGGTATCGATACGAACTTTATCATCGGGGCAAAAATCAGCCAGTTGGACAGTTCTTCCGGCGTTGCAGACAGCAAATATTTCGTGGCTGAGGCCTGTGAATACGACAGGAGCTTCCTGAACCTAAAGCCCAAAATCGCCTGCATACTGAATATTGAACAGGACCATCTGGATTACTATAAAAACGAAGATAATATAGTCGAAGCCTTTGGCGAATTCGCTCTCGGCACCAAACCGGACGGCGTGATAATCGCCAACGGCCAGGATGAAAAGACAGCAAGGGCCATCGGAAAACCGGGAGCTAACCTGCGCTGCGAGACCTTCGGGCTTGATGAGAAATGCAATTTCTACCCTAAGAACATCTCGCTGAATGACGGACTTTATGCCTTTGACGTCTATCGCAACGGCAAATTGCTGGGAGCTACAAAAATTTCACTTCCCGGCAGGCATAACATTCTGAACGCTCTGGCGGTAGTGGCAATGGCAGCCAACGTCGGGCTGGAACCCCAAGAAATACTTCAGTTTCTGCCGGAGTTTACGGGTATCGAGCGTCGGCTAATGTTCAAGGGGCAATTCGGCCAAATTACCGTTCTCGACGATTACGCACACCACCCAACGGAAATCAGGGCATCGCTTGCGGCGATACGTCAGAGGTATCAGCCAAAACGGATATGGTGTATCTTTCAGCCGCACCAATACAGCAGGACAAGATTTTTGCTTGATGATTTTGCGGAAAGCTTTAAGCTTGCCGATGTAACGATTGTGCCGGAGATTTATTTCGTCCGGGATTCGCTTTCGGCCAAAAAAGAGATTAACGCAAAGATACTGGTCGAGATGATGCGAGCAAATGGCACGCAGGCCCTGTTTATGGATGACTTCAAGGCCATTTGCGATTATCTAAAGAGCAATGTTAGTTCCGGCGAGCTTGTAGTAACTATGGGCGCAGGAGATATTTGGAAGGTTGCAGATGAGTATATTCAGTGGCTTAGAGGAAATAGTTGAAACCGACTTCCCGTTAGCCAGGCGGACCTGGTACGGGCTGGGCGGACTGGCTGATTATTTTATAAGGCCAACAACAACCGAGCAGCTCCAGGAAGTAATGAAGCGGTGCAACGAAAACAAAATCAAGATTTATGTGATGGGCTTTGGCTCCAATCTTCTTATCAGCGACAATGGCCTCAGGGCAGCAGTGATAAAACTCGAGGCTGAGCAATTTACACAGATTCAGTTTGACGCCCAGGAGGTTACCGCCTGGGCGGGAGCGGAATTAAGCAAGCTGGTCCTGACCTGTGTGGAAAAAGGCCTTTCAGGCATCGAAGCTATGACGGGCATACCAGGCTCGATTGGTGGTGCGGTAAAAATGAATGCGGGCGGCAACTTCGGAGACTTTGGTGCAGTTGTAGAAACTGTTACGCTGATGGACAATGAAGGCAATGTTTTTGAAAAGAGCAAGCCGGAACTTGTATTCGACTACCGCCGAACGAACATTACCGCAAAATTTATTCTCAACGCCAGGCTGACACTGAACACCGCTGATTCGGAGCAAATCATGCGGACGGTCAAGGAAATCTGGATTTATAAGAAGAATAATCAGCCATTGAATACGAAAAATTCGGGCTGCATATTTAAAAATCCAAGAGGCGTTTCAGCCGGTGCCTTGATTGACAGGGCCGGCCTGAAAGGGCTGCAGATCGGCGGGGCTATTGTCAGTGAGAAACACGCAAATTTCATAATCGCCGAAAAGGGCTGCAAAAGCCGGGACGTTATTAGATTGATAGAGGCCATAAAACAGAGAGTCAGAGAACAGTTCGACATCGAGCTTGAACTTGAAATTGAGATCTGGGATAAGTGAATTTAAGCAGAAGTAAATTGAAAATATCAAACAACAAAATCAAAGTCGCCGTCCTTGCCGGTGGTATCGGCACCGAGCGTGACGTCAGTATTCAAAGCGGCAGATGCGTCGCAGAGGCGTTAGAAGAAGCCGGCCTGAATGTAGTAACTGCTGACATTAAACCTGATATTCTCGATATATTAGACGACAGCAGCATCGATGTATTCTTTCCCGCACTGCACGGAAAATTCGGTGAAGACGGCCAGCTCCAGCAAATACTCGAGGACAGATCGCTCATCTACGCCGGCAGCGGACCACGAGCAAGCAGACTGGCATTTGATAAAATGGCGAGCAAAAAGCTATTCGAAGAAGCTGGTATAGCCGTGCCGCCTGCGATTGAATTCAGTCCCGAGACTGATATTCACCTGCTTGAGGAACAACTGCGTAATTTTGCAGACAAATATGTAGTAAAGCCTGTCAAGCAAGGAAGCAGTGTTGGTGTCAGTATTGCCTCCACCCCGAACGAGGCCGTCAGTGCCGCGGAGAAAACTTTCAGCGAATTCGGTGATTGTATGATTGAAGAATTCATCGCCGGCAGAGAAATAACCGTTGGCATACTTGATAATATGACACTTCCTATCATTGAGATTAAGAGCAACACTGGCTTTTACGACTTTCAGGCGAAATATATCGATGAGCAAACAAAATATCTCTTTGATACGATTAGAGACCGGGCCTTGACAGCAAACATCGGCCAGGCAGCGCTCGATTGTTTCAATGTGCTCGGCTGTCGGCACTTTGCAAGAGTCGATTTCATCCTGAGCGATAAGGCAGTCGCATATGCTCTGGAGGTTAATACTATCCCGGGCTTTACAAGTCATTCACTTTTACCCAAGGCAGCAGCAAAGACTGGGCTCTCTATGAGCGGTTTATGCACAAAAATCGTCCAGGCCGCTTATTCCTCCCTCGCGAGGCGTGAAGCGTAAAGCAAGATACGAGATAATGGCAACCAAAAATAAAAGAAAAAAGAGCAAGGCAAAAAGAATATCACTTAAGTCCACCATCCTAAGAAGAAAGAAAAAACAAAAAACAGACTGGATCGGACCGACTTTGAAAAGTATTTTTAAAGTACTGATGGTCGTCTGCGTTATCTGCGGGATAGTAATCGGGCTTATCTTATTAGAGAAATACGTAAAAGAGACCGTCCCCCCTCCAGAAGGTACATTCGACCTGGAATTGGCCGGTGTCCCTACCTGGGTAAATGACCAGCTCCAACAAAAGGTTCTCAACGCTGCGAGAGCTAATAAAGATTTAAGACTTGATAAAGATACGGCTCCGTCGGTGCAGCGCAATATAGAGGAACTTATCGGCTGGCTGGATGAAGTAAAAGTATGGAGAACTCACAACTGCCTCCACATCGAGGGACGATGGCGAAAACCTATAGCCATCGTTAAATCCGGCCAGCTCAAATTCTACGTTGATGCTGAGCAGGTAGTGCTCGATTTTGTTGATATGCAGAATCTGCCGATAGTTGAGATAAAGGGACTGTCTTCGGTAACAAAAATGCCGCCGCCGGGCAAAGTCTGGCAGTGCGACGACCTGGCCGCGGCTATAACGATATTAGCCCGACTTGACCAAATGGACAAAACCCTCACGCCTGAAAAGCCTTTGCTTTACGAGCTCGACCGCATCGACGTCAGCAATTTCAACGGCCGAAAAAACAGCCGAAATCCACATATTGTCCTTTACGCAAAAGACAATACTGAAATTATCTGGGGAGCCGAGGTGGGAAAATGGCATCAATATCTGGAATCTACAGATGAGCAGAAATTAGGCAAACTCTACGGCTATTACAAAGAGTACGGCACACTTTCTGGCGGCGTAAAATACATCAATCTACGCGACCCACAGGACAACATCCCTCTACCAATCGATAAATATTAAAAGCCTGCATAACCATTCAACGCAGTCGCCAAGTCGGTATAGCGGTAAGGGATTTGGAATTCTATGCATATTGATTTAAGCTCCTGCAAAACCGCCTCGCTCAATCTGCTCTGGAAATCTTTATCTGCTGTGCAGCAAAAGATTCTACAGCCGGCAAAACGGTATCCATAAACGCTGCATTTGCCATCAATATTATAAGGACATCTATTTGTCGGCATTGACTCTATGTTTTCGGAATTCAGATTTGCAGCCAGATACATCAACTCCGGTGGAGTGACAAATAAACGGTGGTCAAAACCTTCGAAATCACAACACTTTCCACAACTTTCACATACCCCGGACAAGTCTTTGTTCTGGCGAACTTGCAGGTCAAGCCACTTGTAAACTTCAGCTACTCCTTCGAGCAGTCGCTCGTTTGCTTGGGATCCTGCCACCATTTTCTGTTCCTCTTGATTTCTTTTATTCGCTCGAAGCTGTAGAACCTGCCGCGGCTGATGCCGGGACACTTTTGAGCCGCCTTGTTCCAGGCATTTGGGCTGGCTAAATTGTTCGGCCAAAAAGGCCAGCTCCTGCACTGGCTCGGCCTAACAGAGTAAATCCTGCATTGCCTTCCACCGGCACTGGCTTGCAGGAATATACAGTCTTTGGTCGTCTGATGTTCGATAATCGTTGTCCGCAGCCCCACGCGCTTTAAATATTCCTGCCGCAACTGCCCCACCGTCATTTTCAGGAAACCGGCAATGATTTCTATCTCCGGCCTGGTAACCCAGATATACCCTTCACCAGGCCCGGAGCAGCACCCGCCACACCCCTGACACTCAAAATGCAGACCAGTAATATACCATTTAGTTTTGTTTCTAATCATTGATTCAAAAGAGTTGACTTGTTTATATTCTACAGTTAGTTACCTAACCAGCGAGCAATGGTATTCACAAATTCTTTACCGTTCTTAAACATTTCTTCAGCTTCATCTTGCGATATTACAAAGGTGTATTCGTAGTCACCTATCTGCCTTTTTTCAAATGCCCTGTTAAGTTCTCTACCCATGTCTCTTGGGAAAATACCGGTTTTGACAAAATTCTCTCCGAAAGCGGAAATAACTCCTTTATGCGATGAGAATGAAAGACCTTTTGTCAATAGTGCGGCCTCGACGGCGTAAAACATAGCGTAATAAGTTCTCGATACAGATGATTCGAAGTCGCCGTCTTTGCAGAGCATCTCTGCGCTTCTGAGATATCGTTGTGCTCTTTCAATCAGGGCAACTGTTTCCTTCACGCTGCTACCCCTTCTTTGCGGATGTTCAATAACAACGGACTATTGACCGAATTGTAATTTTCCTCCGAAACTGGATAGACGGAAAGTAATACTCCATAGTTCAGATTAATATCCGTAATCACATCGATTAGACGGTCTATTTCTTCACCAGGAACAACATTGCCTACAAGCACAATTGCAAGATCAATATCCGAATCCCGGGTTGCCTGGCCTCTTGCACACGAGCCGTATAGAATAATGCTCTTGAGCTTTTTGCCATATATCTTTTCGGCCTCTTCTCTGAAATCTTTTAGTATCGGTTCTATTTCCATAACGTATCCCCAGCTACTCTATCATGTCTGATCGTTTGAATTGTACAGGAATCAGCCTGGTATCGCAATTCTCTTTTACTTGTCATCGAGAGCGAAGGATCTCAATCTCAAACTTCCATTCGGGGCGCATTCAAAAAGTCATTTTGCCTCTGCCTACTCTCGCCAGCTTTTATCCAAGCCCCTTAAGCAGCTTAATATTCTTATCGCATAGAAAGGGCCAGTTTTCGCACGTGCTTTCAGGAACAGCATACTCCATTATACAACCATCAAGATTGCAATCTGACTTCTTCCGAGAAGGATTGTCCTCTATGTAGCAATCATCTGCTCCCAACAGGTGCAGTGCCTCGTGCCACATAGCGACTTTCTTGTCGGATTCATAAACAGCCGCCAAAGGAGAACTTGTCGCACCCCACAGGGTTGATTGTTTCTGCCTGAGCGCAGCCATAGCAACCCGACTATCTCGGGAACAGTAAACAAGCAACTTAGATGGTAATCATTTTTTATACTCTCACCATGTCTTGCTTTTAGATTCCTGCTTCAGCAGAAATGATACATAGTCTTTTACCACTTCAGGACGGCACCGGTGTCGGCGCTGGTTGCCATTGAGGCGTATTTTGCCAGGCAGCCTTTGGTTATACGCGGCTTTGGCGGGGTCCAGGCCTTCTTGCGTTCGGCAAGTTCGTCGTCGGAAAGCTTAACGCTTATTTTATTGTTAGGTATGTCTATTTCGATTATGTCGCCGTCCCTTAATAATCCGATGGGCCCGCCAACCGCAGCTTCGGGGCTGATGTGGCCGATACAGGCGCCTCTTGTCCCGCCGCTGAATCGACCGTCCGTAATCAGGGCAACGGACTCACCTAATCCGGCGCCCATAATATAACTTGTCGGACTGAGCATCTCCTGCATGCCGGGACCGCCTTTTGGGCCTTCGCAGCGAATTACCACGACGTTACCCTCTTTGACCTTGCCGGCCAGGATGCCCTCGCAGGCCTCTTCCTGGCTTTCGAAAATGACCGCCTGGCCGGAGTGAACCAGCATCGCAGGAGCGACACCTGCGGACTTCACCACCCCGCCATTGGGTGCGAGATTGCCCGTAAGAATGGCCAGGCCCCCGGTATTCGAATACGGATTATCGAGTGAGCGAATGACCTTCGCATCCTTTATCCCGGCCTCGGCAATATTCTCGCCGAGCGTTTTACCGGTCACCGTCACACAATCGATGTTCAGCAGATTCGGGACCTTGCTGATTTCCTTTAATATTGCGCTTACACCGCCGGCAGCGTCAACATCCTCAACGTGATAGTTGCTCGACGGCGACACTTTGCAGATGTTGGGGCATTTAGCGGAGATTACGTTTATGCGCCCGAGGTCGTATTTGATGCCGGCTTCATTGGCCACCGCCAAACTGTGCAGGACTGTATTAGTCGAGCCGCCCATCGCCATATCCAGAACAAGGGCGTTATCCAGCGATTTTTCGTTGATTATATCCAGCGGCTTGATGTCCTTTTCAATGAGGGTCATAATCTGTTTGCCCGCCGCCTTGTAAAGCTGTTGGCGCTTCAAGTCGATCGCAAGGATTGTGCCGTTGCCGGGCAGCGCCATCCCGATTGCCTCGCAGAGACAGTTCATCGAGTTGGCCGTGAACATTCCTGAGCAGCTTCCCTGTCCCGGACAAGCTGTGCACTCAAGCTCTTTTAGCTGAGCTTCATCGATCTTGCCAGCATTAAAAGCGGCGACTCCCTCGAATATGCTGATAAGGTCAACAGCTTTTCCATCTTTCGTTTCACCGGCAGCCATAGGCCCGCCGGAGACGAAAATTGTCGGTATATTGAGCCTGACCGCCGCCATCAGCATCCCGGGTATTATTTTGTCACAGTTGGGGATGCAGACAAGGCCGTCAAAACAGTGCGCCCTGGCCATAGTCTCGACCGAATCGGCGATGATTTCACGCGAGGCCAGTGAATACTTCATACCAGTATGGCCCATGGCAATTCCATCGCAGACCGCTATAGTATTAAATTCAAAAGCAGCTCCGCCCGCGCTGCGAACAGAGGCCTTGACCACCTGTGCAACCTTGTCGAGGTGGACGTGGCCGGGCACTATCTCGCAGAAGCTGTTTGCAATGCCAATGAATGGTTTGTCGATATCGGCATCACTCAGGCCGCAGGCGTGAAGTAACCCGCGGTGCGGCGCCCGCTGAAAATCTTTCTTGACTGTGTCGCTCTTCATAATCTGTTTTCTCCAAAATTGCCCGGCAAAGTTATTCAAAAAACTCAAAATCGCATTCTAACCGTTAGTAAAAGCCGAATAAAGAAAAATCAGTTGTTTTAAGAGAGATAAAACATATAATTCATGGCTGAAAGTGTTGCATAATTTGAACTTAAGGGAGAATAAACGATGAGACAAATAAGAATATACGGCTTAAAAGTAACCGTCATAATTTGCGTACTTCTTTTGATGGCCGGCTGCACCAATATTGCCGATGACACTGCAAAGACCAAAGTTGAACCCGAAGAGCAAAAAGAACCTGTTAAGCTGGCATTAAAGTTCACGCCGGAGGACTCAACAACTTATAAGGTAACAACAGAAGCTGATAAGAGTGTTGAATGGCAAGGCCCCCCGCCCAGCAAGCCATCCGCCTTCAAGGGCGGCCACACCGGTAACAAAATCGAAACAACTTTCACACAGCAGATACAAAGTACCGACGATAAAGGCAATGCCGTCGCAAAGATTACAATAAAAGGTCTGGTTTATCTCTCGAAAGTTAGAGGCAATATAATTCTGGACTTCGACAGTTCGAGAGAAAAAGACCCAAACAGCCCTCTAAGCAAGCTGATCGGGCAAAGTTACACCATAGAGTTAACATCTTCCGGGCAGGTTTCAAAGGTTATCGATGCAAATGATGCACGAAACAACGTCAAGGACAGCTCTTCAGTCGGTATGGCGGCAGTTAAACTGCTTTCGGATGATATGATTAAGGAAAGGCACTCAATTCCGGCCATGCCTGACAGCGACAAAGACCAACTAAGCACAGGCGACAGATGGAGCAGCATAAAGAGCTTTTCTTTTGATATGATGGGCTCAAAATCATATGAAAAAGTCTATACACTCAATGAAATCAAGAAAGTTGACAATCACTGGGTCGCCATCGTACGGATGAATGCCATCCCCTCCGCAGAAGAAGCAAAGGAGCTGTACAAAGAAGAGGCCGCAGATTTATTTTCACAAATGTTCGACAATACCGAAACATATACCGGCGAGCTAAAGCTGGATTTGACCGGCGGCAAAATAGAGCAATGTCGCGAAGAATTAATGACAGAATGGGTTATAGTCGACCCCAATCCGAAAGACGAGAAAGATCCTGCTGCGCTACGAATGACTGCCACCCGTGTCTACAGCATCGAAAAAATTGACTAAGTTCGCTTCACAATTCGTTGTTCATAACCGGTGGCACATAGTTTGAGGTCTATAACTCATTTGAAAGGAACGAAGTTGAAAACTATGCCGATGATTCTGACGGCTGTCGCTCTGATTGCTTTTGCCGGATGTGAACCGATAGCCGGTAAAAAAGAACTGTTGAGCGAAGGAAAAGAGTTTTTGACCGTAGATTTCCAGGATGGTCAGAGCCTGAGATACAAGTTCGTCTCAAGCAGAGAGATAACCGTCGATTGGGACACGACACAAAAAGCATCCAGACCGGGCAAAAGCACTTCCGAAAAAACTTCCGAGTCGATGGAAATTATCGTGACTTATACACCAGTCGAGATAGACCCATACGGCCTTTCAACTGTCAAGGCAACCTGCGAATCGGTAAAAGTGGCGCGAAGCAGAGGCCCGCGGAGAGATGCCGTTCAAAGCCTCGCCGGTAAAACTTTCACCCTCGACGTCGCGCCTTCAGGTAAAATTGAGGATTATTCTCAATTGGACGAATTAATCAAAGAGACCGGCAAAAAAGCGTTTCGAGCAAACACCGACATGGGCAGAATTAAAGAGCCTGATATGATAGGTGATTTTGTTGCGTCCCAATGGTTTTTGTGGGATGCTGTCTCCAGTCTCACAAAACCATCAGAAGGAGTTGAGGCAGGACAAAGCTGGAAGTCGAAACTGTCCGTACCTGCTCCTATGGTTACGAGAAAGGCAAGAGACGTCACCTACATGCTCGATGAAATCCGCCAGAGCGAAAAGGGACGGCTCGCCGTGATAAGCAGCTCATATCAGATAGCCGACTCGGCTCCGCACGACTGGCCGATACCTTATTCCGGCAGCTTCCAGGTGGCCGGGGAATTCGGTTTTTACAGGAACTATCAGGTCCTGGATTTGCAGGGCCAGGGCCAGGAGCTGTTCAATATCGACGCCGGCAGAACAGAGCGGTACAATCAAGAGTACCAATTGCAATTAAAGGCCTCTTTACTAATACCGCTTGCCGGTGCGAATCCGAGGATAACTATAAAACAAAATCTTACAATGGAGCTTCTGGAAAATTGAAACATGTATCTCCGGAATCATTTAACGGGATATGAGATACAAGAGACGAGATACGAACTATGGAACATAAAAATTTATGGGCGCCGTGGCGAATCAAATATGTGCAGGGCTTAGACCAGAGCAGCGACTGCTTTATCTGTCATAACCTCAAACACCCGCAGGACGACAGCAAAAACCTGGTACTTTGGAGAACGGATAAAAGCATCGTAATACTGAATCGCTTCCCCTATAACAACGGCCATTTGCTGATAGCGCCGGCCCGACACATCCCCAACCTTGACGAAGCAACTGACGAGGAACTATTGGAAATGTTCAAGCTGGTCAGAGAATTACAAAAAGCCCTGTCGTTGGCGATAAAACCTCACGGCTTCAACGTCGGTATGAATTTCGGCCGATGCAGCGGAGCGGGATTGCCCGGGCACTTACACATCCACATCGTTCCAAGATGGGACGGCGATACGAATTTTATGAACGTCTGCAGTGACACCGATGTTATCAGCCAGAGCTTGGCCGAGCTTCTCGATATATTAAAACAGATAAGCCGGGAACACCACCTTCCGAGTCTGTGAAAGAGTGGATGAGCAGATGCGTGGATAAAAGAACGCATAAAATCATTTACGCATAAAACTATTCACGAGATATGAATTATGTCCGACGAACTTAGCAGTTACGCGGTTACCGAGCAAGCCAGCCGGGGCCGAGCTTTTTCGGAAAAGCAGCACCCGTACCGCTCAGACTTCGAACGCGACCGAGACCGTATAATCCACTGCTCGGCCTTTCGCCGGCTCGAAGGCAAGGCACAGGTCTTCACCCCTGGTCTGGACGACTACTATCGGACACGACTTACTCACAGCATCGAGGTGGCACAGATAGGAAGGACCATCTCAAAGGAGCTTCATCTGAACGAAAGCCTTACCGAGGCGATATGCCTGGCTCACGATTTGGGGCACTCGCCTTTCGGGCACGCCGGCGAAAAAGTGCTCAACGACTTGATGGCTCAGTCAGGCGGATTCGAGCATAACCACCAGACGCTGCGAATTGTCGATTTGCTCGAACATCCGTATCCGGACTTCATGGGGCTGAACCTGATGTATGAAACGCGGCTGGGCCTGGCCAAACACCGAAGCCCCTATGATAAAGCCCAGGGACAACCCTTCGAAGAGGCGAACTGCTCGCTCGAGGGACAGGTCGCCGACATCGCCGACCGCATCGCATATAACTGTCACGACCTCGAAGATGGTATGCGGGCCGGGTTAATCGGCAGCGAGCAGTTAAAAAATGTGGAAATCTTCACCGAAGCGCAAAACCTGATCAACGCCGCAGCAATCAAGGACCGAACCATTCAAAGAACAAGAACCGCAAAAGCTATTATCGATAAGCTTGTCGGCGACTGTCTCGACACGAGTAAAAAAGCTCTCGCAGAGGCAAAAGTAAAAACGGTCGGTGACGTCTATGCCGCAAGTCAAAATCTGATTGTGCTCTCGGGCGAAAGCGACGCCGAGCTTACGAAACTGGAAGAATTCCTGATGCAGAACTTCTATCTGCATGATTCTCTGGCGCAGACAGCAGAAAAGGTAAAAGGCTGGCTCGAACAACTTTTCGAAAGGCTCTGTCAAAACCCGGAACTGATGCCAGGCTACTTCCGGCGATTTATATCGACTCAAGGCCTGCAACGAGCGGTGTGCGATTATATCGCGGGAATGACGGATAGATTCGCCTCCAAAATGGTCGAAGAAATTTAGCCTCAATCACCTGATAACGTTGGCACAGGGTGACTATTCATAAACAATACCAAACTGTTGCAATCAAGGAGAAGTAATGGAAACAAAACGGATCACCGCTGCGGCTGTGGCGCTACTCGTCGCGGCGTCCTTCCACACTCCACTATTGGGCGCGAGTGACGCCGGCAGCAGTCCCGGTTGGCCCGAGTTTCACGGTCCCGGCCGGAAGAACATATCCCAGGATCGTGGCCTCCTGAAGAAATGGCCCGAGGGTGGGCCGCAGATGCTCTGGACTTATTCTCAATGCGGCAAAGGATATTCGGGAGTGGTGATTGCCGAGGGGATGATTTTCACGGCCGGTGACTTCGACCGCGAGGAGATGCTCCTGGCACTCGATATGGACGGCAAATTGTTGTGGAAGTCGCCCAACGGTGACGCTTGGCACGGACCCAGCCCCGGCTCGCGCGCGACGCCGACCTACAACAACGGCGATGTGTATCATATGAATCCCGACGGCAGGCTGGCAGCATACGAGGCGCGGACGGGCAAACCACTGTGGGCAGTGGACCTCAAGTCCCGGTTCGATGCAAGGCACGGCATCTGGGCCTTCGCCGAGAATGTGATTGTCGATGGCGACAAGGTCCTGTGCATGCCCGGCGGGCCCGGAGGCCGCGTCGTTGCACTGGATAAGCAAACGGGAAAGACCCTCTGGGCCAATACAGAGATTGAGAACTCGGCGGCTTACTGCTCCGGCCTTGTCGTCACTCACGGCGGCGTACGCCAGTTGATCAACATGACACAAAGATCGGTAGTTGCTGTGAACGTCGAGAACGGCGAGCTCGTTTGGTCCGCGCCTTTCGTGCCCACCTCGCCGCAAAATGCCCTGACCCCCGTGTTCAAGGACGGCTGCGTGTTTGTCGCCTGCGGGCACTCTTCGGGCGGCGCCCTGATGAAAATCGAACAGAGTTCGCGTACGGCCACGACCGTATGGCATCACCGGGACCTGGACGACTGCCACAGCGGGACCGTCCTCGTTGATGGCAGGCTGTACGGCTGCGCATGCCGGGTCGGTGGAAGGAATTTCTACTGCATCGACTTTCTCACGGGCAGGACCATCAAGCTCGATAAGACGATGGGCAAGGTAGGCATCACCTGCGCCGACGGAATGCTCTACGCCCTGAACCACCAGGGCACGATGTTCCTGCTGGCTGTCACCCCTGACGGATTCGACATTGTCAGTAAGTTTGAGCTCAAGAGAAAGCCGACCAACTCTTACCTTGCGCATCCCGTCGTCTGCGGCGGAAGACTCTACATCCGGTGTGATCAGGACCTTTACGCCTTTGACGTCCGTGCGAATTGAGCGAACAGTATGCAATTACATCACAGGGATGACTGACAGATATTGTTTGAAGTCCGCAGGATGGCCAGGCTCAATGTTGGACGAAATCCAGCTGGAACGTGGCCATCTTGGCGCGGTCGCCGAGTTCGCGTTCGATCCGCATGAGCTGATTGTATTCGGCAACGCGTTCCGAGCGCGACAGCGAGCCGATCTTGATCTGGCCCACATGGGTGCCAACCGCAAAGTCAGCTTCGAAGGGCAGTTCCGTTTCGCCGGAGCGATGCGAGATAATACAGGTCATCTGGTGATCGCGCGCCAGCTTGATGGTCTCCAGGGCCTCGGTGATAGTGCCGATCTGGTTGACCTTTATCAACACCGAGTTGGCGGCATTCTCCCAGATCCCGATCCGGACCCGCTGGGCATTGGTCACGAACAGGTCGTCGCCGACTATCTGAATCTTGCCCTTTGTCTCTTCCATAAGGTGATTGAACCCGCTCCAGTCCTCTTCGGCCAGGCCGTCTTCAATCGACACAATCGGGTACTTTCGGATCCAACCCTCGTAAAGATCCACCATCTGCTCGTATGTAAGGTCCCTGCGACCATCTTTTTCCAAATGGTACTTATCGTCAACGTGCAGTTCGGTGGCGGCCGGATCCAGGGCAATGGCCATCTGTTCTCCCGGGCGGTATCCCGCCTTTTCAATAGCCTCCATGATCAACTGCAGAGGCTCCTCATTGGAGCTGACCGGAGGGGCATAGCCGCCTTCGTCACCAACGGTGGTGGGCCAGCCCTTGTCCTGGATGATCTTGCCGAGACGGTGGAAGACCTCCGCCCCCCAGCGCACGGCCTCCACAATGCACGATGCGCCAACGGGCATAATCATGTATTCCTGCATATCTGCCGAGCCCTCGGCGTGCTTTCCGCCGTTCAGGACGTTCATCATGGGGATCGGCATAATGAATTTGTCCACAGGCTCCGGTTCACAAAGTGTCGAGACATAGGCATAGAAGGGGATTCCCTCAGCCTCAGCACCGGCCTTGAGGCAGGCAATGGAGACCGACAGGATGGCATTGGCCCCGAGTTTGGATTTGTTGGGTGTACCGTCCAGCTCCAGCATCGTCTGGTCGATCCCTTTCTGGTCCGTGACATCCATGCCTACCAGGGCCGGGGCAATCTCATCATTGACGTGCGCAACTGCCTTGAGCACCCCCCGCCCCAGATAGCGTGACGGGTCTCCATCGCGCAGTTCCAGGGCCTCGTGTTGGCCCGTCGAGGCCCCTGACGGAACCATGGCGGTGGCCTTCAGGCCGTTTTCCAGGACTGCAAGGGCTTCAATGGTCGGGTTGCCTCGTGAGTCCAATAACTCATGTGCTTTGATCGCTTTTATCTTCATATTGGCTCCATCGCCTGGGTGGTCTGTATAATTTTTAAAATGGACGTTCACCTATCTTATATTACCTTACTCAGTTTTTCCACTTTTGTTCATTTGCAACCTCGACCGCCATTTGACATTTTAAGCCGACTTGACTATTCTTAAACCACGAGAGGTTGACTTTCGATTGAGATTATATTCTTTGTAAACGATCTTGCAGAGGCCAACGATGTCAAGCAGTCTTGCAATTGCTTATCACAATCTTTCCAATATGCTCGATGCCGGCGTGCCGTTGCTGCGCTCGCTGAATACTGTCACCCCGGGACTGAAGCCGCGGATACGTAAAGCCTTTCTTAATTTGGCTGACGGCGTCAGGAAAGGCAATCCACTGGCTGAAACAATGATTCTGCACCCCGAGGTTTTTGACCCTGTCGATATAATGCTGGTGGAGGTAGGCGAAAAGTCAGGCAATCTCTCGGATCTAATCGCCCTTCTATCCAAGTGGCACGAAATGTCTGACCGGATGCTCAAAAGATTAATCTCAGGGCTGCTCCTGCCCGTTCTCGTTCTTACCATCGCGGCGTTCGTTTTCCCGCTTCCAGGTTTCGTCCTGGGCGGATGGGACATAAAGTCTTATCTGCTCAAAGTGGTGGGTATCCTTCTGCTGTTTTGGGTACCGGCGGGAATCATTGTCTTGATCGTTCGCATGACACCCAGAACAGGCCCTGCCCGAAGATTGCTGGACCACGTGTCACTGCGTATCCCCATTCTTGGGACTGCCATCCATAAGTTATCAATCAGCCGTTTTTGCTGGGCTTTTCACATGCTCTGCAAGGCGGGTGTGCCGGTTAGTGAATCGGTCGAGATGGCGGTTTCGGTAACAGGCAACCTCGTGGTGGCCGATCTGTTCAGGCCGGCCGCCGAAAGTGTCAGGGCCGGAGAGTTGATGTCTGAGGGATTTTCCAAAAAGCTTCCACTCGACCTCGTGGAAATGTGGAAAACCGGCGAGGAGACCGGCCGGCTCGATGATGTTTCAAAGCGACTCGCAAACAATTATTCCGAACGCGCGGAATTCTGGTTCGCCGAGTTCACCCGCTGGTTCCCCCGCTTCGTGTACCTGTTAATCTGCATCATGCTTATCTTCATGATCTTCAAACTCGCCGGCAATATAAGGACAATGTACTAAACCAGCCTAACACAAGGAGTCCATAGGACTGTGAACCGCCCATGCGGTTTTATTAGTGACAGTCACCGACTTCTGTGTACTGTCTCCGGACATTAATAGATGGCTGTCCATAGCTTGCCCTATCAGCATCTCTAACGTTCATCATTTTCACCGACCGAATGATTATTGCCGTACCATCTTTTTACCGCAACCAGAAGTTGCGTCCTGTCGTTTGCGGCAAGAAGGCTCTTTTGAACTTGTTTCCGCCGGGGGTGCAGCCTGCAGTAGCGGATAAGGAATTTGCGAAAATACCCGACAGCTTTTACCGGTTCAAAGAGCCGGCAGATCATTTCGAAATGCTTTTGTATCACTTCGGCCTGCTCGGCGAGGGTTGGAGGATTCGGCGCCGGTTTACCGGCCAAAACGGCATTAAGGCCCTGATAAATCCAGGGATTTCCAATAGCGCCTCGAGCGATGAGGACGCCGTCGAGCTTAGACGTTCTTAGATGCTCAACGGTTGATTGCGGCTCGAAGAGGTCGCCGCTTCCGATTATTGTTGTCCCCGGGAAGCGATGTTTTATTTCCGCAAGAAGGTTCCAATTAACAGCGCCGGTGAATTTCTGTACAACGGTGCGAGCATGGATTGTCAGGGCATCGACGTTCTGCCGTGAGGCCTCGGAGACGATGCGATAGAAATTATCGTAAGATTCCCGGCCGGAATCGAAACCTGTTCGCAGCTTCATTGTAACCGGACATGTCACCGCCTCCCTTACGCGGCTGTAAATTTGCATAACGGTTTCAGGCTCTTTCAGGAGCCAGCCGCCCCGCCCGCGGCGAAGCACTTTCGGGACCGGACAGGCGAAGTTCAAATCGATAATATCATAGCCGGCATCCTGAAGTGCCCGGGCGGCGGCTGCCATTATATCAGGGTCATCTCCGAGAATTTGTGCCCCGACAGGATGCTCATCGTCGTGAGGCCGGAAGGCGGGATTTCGCAATATCTTGGGATGGGCGGCACTTTTGGCTAACATGACACCGGAAAAAGTCAGAGGGGCGCCGAAATCGAGGGCTAATCTTCGCATTGCATAATCGCTGTAGCCGCACAGGGGGGCCTGTAGGAAAGGAACGCTGATAATAAGATTGCCTATCTTTAACATCGTTTACTACTTAAGGAGCGATTTTGAAATTGGCTTTGTTTTTCATGCGGCCGGAAAAGCAATAATTGCCATAATCCCTTGTTATATCTAAGTTTACGTTCATTTCACTATTTCAAAATTGGCTTTGTTTTTTCAAATTCCTCTTTCATTCCGTATTCTACCATTAATTTAGGATTTAGTATTTCCACCGTCATACGTCCTTTGGAGTGCTCAGGATTTCCGGCCAACGGCTGGAATATTGGCTTTGTTTTTTCAAATTAGTCTCAATTTTACTCACTATTTCTCTACTATTTCGCCCTGATAAGCCAATAGGCTTAAATTTTTGATTTCTTCGTTGTGATTTTGCACTTTGCACTTTGATTTTTGATTTGGATCCATCCCCCGATTACCGATTTGTTGTTACCTTTGCGACATACGACATACGAACCACATTATATCCCAAAGCCGGCGAAAATACAAGCAAATTCCGCCTCTTTATGCAAAATTGTCCTTGATACGGAATCGCCCGTCATGAACCCAGTCGAAGGGAGATACGAAATACAAATTCATTTGCAGCTTCGAATTGCTTTTTCTCCTAAAAACCTCATAATATTGGCATCCCTTAGCTCGACTTTTGCCATTTTTAGGGTTGCCGGCTGATGGGTAGAAGAAACACTATCGTAATAAGTAGACTCCTGCCGATTTTTATTACTGACAAAGATAATATTGTCGGAAAGGAGTC
>Ga0307378_10000238_pt1 | contig 102439 bp, 64 predicted proteins | sample UN1MG_FD_202238 | JGI IMG/M metagenome (GOLD analysis project Ga0307378, IMG submission 202238) | Soil microbial communities from Risofladan, Vaasa, Finland - UN-1 | ecosystem: Environmental > Terrestrial > Soil > Coastal area > Acid sulfate soil | place: Finland: Risofladan, Vaasa | collected...
CGAGGCTGCACCTAAATGCATTTCGGGGAGTACGAGCTATTTCTCAGTTTGATTAGCCTTTCACCCCTATCCTCAGTTCATCCAAAGACTTTTCAACGTCAACTAGTTCGGCCCTCCATCCCGTGTTACCGGAACTTCAGCCTGACCAAGGATAGATCACAAAGTTTCGCGTCTACCCCCACTAACTATACGCCCTATTCAGACTCGCTTTCGCTTCGGCTCCAACTCTTTAAGTCTTAACCTTGCTAGTGAGGTGTAACTCGTAGGCTCATTATGCAAAAGGCACGCCGTCATTCCGCCTAAGCGGAACTCCGACAGGTTGTAAGCGCACGGTTTCAGGTACTATTTCACTCCCCGGTAAGGGGTACTTTTCACCTTTCCCTCACGGTACTGGTTCACTATCGGTCTCTCAGTAGTATTTAGCCTTGCCAGATGGTCCTGGCAGTTTCAATCAGGATTTCACGTGTCCCGATCTACTCAGGATACCACTTATATTATCAATACTTACATGTACAGGACTATCACCTTCTGTGGTATGACTTTCCAGACATCTTCCATTTCATATTGATAATAATATCAGCGGTCCTACAACCCCGATACCGCCGAAACGGCATCGGTTTGGGCTCTTCCCCGTTCGATCGCCACTACTAAGGGAATCACTAGTTTGTTTTCTTTTCCTCCGGGTACTAAGATGTTTCAGTTCTCCGGGTTGGCTTCCCGATTGCTCGGGATGTCATGTCTTCATCATGACAGGTTGTCCCATTCGGAAATCTGCGGATATAATGGATATTTGCTCCTCCCCGCAGCTTATCGCAGCTTGTCACGTCCTTCATCGCCTCTGAGAGCCAAGGCATTCACCATGCGCTCTTATTTACTTTCTTGAGTAATCAAATTTTATTAACTTTTTTATTTCCAGTATGTCAAAGAACTTTTTCGATTTCGGAATTCGGATTTGAGATTTCGGATTTTTTTAAATCCTCAATCGGCAATCCGCAATCCGTAATCAAAATATTTTAATGAAGTAAAAAACCAGGCGGATATTGGGATAATCTTCTCCAGAAAGGAGGTGTTCCAGCCGCACCTTCCGGTACGGCTACCTTGTTACGACTTAGCCCCAGTCACTGGTTTTACCCTAGGCCGCTCCTTACGGTTACGGACTTCAGGTACCCCCAACTTCCATGGCTTGACGGGCGGTGTGTACAAGGCCCGGGAACGTATTCACCGCGCCATGGCTGATGCGCGATTACTAGCGAATCCAGCTTCACGGAGTCGAGTTGCAGACTCCGATCCGAACTGAGACCGGCTTTTGAGATTCGCATCCTGTCTCCAGGTAGCTGCCCTCTGTACCGGCCATTGTAACACGTGTGTAGCCCTGGACATAAGGGCCGTGCTGATTTGACGTCATCCCCACCTTCCTCTCGGTTTACACCGGCAGTTTCGCTAGAGTCCCCGGCATTACCCGCTGGCAACTAACGATAAGGGTTGCGCTCGTTATGGGACTTAACCCGACACCTCACGGCACGAGCTGACGACAACCATGCAGCACCTTGCAGAGAGTTCCGAAGAAAATGATGGTTTCCCACCAATGCACTCTACATTTAAGCCCAGGTAAGGTTCCTCGCGTATCATCGAATTAAACCACATGTTCCTCCGCTTGTGCGGGCCCCCGTCAATTCCTTTGAGTTTCAGCCTTGCGGCCGTACTCCCCAGGTGGATCACTTAATGCTTTTGCTTTGCCGCTGACTGTGTATCGCCAACAGCTAGTGATCATCGTTTACGGCGTGGACTACCAGGGTATCTAATCCTGTTCGATCCCCACGCTTTCGTGCATGAGCGTCAGTAATGGCCCAGTAAGCTGCCTTCGCAATCGGTGTTCTGTGTAATATCTAAGCATTTCACCGCTACATTACACATTCCGCCTACCTTGACCATACTCAAGAATAACAGTATCAACGGCAATTCTACAGTTAAGCTGCAGGTTTTCACCACTGACTTACTATTCCGCCTGCGCACCCTTTAAACCCAATAAATCCGGATAACGCTTGCATCCTCCGTATTACCGCGGCTGCTGGCACGGAGTTAGCCGATGCTTATTCCCAGGGTACCGGCAAGCTCCGATACATCGGAGGTTTTCTTTCCCTGGAAAAGCAGTTTACAACCCATAGGGCCTTCTTCCTGCACGCGGGATGGCTGGTTCAGGCTTGCGCCCATTGACCAATATTCCTCACTGCTGCCTCCCGTAGGAGTCTGGTCCGTGTCTCAGTACCAGTGTGGGGGATCACCCTCTCAGGACCCCTAAACATCGATGCCTTGGTAGGCCATTACCCTGCCAACTAGCTAATGTTACGCATGCCCATCCCGTACCGTCGGAACTTTAAATATCAATGGATGCCCATTAATATCTTCATGGGGTATTAGTCCGAATTTCTCCGGGTTATCCCCCAGTACAGGGTAGGTTGCATACGCGTTACTCACCCGTGCGCCGGTCGCCATCAGAGTATTGCTACCCTATGCTGCCCCTCGACTTGCATGTGTTAAGCCTCCCGCTAGCGTTCATCCTGAGCCAGGATCAAACTCTTCGTTGTAAAAATTTATCTTAAATCTCTTACGAGGATTATCCCTGGTCTCATTCTAAAATACTAACAAGTTTTTTAGACGAGATCGTCTATCTCGCCTGGTTGCTACTTCATATTTTCAAAGAACAATTTTATTTTCACTTTTGGGATGCTAAAGTTAATACTTCTTATCCATCCCTCCAAAAAAAAACCGAGATATTTTTTCCGGCTTATCCTGCCTCTCTCCTTTCCCCTCTTACCTAAGCCGGAATTCTATCTCTTTTAACCCTTCAACCAATTTTTTCGCTCAAAAGCGGGTGCAAATGTATGAAATGATTTTGTACTCGACAAATATTTTCTTATATATTTTGCAAATATTTATAATTGATTAAATCAATACTTGCATTATGCTCTGTAAATGAGCCGTTTGAATATGTTATTAAAAGAACTTTGCAAATCTCGCTTTCGCAAGCTTCAGTGGACTGTGTCCACCGAAGCTCGCTTTAGCGAGCGAAGGTGGAGAATAAGGGAGTCGAACCCTTGACCCCCTGCGTGCAAGGCAGGTGCTCTGGCCAACTGAGCTAATTCCCCTTTTATCCGCCGAAGCTTCAGCGAAGGCGGAGGTTTCGCTTTTCTCGCTTTCTGCTTCTTTGGATGAGACCGCCGCCGCTAAAGCTATGGCGGTCGCAGTAGTCCCGCCCGGAGTTGAACCGGGGACCTCTACATTATCAGTGTAGCGCTCTAACCAACTGAGCTACGGGACTATTTCGAGTTGCAGGTTTGCCTGCGGCGAGCTCGGCTTCGCCTTGGTTCGGGTTCCAAGTTCCGGGTTACTGGTTTTCGGGTTCCGCTTAAACTTTTAACCTCGAACCTTGAACTTTAAACTTCAGCCCTCAAAGAACATTTTTTTCACTTTGGAACACTAAGTTAAGCATTTCATGCCTAAAGCGGGTGCAAAGATATAAATTGATTTTTTCCTGACAAGAAAAGAAATAAAAAAAACTGAAATATTCTTCCCGGAACTATTCAGCCGGCTATAATAGTATGGCTCTGGAGCAATGTACCTGCTGATCTACAGGTTGTTAAGATCTATCTTCACCTTCAGCATCTGTTCATGATACATTTTACTTTCAAGAAAATGCAGTGAATAAGTGAGTTCTAGATTTAAGTTCCTCTCTTTGAAAAAATTCAAATATATATCAGTGCGGTTGTAGTTTTTTGCCCTGTATGCCGGATCACCCCAGTAAAGATCCTTGTCATGTTCACCATAAAAATACATCAGCCCTTTACCAGTATACAGGGAGTTAAACAGGCCAAGCCCTTTAAATTCCATCCTTGCCTCCAGAATCATCCCGTGCATCGCAATCCACCCTGTGTTTTCAGCCCGGGCCCTTTCAAGTCCTGTTACCCAGCCCGCATTTATATCAAACCTGTCAAGAATGGTCTTCCCCGATAAATCTATCCCCAGTGCTGTATGAAACATCAGGTTATCATGAAGCGCTTCATTGATAAACGGATCTTTCCTGGATGCAAAATGATACATATATCCAAAATGCCGTGCATAAAGAATACCAATATTGTATCTTCCGCTGATACTTGTGAAAAATGCCTCATTGACATCCAACGACTGCCTGCCTGTCCAGTCGAGCCACAGATTGACATAACCCCGGTCCCTTCTGAACTCAAAAAAGATACCCTCAATGTTTGGACGGTAGTAATAAACTGAATCCTGAAAAAAAAGACGCGGATAATTATCTGTAGCAATTCCTCTGGGGAAAGCCCCCATCAAAAACCTGAAGGGCCCTTTTGAAAAATCATAGTATGCTGTAGGATAGAAATTCTCTATTACGCTTCTGCTTCCAAATTCATGCAAAAGATTAAACCCGATGCTTATCTTATGGATCGAATCCCACTTTAATCCTGCTTCCGGTGCCAGCATCACACCTGACATTGTTTGCGGAACCTTTACGTCAGACCCTCCGAATTCAACATTATCAAAAAAAGTGAACAAGTCTACCTGCCAGACCTTTTCCTGTGAGAATACCTTGCAGGTTGTCACTAAAAATAAGATCAGTATCAGGATTGATTTTTTCATAGTGAACATATCCGGGACTTCACCTTCTTTCTGTTTATAACCGACGGGTATTGTTTTTTAAATTCCTGTAATTATAGTTCTTACAAGCCAAATATTCTGCAAGTCATGGCAACTATTAGCTGAATTTCCTTATTTTCGCAATAATATCGATGCAATGTCAAATATAGTCATTATACCGACATATAAGGAAAGGGAGAATATAGAAGCCCTGATCAGAGCTATTTCATCACAGAGCATTCCATTTGATATTCTTATAATTGATGATAATTCTCCTGACAGCACAGCGGATATAGTTAAAAACCTTCAGAACTCATTCAGCAATCTGCATCTTATTGAACGACCGGAAAAGCTCGGACTGGGTACAGCATATATTACAGGTTTCAAATGGGCACTGGAAAAAGGCTATGACTATATCTATGAAATGGATGCTGATTTTTCACATGACCCGGCTGACCTTGTAAGGCTGTATAATGCATGCAGTAACGGAAGCGCTGATGTAGCTATCGGCTCACGGTACATCAGCGGCGTAAATGTGGTTAACTGGCCTCTCTCCAGGGTTCTTATGTCCTATTTTGCATCCATATATGTCAGGATGATAACCGGGATGAAAATAATGGATACCACTGCCGGATTTAAATGCTACAAAAGGGAAGTTATTGAAAACATCAGACCATCTCATATAAAGTCAGTTGGTTACAGTTTCCAGATTGAAATGAAGTTTACAGCCTGGAAGCTCGGTTATAATATCGTTGAAGTACCTATAATTTTCACCGACAGGAAGCTTGGCTCATCAAAAATGACCGGCGGGGTTTTCAATGAAGCATTATGGGGTGTGCTGAGAATGAAGATCAGAAGCTGGTTTGTAAAATATAATAAAGAAGGCGTAAAGGTGTAAAGGCTCAACGGCATTAAGATGAAGAGGGGGTGAGGGTGAGAGAGGGAGAGTGGGAGAAAAACAAAAAACCCGGTATTTTAAATGTCCCGCACATTAATAAGGAATGCCACAATTGTTAATGAGGGAAGAACCTTCAGGGGTGATTTGCTTATTAAAGATGAGCTCATCTCCGCAACAGGACCTCCCGGACAAGTCAGGTTTCCAACAGGATCACAGATAATTGATGCGTCAGGATTGCTTCTGATACCGGGAGTGATAGATGACCAGGTTCACTTCAGGGAACCCGGATTGACTTACAAAGCTGATATTTTTACTGAAACCAGAGCTGCGGTTGCAGGCGGGATAACATCATTCATGGATATGCCCAATACCATACCCCGGACTGTCACACTTGAAACTCTTGATCATAAATACCGGCTGGGGTCAGAAAATTCACTGATAAATTACTCGTTCTACATCGGGGCAACCAACAATAACCTGGATGAGATAATGAAGGCTGATCCTGCTGAGGTATGCGGAATAAAAGTTTTCATGGGATCATCGACGGGAAATATGCTGGTAGACAATGAGAATGCTTTGCGGGAGTTGTTCAGGAAAGCAATAATGCCAATAACGGCTCATTGTGAAGATGAACCGACAATAAGAAGAAACTCGGAGGCCTTCAGACAGAAATATGGTGAGGATGTACCGGTTAAAATGCATCCATTGATCCGCAGCCGCGAGGCCTGCTTTCTATCATCATCGCATGCCACCGGCCTTGCGAGGGAATATAATACCAGGCTTCATATCCTTCACCTGTCGACAGCCGATGAGATGAAGCTTTTCAGCAATGAACTGCCGCTGGATGAAAAGAGAATAACCGGCGAGGTATGTGTCCATCATTTATGGTTTGACGACTCTTATTATGATGAACTGGGTGCAAGAATAAAATGGAACCCGGCAATAAAGACCATGTTTGACAGGGAATCATTGCTCAACGGCGTAAGGAATGATCTTATAGACATTATTGCTACGGACCATGCTCCTCATACAGCTGAAGAAAAAACAAACAGTTATTTTAAATCGCCTTCCGGGGGACCGCTGGTCCAGCATTCACTTGTGGCAATTCTGGAATTATGGCACCGTAAAATATTCAGCCTTGAGAAAATTGTTGAGAAAATGTGCCATAATCCTGCTATCCTGTTTAATATCAGGGAAAGGGGGTTTATCAGGGAAGGTTATAAGGCAGATCTCTGCCTTATCAATCCCGATGATCCATGGACCGTTTCAAAGGATAACATATTATATAAGTGTGGCTGGTCACCGTTTGAAGGAACAACCTTTCGTTCAAAAGTGATTATGACTTTCGTTAATGGCATACCTATATATAATAAAGGTATGATCAATGAGGAATACAGGGGGCAGAGGTTGATGTTCGATAGATAGAACCCCCGTCACGCCAAGGCGTGACTGCCCCCTAAAGGGGGCTTAATTCACAGAAATCTAGTAAATTAGCATAAGACCAATAATTAGCCCCCCTTCAGGGGGGGTGGGGGGTCAAGCCCTCCTTACCACAAACCTTACCGTACTTCGGGTTCTCTGTTCCAGCAGAACCTCACGTCCCGAAGTTATTCTTGCGATTGATTCAGGTGTGTAATGCCTGATTGAAAGTATCTCAACGTCTTCGTTATAAACAGCTGAGAATTCATCCTTTAGGCTTATAAGAAGGGAATCCAGCCTCGCTTTATCATCATCAACGCAAACATCTATGCTGACTGCGCTTGCTTCAACCAGATTGACTCTGATACCAAAATCCATAAACACATTAAAGATCCAGCTAAGGTTATCTCCCATCACAAATGAGAAATCCCTTGGAAGAAATGAGATAAGTATCTGGTTTTCTTTCCTGATGAAGACAGGCACTATCTTACTCAGAACCGGATTCGCTGTTACCATGGTACCGTTCTCTTCCGGAGCAAGAAACGATTTAACATAAAGCGGGATATTTTTGTTATGAAGAGGTTTGATTGTCTTGGGATGGATCACTTTTGCTCCTGAAAATGTCATCTCAACGGCTTCCCTGTATGACACTTCATCAAGCTTCTGGAGATCATTTAGCCATTTCGGATCAGCATTCAGCAGTCCGGGCACATCCTTCCATGCTGTAACACTCTCAGCATCAAGTATATTACCGAGAACGGCAGCCGTATAATCTGATCCTTCCCGTCCAAGGGTAGTTGTTCGTCCGGAAATAGTACCACCAATAAAACCCTGTGTCACATAAACGGCTGATTTGTTAAAATCAAAAACAGAATTGATCCTAGCTGAGCTTTCACTCCATAGGATGTTTGCATCTCTGTACCTTTCATCGGTTAGCAAACTGCAGCGTATATCAACCCATTCTGCATTTATTCCGGACTGTTTCAGGTATTCTGCCACAATTATCGTTGACCAGATTTCTCCGAATGAAACCACCTGGTCGTATTCAAAGTCATATCCGGATTTTTTTGCTGACCGCAGATATTCTTTAAGTTTTGCAAATGATGCCTCTATTTTGTCCTTTGCTGAATTTCCTGAGATAAAAAGTCCATCACATACCGATGAATGATAACTGTAAATGTTTTCCACATGCTCTTTATATATTTTATCTCCCTCAAGCCAAGATTTAAGCACTTTCTCAAGTGCATTTGTAGTTTTATCGAATGCTGAAACAACTACGGCGAGATTATCCTTCTCTTCTGAAACGATCTTAGCGAGATTTTTTATTCCGGCAGCATCCTTCACAGATGCTCCTCCGAATTTATAGACCTTCATAAATCATAATTTGGGATCAAAAGTAGGATTAAATCGGGTTAACCACAACGTGACAGTGTGGTTTCATGAATGTATGAACAATCCGGTATTATTCATACCTTAATGCTTCGACAGGATTCCTTGTTGCAGCTTTCCAGCTCTGCCAGCTTACAGTGAGCAAAGCAATCCCCAGTGCCAATACTCCTGCTAAAGCAAATATCCACCAGCTGATGCTGATTTTATAAGCAAAATTCTCCAGCCATTTATTCATTACATACCATGCAACAGGTACGGCAATTACAAATGCAATCAATATCCATTTCAAAAAGTTCTTATTCAATATAACCATTACCCGGGGAGTCGTGGCACCGTTAACTTTACGGATACCGATCTCTTTGGTACGCCTTGTAATTGAATAAGCTGATAAACCTAATAAACCAAGACAGGCAATGATTATTGCCAGTATGGAACTTACCAGGAATAATCCGCTGAAACGCTTGTCAGCCCTATACTGTTCGTTGTAAAAATCCTCAAGGAAAAAATAATTGAAGGGATTCCCCGGATAGTGTTCAGTCCAGATTTTTTCCAGTTCTGATATAAGCTTTTCCGAGTCCGTTGTTACAGACTTTATAGTATAATAGGTATTTACAGGTTGATTGAAAAATGCGATCGGACGTGGTTTTTCTTTCAGCGATTGCTGGTTAAAATCATTTACGATTGCTTTTATTACGACTTCCTGGGTGCCTCCTCTCAGTATTTTTCCAACAGTGTTTGCCGGATCTTTAAATCCAAAGTAAGGTAGTGCGGATTCGTTTATTATGATTTTATTTGATTCCTCCGTTATAGTCGCGCCAAAATTATCTCCCGAAAGTAATGTAAGACCATACGTCTCAAAAAAACGATTATCAACATAATACATTTCAATCTTTTTTTCAGTGTTACGTCCTTCTACCGGAATCCCGAACACGCGTGAGGCTTTGATCTCTGTTCCCGGAATACTTGATGAACCTGTTATATCACTCACACCTGACAAAGACCGGATTTCATTTTTAAAAGACTCAAGGCCGTTCATATATGATTCAAAACTATCTGCCTTTATTATACGCGGACCGTCCATGACAATCAATCCATTGATATCAAATCCGAGATCGTGATTGCGCATATAACTGATCTGGCGGAAAATGGTTATAGTGCCAATTATCAAAATGACAGAAATAGTAAACTGGAAAACCACAAGATAGTTTTTAAGTCTCCCTATCCACCCTGTGCCGACAGTATTTTTGCCTTTCAGAATCAGTCCCGGGGCAAACCCGGAAATATAAATTGCAGGAAGAAGTCCTGTTAATAATGAACCAGATACCAGCAGAAGAATGAAGAGAATCAATATTAATAATAAATCTGTCTGAAGCGGGCTTTGCATAATTTGCTTAAAGAAAGGAAGTAAAAGAAGAACTCCGGTAAGACTTATGGTCAGTGCAATCAGGTTCAAAAATGCCGCCTCTGTAAGGAACTGGAAGACCAGGTCGCGTTTTGATGCACCTGTCACTTTCCGGATTCCAACCTCATGAGCCCTTTCAATTGACCTGGAAGTAGCAAGGTTGATATAATTGATGAATGCAATCAACAGCACAAGTAAAGCTACTATACCAAGAGAAAACACACTCCGGTAACTGCCATTGACCTCCAGCTCATTGCTGACTGATGAATGAAGGTGAATATCGGTAAGTTTTACGAGTTTGAATTCCAGAAGGAAGAAGGCTTCCTGCATAAACTTCCCTATAAATTTTTCAGGTATCTGCGGCAATTTGGCCTCCAGGGCTTTTGCATCCGCTCCCGGACTCAGAAGTATATAAGAATAAACTCTTTCGGTCACCCATGAATTATCCCAGTACCGTGAGTTCCTGATCAGGTTTTCATAAGAAACAAGAATATCAAATTTAAGATGTGAATTACCGGGAACATCTCTGGCAATTCCTGAAACTTCAAAATCGCTGCCTCCATCCAGAGTGATCATTTTACCAATGGGATCTTCATTGCCAAAATATTTTCGGGCGGTCCCTTCAGTTATTACAGCATGATTGATGGCAAGAATGCCGGAATCAGCTTTCCCCTCCACAAGCGGAAATGAAAAGAGATCAAAGAAGGATGACTGAGCATACAGGATGTTTCGCTCCTTAAATGTTTTGTCTTCGTATTTTACAATACTCTCGGTCCGGTAAAACCTTGTATAATCTTCAACTTCAGGAAATGCATTCTTAATTTCTTTCCCGATACCGGTTGATCCGGACGCCGAATGCTGTTCAAGAATACCCTCTTCGTAGAGAAGATAGTCAACCCTGTAAATGTTGTCAGCATTCTTATGAAACTTGTCGTACGAGGTTTCTGCCCGTATCCAGAAAACTATCAGGATAAAGGAGGTTATCCCGATTGTTAATCCAAGGAGATTTATAATGAAATAACCTCTGTTTGATTTGAAATTCCTTATTGTAAGGGACAGGTAGTTTTTAAGCATTTATCGCTTTTTGAGGATAAATTTAAGCAATTGTTTTCATACATCATTTTAAGCCCCCCGGGAATTGGGGGGTCATTCATACCTGAGTGCTTCGACAGGATTTCTTGTTGCCGCTCTCCAGCTCTGCCAGCTGACGGTCAGCAAGGCAATCCCCAACGCCGTTACTCCGGCGAGTGCAAATATCCACCAGCTTAGTTCAGTCCTGTAAGCAAAATTATTCAACCACTTATCCATTGCATACCAGGTTACAGGCGCAGCAATTAAATATGCAAGGATAACAAGGACAATAAATTCTCTATTCAATAATAACAGGATCTCTGAAATTCTGGCTCCGTTCAGTTTACGTATTCCTATTTCCTTTGTACGGCTTGCTGCAGCCATCATCACCAGTCCGAAAAGTGAAAGGCTGGTAATGATAATTGCCATAATGCTGAAAAGAATGAAACATTTAAAAAGCTGAATATGAGATTTATACTGGGAATTAAAAAAGTCGTCCAGGAAATAGTATTCCAGATATTGATCTTTAAAGTACTTTCTGTATTCAGAAATTATTTTCCCCACTGATTCCTGGATATTTTTACTTTTGATTTTAATATATATATAATAACCGATCTGGTCGCAATTGAAAATAGTAGGTTTGATTTGCTGATCAAGTGAGTTTTGAAAGTATCCATCGATCACACCAACTATTTCTCCAATATCCTCTTTATTATCAGAATCATAAAGTGTCTTTCCGATAAGTTCCTTAAAGTTATCCTTGCCAAAAGCCAATGCCGCTTCTTTGTTGAGGATCAGATGACGGGGGCCATTCGTCCAGTTGGTTTCATCCTTAAAGAACTGCCTGCCTTCAAGAAGCTTTACGTTGAAGAAATCAAAGAATCCCGGGGCAACATCCATCTGGAAAAACTGATATCCAAGCTTGTTTTCCCCTTTTAATGAAATGCCTCCTTTTACCCATCCATTCTTTTCTCCCGGGGAAATTGTTGAAAAAGTAATCGCTGTGATGTCGGAGAATTTAAGGAGACTCTCCTGAAATGAAGCCTGAGCCGGATTGAACTCCCTTGCAGAAGGTCTTTTGACCACAAGCGTCTGATCTATATTCATGGTGAAAGCATCCTTTTGCATATATTTTATCTGCTTAAGTGCTGCCAGGGTGCTCCCGATCAAAACAATAGCTATAATAAACTGACCTGTTAGCAGTAATCTGCGGGAGTACTTTTTGTCTCTCAGCACAACCTCCTTTTTTAAGAAAGAAACCGGAGTCGCATTGAGAATTTTTATTCCAAGCAATACGCCGGTCAGAATACTTAAAATAACAAGAATAAAAAATGGCAGGAACCATGTCGTGAATTGAAAAGCAGAAGATAAAGTAAAATCAAGGTTCAGAAAATTCCTGAATAGAGGGAAAAAAAGAAATAATAAAATAAAGGACAGGAGAAGGCTTATGAAAGCTGTAAGCAAAGATTCGGTAATAAACTCTGAAATAACATCCTTCCCCGATGCTCCGTTAATGATCCTTATTCCGATTCCATTAATTCTTCTTCCTGTTACTGACGAATAAAGGTTAAAATAATTTAATCCTGCACTTATCAGAATTAAGAAGGCTATTACCAGAAGTATTGAAAGATATTTGCTGTTCCCGTTAGCTTCAAACTCAAAACGGTAGTTTGAATGGAGATGAATATCAGTAACCGGCTGCAGGCTGAATTCGATCGGGAAATCTATTTCAATATCCCTTGAACTCAGGTTCTCTTTTGCCAGAACTGTGATCTCCCGTGCAATTTTAACAGGATCAGCACCATCTCTTAAAAGAAAATAGGTATTGGTATTATTACAACTGTAACAATATGTATTGTTGGTAATGGTCGATAAGGATACTACCAGGTCAAATTTCAGATGAGAGTTTTGAGGTACATCTTTTATTACTCCCTGAACAAGCAATGGTTTCCTTCCGGGATTTACCCCATAAATTGTTTTGCCTACAGGATTTTCACTGCCAAAGTATTTCCTTGCAACCGATTCAGTAAGAACTGCAACATCTGGCTGGCGGAGAAAACTTCTTTTGTCTCCTGCCAGAACGTCATGGGAGAAAAGGTCGAAGAATGAACTATCGGCGAACAGAGTTCTCTCTTCCTTAAAGATCTGCTCGTTTGCTTCTATAAACTGTGTCTCTTTCTTGCACCGGCAAAAGTTTTCGATTTCAGGAATCCTGTCGCTGGCTATCTGGCCTACATAATAATTATTTCCTACACTTTTATCCAGTCCGGTCTGATAATACCTGTAAAAAACGAGACGTTGCAAACGATCAGCATTTTCAAAGAACTTATCATAGCTTTTTTCAAATCTTATATATTGAAAAATAAGTAATACAGCCATAATACCGATAGCAAGTCCAACAATATTAATACTGCTTATACCCCTGTTTTTAAGGATATTCCGGAATGCAAGCTGAATGTTCTTACGAATCATTCTGATTTTAAATTTTCAATCATTATTATAGCAATGTATATTGAATTATTCATAACGTAGAGCCTCTACCGGATTCCTTGTTGCTACCCTCCAACTCTGCCGAAAACCACCCCTAAATCCCCCAAGGGGGACTTTTAATTCTGCTAATAACTTCATTTTCAATTCTTTTAACAACATCTTCTATATTATCTTCAACTTCTGAATTCGTAAATCTAATGACTTTGATAAAGTATCTTTCCATTTCTCCTGACCGTCCATCATCATATTCAATTTGTTGATTATGAATTCCTCCATCAATCTCTACTACTAACCTTGCTTCATGACAATAGAAATCTGCAATAAAGAAATCAATTGGATGTTGCCTCCGGAACCGAAGATTTTGGATTTGTTTAAGTTTAAGTTTTTCCCAAAGTAGCTTTTCGTGCAATGTCATATTTTCCCGAAGAATTTTTGCAGCTTCGAAAGTGTCAGGTCTCGCTCCATAATACATTGATTTTTCTAATTCTTCCATTATTCTCTATTATTATTTTTAAGCCCCCCTTGGGGGGTTTGGGGGTCAAGCCCCCCTTGGGGGGTTTGGGGGTCAAGCCCCCCTCTGGGGGGTTTGGGGGTGTTTTATTCATATCGCAATGCTTCGACCGGATTTCTGGTTGCTGCCCTCCAGCTCTGCCAGCTGACAGTTATCAGCGCAATAAACAGCGCGAGCAAACCGGACAGGACATAGATCCACCAGTTCATAGCTGTTCTGTAAGCAAAACTTTCCAGCCATTTGTGCATGGCATACCATGCTATTGGCACTGCAATTACATAAGCAATAATAACAAGACTTATAAATTCTTTATTAAGTAAAAGTAATATCTCGTTAACTTTTGCTCCGTTAATCTTCCGTATACCAATTTCCTTAGTGCGCCGTTCTGATGAAAAAATAGCCAAACCCAGTATCCCTATGCATGAAATTACTATGGCCAGTATAGCAAACAGGCTGATTGTTTTGGCAAAATACTCCTCCGACCGGTACATCGAGTCAAACCACTCATCATAGAACTGGTATTTAAAAGGATATGCGGGCAGGATATCTTTCCATAATTTTTGTATATTTTCCATTCCTGGTCCGACACTGTTTCCCGCAAATCTGATATTTATTGTTGAAGGCCGGCTTTTGGATGTAAACATTATACAAACAGGCCCTATAGTCTTATGGAGCGAACTATAATGAAAATCATTTACCACACCTATAATGTCAAATCCTCCAAAATTGTTAAACCGCTTATTTTCAAGATTATCAAACTCAAAATGTCTATATGCAGCTTCATTTATCATGCATACTTTATCAAGATCTCCCGGTTCGAGATCTCTCCCTCTGATAACTTTCAGCCCAAATGTCTTAATGAAAGCCGTGTCTGCCAGGAGACAGGGAACACTCATATTTTTACTGGTGTTTTCCATATTGGAACCCATGCTCATCCTGATTGATCCGGGAACACCTGATGTAACGGACATACTTTTGATATATGGTAATTTCCTGAATTCATCAAGCAGAACCATTGCTTTATTTATGTCATTCTCACGGATGAACGGGAGATCGAGGCGGAGCAACTGTTCTTCATTAAACCCGGGATTAGTATTTTTTACATACTGAATCTGCCTCTGCACAATAATTACACAAAAGATTAGTACAATCGAAATAGCGAATTGAAAAACTATTAGAGCATTACGTAAATAATTTCTTTTAACCGGAGAGATAGCAGAACCTGTCAGTATTTTCACCGGTGAGATCCTGGTAAGGACTATTGAAGGTCCTGCACCGCTTATCAAACCAATGGTCAGTATTGCAGTCAGAAGAATTATTAAGTAAGGAAACTGGAATATTGTACTTATACTGACATTGGAATTAAAAAGAGTTTGATAAAACGGGATCAGGAACCATAATAACATTCCTCCAAAGATGAATGCCAGAAAAATTATTAAAATAGATTCTGTCAGGAAGTGGTAAATGACATTATTGCGTTTTGCACCAAATACTTTCTTAATGCCAGTATCCTTGTTGTGCTTTACCTGCTGCGCAACTGTCAGATTCACATAATTTATTACTGCAAGTATTAATATTATAGCCGCAATCAGAGTTAATAAATTCAATAAGCCGGGATTGCCCTTTTTTGTATCACTGCCAGTTGTGGGATCATGAAGATAAATATCTTTAAGCTTCACAAAACCTGCCTGTTCAATATAGGGTTCCAGCATGCTGACGTTATCATTAATTTTTTCTGACAATTGTTGCTGAATGACGTTTTTTTTGAGCTGAAGATAGATCTGGAATGGCCACCAGTAGGTGCTTGAATCCCTTGAATCGCCTATCCACTGGTTGAATTTAAATCTTATATTATCTGCATTAACCAGCAATCCTGCACTTAAGCTTGAATTATCCGGGAAATCCCTGATAATACATGAAACGGTTACCGGCACAGTGCCCCATACCAGAATATCTTTCCCCAAAGGTGATTCTGTCCCGAATAATTTTTTTGCTGTTGTCTCTGTTATAATTGCTGAATTAATCCCGGCAAAAATCGGAGATTCAGGTTGAGAGACAAAAGAGACTGTAAAAATTTCGAAAAAATTATTGTCGACAGACATAATATCATCCAGATAATAACCCTTCCCCTGGCATTCAATCTCAACCGGATAGCCGGAACGTAATGCCAGGCAGGCGTTTTGAATTTCAGGAAAATTCTTCAACAGGATATCTTTCACACGATAATCGATTTGGCTTGAATTATGCTTGGTTTCAATGAGCCTTACAATCTGATCCGCATTTTTATTGTATTGGTCATAGGAATATTCATTAATCACGAAAAGTGAAATTGCGAGACAAATTGAGATTGCAAAAGCAAAACCAAGAATATTTATCATCGAAAATTTCCTGTTGGTCAGAATATTCCGAACGGCTGTTTTAAAATAATACCAGAACATTATTATACTTTTTAGATAACTTATAAATATTAATCTATTCAGGTTCGTTTATCGCTTGAAATCATTCCGTCAATAAGTCGTATAATACGGCTTCCATACATTGCAAACTGCTCATTATGAGTGACCTGAATGATAGTAATCCCCTCATTATTAAGCGTTTTAAGGAGTTCCATAATTTGTTTACCCTGGTCAGTATGCAGATTGCCTGTTGGTTCATCGGCCAGTAATAATTTAGGTTTGCCTACGATAGCACGAGCTATACCTACAAGCTGCTGCTGGCCGCCTGAAAGCTGAACAGGGAAAAGATCTTTTTTAGCCACTATATTAAATCTGTCGAGCATTTCGGCGACCATTGCTTTCCGCAACGACGCTTTAACACCTTTATAAACAAGCGGAGTCTCGATATTCTCATATACTGTCATCTCATCAATAAGATGAAAAGCCTGGAATATGAAACCGATGAAGTTCCTGTGAAATTCAACTCTCTTCTTTTCGTTTATTGTATGAACAGAATTCTCCAGAAAGAAATATTCTCCTTCATTCGGTTCATCGAGCATACCGATAATATTAAGAAGAGTGGATTTCCCTGCGCCACTTGGACCCATAACTGTAACAAACTCACCTTCGGATATTTCCAGGTCGATGTCCTTCAGGACAAATGTCCTCTGGAATTTCGAATCGTAATACTTGTAAATGTTTCTCAGTGTTATCATGTTCTATATTTTTTTCATATCATAAAGTTTCGATCGGGTTTTTTCCTTGCTGCTTTCCAGCTAAACCACCCCTAAATCCCCCAAGGGGGACTTTTTATTCTGCTAATAATTTCATTTTCAATTCTTTTAACAACATCTTCTATATTATCTTCAACTTCTGAATTCGTAAATCTAATGACTTTGATAAAGTATCTTTCCATTTCTCCTGACCGTCCATCATCATATTCCTTCTTCTTTTTTGAGCTCCTCCATTGTTGCCTTTTACTGTTTTTAAGCCCCCCTCTGGGGGGTTTGGGGGTGTTTTATTCATATCGCAAAGCTTCAACAGGATTTCCTGTCGCAGCTCTCCAGCTTTGCCAGCTCACTGTTAGTAATGCAATGAGAAGTGCTATTATTCCGCTAATTGTAAATATCCACCAGCTTAAACCTGCTCTGTATGCAAAGGTCTCAAGCCATTTTTTCAAAAGAAAATAAGACAGGGGTATGGCTATAAATAATGCAAGAAAGACCCATCTGATAAAATCCATATTCAATAATACCATTACCTGAGAAATTCTTGCTCCATTTACTTTACGAAGTCCGATCTCCTTTGTCCTCTTCTTTATGGCAAACTCAGCGATACCTATTATTCCAAGGCAAGAGATTATAATAGCCAGGACAGCGAATAAGCGTATTGCTGCAGCGAGTCTCTCCTCACTTTTATACATCGAATCAAGCCAATCATCATAAAACTGGTATTTTAGTTCATGTCCCGGACATACCTCTTTCCATGCTTTTGTTAATGCATTAATTGTCTTTGGAATATTTACGGGTTCAACCCTTAGTGTCATATGTGAAACACCCATTCCTGATGAAAAAACTACAGCAACAGGTTCAATCGGGTTATACATGCTGGCCAGATGGAAATCTTTAACTACGCCTATTATTTCCATACCATGATATTTCTGTCCTTCAAAAGTATCCCATCCGGATGTTTTAAGTGCCGTCTCATTTATATAGCACACCTTTTCAAAATCGGATGGTAATAATTCCCTGCCAACTAATATGGGAATCCGGAATACATTAAAAAAGGCAGAATCAACTGTCAGATCGTTCATTTTTAACTGCCTGTCATCAACATTCCATGATGAATATGAATATATGCTCCCTGGTGTTCCGTGAGAAAAGCATACATTCTTAACTGTCGGGTCCTGTAACAATTTATCTCTGATAATGCCGGTTTTATCTGCAAGCCGCCAGTGAATATATACGCTTAATAGTCTATCAGTGTCAAACCCGAAGTCTTTTGTCCTCACATAATCAATCTGTCTTGTAATAACAATCAGTGCGATAATGAGGGTGATTGAAACTGCATTCTGAATAATATTCAACACTCCTCTTAAATTAAAAGTACTTCTCTTTGTAATCCCTCTTTTCATAAAAATGTTGATGGGTCGAAGTCCTGATATTGCCAGGGCAGGATAGATTCCCGAGAGTATCGAAATCATTAATACCCCTGTCAGAATACTTACTAATACTATAGGTTTATATAATACTTTTAAATTAACGCTGTCACCAAGGAATTTTTCAAACAAGGGGATCCAGAATGATGATAATAACAAGGCTACAAGTAGAGCAATAAAACATACCAGAACAGACTCTGACATAAATTGTAAGAATACTTTTTGTCTTGATGCACCAATTGTTTTTTTAACAGCAATCTCTTTATACCTGTCGGTAAAACCGGCAGTTGTAAGATTTATATAATTAAATATTGCCAACAGAATAATTACAGATGTTATTACCAGAAGTAACTTAATAAGCTTAATATTAGCATGGCTGGTCTGGCTCCGGTTTATTCCCTGCATGAAATACGATTCACTGAAAGGGATAAGACTGATACTTTCGATCGGATATCCTAAAGAATATTTAATAGAACTTATATCCTTTGTTAGCATATCTTCCAGGACAGGAATGTTTGCTTTGTTATCTGTCAGACAAAATAATCTGAAATAATTTACTCTATTCCCCTGTCCGTCACTGGTTCCTTCATACCAGATTTTTGTCTTTGAGTTTGTAATAAAATCGCCCTGAATACTTGAATTATCCTGAAAATCTTCAATTATCCCGCTTACTACTAATGGTTCTTTATATTCTGCAATCAGAATTTTACCTATAGGATCTTCATTGCCAAATATTTTTTTTGCAAAACTCTCTGTAAGAACAATGTCATTCGGATCACTTAAGGAGTAACTGGCATGCCCAATAAGAAAACCGGAGGAGAAGATGTTAAAAAAGGATGAATCCGTCGCTATCATTTGTCCGGTGAACGGTATATCATCAAAGGTGACAGTTGTTTGATAGCTGTTATAACGACAGGCGTCTTTTATTTCAGGGTAATTTTCCAGGAAATATTCACAGAAATCTTCCCTCACTGATGCAACATTATCGTTGGCAAATACCCTGTAAATGCGATCTATATTCGGGTATCCATTATCAACACTGAATTCATTTATCAGAAACGCTATCAGAACCAACACTATCGATATACTTACCGAAAACCCGGTAATGATAATCGCAGATGTTGATTTGTTTTTAATTAAGCTTCGTAATATTATTCTTAATCTTGTCATAATTATACATTTTTATACATCATTTAAGCCTCCCCCTTGGGGAGCCTTCCGCTATGGCGGAACAGGTCGTCCCGCATTAGCGGGAGATTGGGGTTTTTCTCCCCGCTTGGGGGTAGATGCCGAACTTGCGAGGCAGTGGGGTTTTTATTCATACCTCAATGCCTCCACCGGATTCCTTGTTGCTGCTCTCAAACTCTGCCAGGTCACTGCCAGTAATGATATTATAAGGACAATAAAGCAGCCTGTAATAAATATCCAAATACTCAACTCTGTTTTATATGCAAAACCCTGCAGCCATTTGTATGAAATAAATATTGACAAGGGAATTGCAACGATTACCGATACCAGGATCCATTTCAGAAAATTGGTATTCAGCATTAGAACAAGCTCGGTAATTTTTGCTCCGTTAATCCTCCTGATTCCGATTTCCTTAATCCTTCTTCTGGCGACAAATGAACTAATCCCGAATAATCCCATACAAGCTATAACAACAGCAAGAATTGAAAAGAAAGTAACTATCTTTTGCTGTGCTACTAATGATTCATAGTTGCCGGCCAACTGATCCTCCAGAAAGGAGATTTCATAAGTCACACCAGGATATTCTTTTTCCCAAAGCCCTGAAATTTTCTTTATCAATGATTGAATATCTGTTGTATGATATTTGACATTAACACAATTATAACCCCAGCTGTCATAAGCCGGATCACACATAATGATAAGAGGATTTATTTCCGAATAGAGTGATGCAAAATTAAAATCTTCCACCACACCGATGACTGTTAAAAGACCATTCCTGTCAATTGTCCGGTTAAGAGGGTCTCCCCAGCCTGTTCGCTGTACAAGTTTACGATTAACCAATATTGAATTATTATCTGTAGTTACTCCCGTTTTAAAATTTCTTCCTTCAGCCAGCTTTATATCAAAACAATCAAGAAACTCCGCATCCGTATAAACTACATTTAACATCGTCAATCCATCTTCTCCTGTTATTCGATATCCGTTCATTGTAAGTCCTGTACCCACTCCCTGGCTTGTTAGTGATACATTTTTAATTTCAGGCATTTTAAGAAGTTCCTGTTTGAATATGTTTAATTCATTATTCTTATATTCCTTATCAGTGAAAACCGAAAGGATGTTTTCACTGGTAAATCCCATTTCCATATTCATCAGATATTTATTCTGCCTGTTAATAGTAAGAACAGTAATAATAAGAATTATGACTATTATGAATTGCAGGATTACCAGAACATTTCCGGGAAAGCTACGACTGAGCTCAGGAATATATACATCCCTGAAAACAGTTCTGAATCTGTTCCGGGAAAAACCGTGTGCTGACAGTATGGTAATTAATCCTGATAACAGAATAATCAGGATGAACAGGAAAATAAGGGATGAAATAATATTTCCTTTTAATGTGACAGATGTCAGGAGATAATTATTAAGGATAGGTGTTACAATTGAAAACAGGTTGACGGCAATGACTGATGAGATCACAGATATTAAGAACACTTCAGCAAAAGATTGCACGAAAATCTCAGACCGGCCGGCTCCGTGAACAGATAACAAACTGACATCCTTAGTCCTGGCGGCTTTCTGTGCCAAATAGAGACTGATATAATTGACTATGGCAAGAATCAATATCAGTAAACCTACTCCGGCAACAAGCATTATCCCAGTCATGCTCCTGTTATCAGAGCAATCGTATCGTCCTTCCCCTCTTGTCAGGTGGACTTTTCTGATATTCTGTAGGTTTAATGACAGTTTAAATCCGATGCCCTCATTATTTTTATTGAATTTCTCATAAACCAACCCGGGAAGGCTTTTTTCAATCTGTTCCGGTGATATACCCTCAGATAGTCTTAAATAGGACAGGAATTCCATACCTCCGCCCCATCCCAGCCAGAAATTCTCCTTATCCTCCTCCACATACTTAATTGAAGCAAATACATCGGATTTCAGATGAGTATTTAAAGGCAAATCTTCCATAATACCGGTAACTGTGAAGATTTTCTGCATGCATGAAATCGGTTTGCCGAGGGGATCTTCATTACCAAAAAGCCTGACAGCGGTACTTCTTGTTAATATAATTTTGTCTGCTGCATCCAAAGCTGTTACAGGGTCACCTGCAAGCAAGTGAATCCCGAAAAAGTTACAGAAATTATCATCTGTGAATCTGAATCTATCTATTTTAAACAGTTTGTTTTCAATAAAGCATTTGACAGGTCCGGCATCTGATACCCTGCAGTAATCTTCGACACCAGCGATTGAATTTTTTATTTCCGGGGCATCAGGGTAACGGCTAAAACCTGAAATATAATGATCATCCTTCGTATCATAAGTCTCGATAATCCGGTAGGTATTTTTAACATCAGGATAGAAATTATCAAAACTTGTTTCAAATCTGACAAAGAGGAAAATAAACAGGACCGTGGTAATACCTATTGAAAGTCCAATAACATTGATCAGGGAATATAACTTATTCTTTAAGATATATCTTATTGCAAGCTTAAAATATAAAAGATTCATATTCTCATTACTGAATTGTTTATTTTCAGGTGTTTATTGTTAATTGTTTATTCGTACCGCAGCGCTTCCACCGGATTCCTTGTCGCTGCTCTCCAGCTTTGCCAGAAACCCACCTCTAAATCCCCCAGGGGGGACTTTTAATTCTGCTTCTAACCTCATTCCCAATCTTTTTATGCACATCTTCAATATTATTTTCAATTTCTTCCATATTATAATTTTATTAAGCCCCCCTGGGGGTTGGGGGGTCATTCATATCGGAGAGCTTCGACAGGATTCCTTGTTGCGGCTCTCCAGCTTTGCCAGAAACCCACCTCTAAATCCCCCAGGGGGGACTTTTAATTCTGCTTCTAACCTCATTCCCAATCTTTTTATGCACATCTTCAATATTATTTTCAATTTCTTCCATATTATAATTTTATTAAGCCCCCCTTGGGGGGTGGGGGGTCATTCGTATCGTAAAGCGTCAACAGGGTTCCTTGTCGCCGCTCTCCAGCTTTGCCAGCTAATTGTCAGTAAAGCTATCCCCAGGGCAAAAAACCCTGCCAGTGCAAAAATCCACCAGCTAAGCGTTGTTTTATAAGCAAAACCCTGCAGATACTTTTTCATAATAAAATATGAAAGCGGCATTGCAATTAAATATGCTATAACAATCCACTTTAATATGCTCCAGCTCAGTATTCTTATTATATCAATGATTTTTGCTCCATGTACTTTACGAATACCGATTTCTTTTGTTTTTTGCCGTGATACAAAATGTATGATACCAAATGTCCCGAGGCAGGAAAGGATTATTGAAAAAATAGCAAACAGACGAATGATATAAGCTGAATGCATTTCGGATTTATAAAGCGAGTCGAGCCATTCATCGTAAAACTGATAATCAAAGACAAACTCAGGGCACACTTCGTTCCATATTTCCTTGATATTGTTTATTACACCAGGGTAATCTCCGGGGAGTATCCTGCAGGTTAAAAAACTTACTCCAAAATCATCGGAACATTCAAATATTGTCGGTGCAACCGGTTGGTTCAGTTTTTCAACGTTAATATCCTTTATCACACCGACAACATCAAGCGAGTTTTTTGCTATTTCAGAAGGATCTGCACCTCCGAAAGCCTGTTCGGGTTTCGGGATACCTCTCACTACTTTACCTTCGATTGATTTCCATCCGGTAAGCCTGAATGCCGATTCATTCATTATCACTGATTTCTTCCAGTCACTTTCCCGGAAACCTCTTCCCTGAATGAATTCCGCATCATAAACTTTAAAAAAATCGGGATCAACAGTAAAACTCGGTACCTTGCCGTTATACCCATATTTCCTTATTGTGTCGCTCCACAAGCCCCACAAAAAAATTCGTCCGGGAATACCATGTGAAACGGCGCACGATTTTATATATGGATTGTTAAGTAATTCCCTTTTAATTACCGGAAGTTTATCTTTTATTTCCCAGGGAACTTTAATACTGATAAGTTGTTCCTTGGTAAATCCCAGATCTTTATTAGTTAAAAGACTATTCTGACGGGTCATAATAACCAGTGAAACAATCATTATGATTGAAATCAAATATTGTACTACGGAAAGTCCGCTTTTCATTTGCAGTTTTCTTGTTACAGCAGAATTACCGAAAATTGCAGCCGGTTTAAACCTGGAAACAATGATCGCCGGATAAAATCCGGCCAGCACTCCTACTATTATAACTCCCACTATAACTAACAGGATATTCGGGAAATGGAGTGCAGTCAAAACCGGAAAATCCTTTTGAATTAAAGAAGTAAACGGTATTTCTAAAAGAGTGGATAAATATGTTCCAAGTACAAATGCAACAAAACTGATAATAACAGCTTCGAAGATGAATTGTCGGAAGATTTCTTTCCTCCCTGCACCGGTCACCTTTTTAATACCTATCTCTTTAATGCGGCCCAGGTGGTTGGAAGTAAATAAAATTACAAAATTCAGGATCGAGATCACCAGTATTAAAATTGTCACAACACTAAATAGCAGAATAGACTGAAGATCGGCGTGAAGTGTTTGACTTGATCCTTCCATCGTTAACGGGCTCAGGTATGATTTCTTAAAAGGCAGCAATCGAAAGGATTGTTTCATGTAATGATCCTGCGAATAATCCTGCGTAATCTTTTCCTCTAGCTTTACAGGATTGCTTTTATCGTTTAACAGGAAGAAATAACGGGAATAGAATATACCGCTTCTCCATTCTCCACCGAAATCATTAACATTTTCCCAGCTGATAATAGCCTGTGCCTGAATACTTGATTGCTCAGGCATATCATCAAATACAGCGGTGATAGTAAAATCTTTTCTATGCTCGATATTTATTGTTTGCCCGACAGGATCAGCACTCCCGAAAATATTTTTCGCAAATGATGAGCTGATTACCAGGCTGTTATTGCCAGGCAGTGGATCTTCCGTATTTCCACTGCGGATCTTCAATGAAAATATTTTAAAAAAGTCGTTATCTGTTTTAACAAGGTTAGTGATCGCAAAGGGAGCCTTTTCATATACAAGTTCGGAAGATCTGTTATCATACCGGCATATTTTTTCAATTTCGGGATATTTATCTTTTAATTCACGAATCTTATCACCTCTGAATGTTGTAATCCCTTTTTCGACACATAAACGATAAATCCGGTTGATCCCGAGAAATGATCTGTCATAACTTGTTTCATTGAAAATATATGAAGCAAGAAGCAAGGAAATAGCCAGGCTGAACGCAAATCCTGCAATAGTAACAAATCCAAATACAGGATTTCTGATCAGGTTCCTGATTATTATTCTCAGATTATTTCTCATACAGAGCTGATCATTTCAAATTGACTTTTTAATTCTAAATCTTAACATTCATACTCCAACTCCCCCTTGGGGAGTTTGGGGATTAAGTCTCCCCCTTGGGGGAGATCTCGCTTCAGCGGGAGAGGGGGTCATTCATACCTCAACGCCTCAATAGGATTTCTTGTCGCTACCCTCCAGCTTCGCCAGCTTACAGTAAGAATTGCTATTGCAAGTGTAATTAGCCCGGCCAGGGCAAAGATCCACCATCTTAATTCCGTTTTGTAGGCATAGTTATGTAACCATTTCTGCATAGCAAACCATGCAACCGGGATAGCAATTGCATATGCAATGATAACAAGCAAGATAAAATCCCGATTCAGTAAAACAAGGACTTCGGAGATTTTTGCTCCGTTTATTTTCCTGATACCGATTTCCTTAGTGCGGTTTTCAGTTGAAAAAGAAACAACACCAAATAATCCAAGGCAGGCAATCAGAATTGCAATGATGGAAAAATAGCTGATCACTAAATTAAATTTATCTTCATCTTTATATAAGGCATCGTACTTTTCATCCAGGAAACGATATTCAAATGGGATGTCAGGGGAGAATTCCTCCCATTGTTTATTAATATACTTGATCGTTTCCTGTATGTTATTGTTGCTGATTCGGATATTTAAATTAAAGCTGTAATCCGGTACACACCATAGTACTGAAGGCTTAATTTGTTCCTGGAATGATTCATTGTGAAAATCTTTTACTACTCCCACTACCTCCATCCAGTAACCAGAAATTTTTATATTAGAACCCAGTGGATTGTCAAAACCAAAGTATTTTACAGCCGTTTCATTAATAATAACCCTTTTATATTCGTCAGTTAAATCCCAGGAAAAGTCTCTCCCTTCGATAATTTCAAGACCGATAGTTTTTATAAAATCCGGATCGACAGCCATCGCATAGTAAGTTTTCTCACTTCCATTTATTTCGTTGGTAATACTCATAAGAAATGGCTCGGAAAGTCCTGCGAATTGTGATGCAGTAATATTTATAATATTTGGATTTTGGAGTAATTTCTGTTTGAATGCGTCATATTTAATATTGATATTATGCGTCTGCCTGCATGTTATTATATTTTCATTATTGAATCCAACAATCTCAGTTCTCATGAATCTGATCTGCCTGGATATAGTAATAGTACTTATTATTAAGGCAACCGACACAACAAATTGAAATAATATAAGGCTTTGTAAAATACTACTGATTTTATTTCCGCCGGTTTTTTCATTTTTAAAAACCGTCACAGGATTAAACGCTGATAAATAAAGGGCGGGATAAATTCCTGCTATAACGCCAATAAGAATCGATCCTGAAACGAAAAGAAGGATACCTGCCGGATATTGTGATAATTCTAAAGATATCGATTTGCCGGTAATTTCATTAAACAAAGGCATCAGAAAATTTACAATGATCAGAGCCAGTAATGCCGCAATAAACGTTAATATAACCGATTCACTGATAAATTGCTTAATTAGCTCATTTCTGCTTGAACCAATTGCTTTTTTTACTCCTATTTCTTTTGTACGTAACGATGCTTTTGCTATTGAAAGGTTCACAAAATTTATAACAGCAATGATGAGAATGATTATTCCAACTGATAATATTAAATAGATGAATTTGATTTTGTTATTTTTATAAAAGCTGACCTCTTTTAACGGGACAAAACCTGCAACATATTCTTTAGCTGATTCACTGGCTGGCTGGATGTTCCTCATTTTCAATATATAATCCAGCCATATTTCGTTTGTTTTTCTTGTAAGTTCACCTATCGAACAGGAGCTGTTTGTCAAGACATAGGTATTATATGTCCAATTTCCATAGTCATTTTCAATATCAAGTCCAAATGGTTTAATTGATACTAAGGTATTAAAGGATACTATACCATTAAATTTTATGGTTGAATTATCGGGTATGTCTTCAATAACTGCAGAAACGGTATAATTTGACCTGAAATTTTCATTCGTGCTGATATATTCAATTGTTTTCCCGACAGGATTCTCTTTCCCAAATATTTTAGTAGCAGTACTCTCGGTAAGAACAATGGAATTGAGCTCTGCTAAAGATGTTTTTGCATCACCCATAATGACTCTGAAACTGAAAACATCAAAAAAAGTACTGTCGGCATATATAATGTCTTTAACCTGAACAGTTTTTGTTTCGTTCCCTTCTTTGACCCGGAGAATAGGTGATATTCCCCCACCCTTATCAAAATCTATTCTTACTATTTTTTCAATTTCGGGTATTTTGCCTTTTAAAATCACTTCAAGAGGCGCGACGGTACCAAAATTATCTCCCAGAGTGATCTTGTAAATCCTGTTCAAATTCTTTTGAAACCTGTCTACAGTTAATTCACTCTGTACATATAACAGGATAAGAATAAACGATGAAATACCAATAGAAAAACCGGCAATATTTATTATCGAATGCTGTTTAAATCTTAAAAGACTTCTCCATATTATTTTAAAATTATATTTAAACATATAAAGTGCTATTCATAAGTTTATATTTTCATTTTCTTACATCATTTAAGCCCCCATTGGGGGGTTTGGGGGTGTTTTACTCATACCGTAATGCTTTGACAGGATTCCTGGTTGCCGCTCTCCAGCTTTGCCAGCTGACGGTCAGGAGTGCAACTCCAAGGGTTATTAATATGGCCAGGACAAAGATCCACCAGCTAATTTCTGTCTGGTATGCAAAATTCTGCAGCCATTCATGCATCGCATACCAGGCAATAGGGCAGGCTATAATGAAGGCAATTGTAATCCATTTTACATACTTTGCATCCAGTAAATACACTATCTCCCGGGCTTTGGCGCCGTTAACTTTCCTGATCCCGATTTCCTTTGTCTTATTATTGATGGATAATAAGACAAGGGACAAAAATCCAAGGCCTGAAAGAAATATTGCAATGAAAGTGAGTATAACTGCAAGTTGTCCTGTCTTCCGTTCATTTTTATACCAGGAATCAAGATCTTCATTTAAAAAATTATAGTGGATTTCCCGGTCAGGGATCAGTTCTGCCCATAATTGCTTAACATTTTGCAATGTTACAGGAATATCTTCCGGACGGATTTTCAATAATATACGACTTCCACTATTTGGTGGTTCAAGAAAAAATCCCTGTGGAATTATTTCATGATGGAACGACTCAAAATGAATATCCTTTACAACCCCTATAACCCTGAATGTATCCTGCAGCCTGTAACGCTTTCCCAAAGGATCTGCCTCCCAGCCCAGTATTTTAACAGCTGTTTCATTTAAAACGACAGCTTTGTTATCGGTAGAATATTCAGGATCAAAAAAACGGCCTTTAACAATCTGCATATCAAGAGTCGATAAATAATCATAATCGCAGTAAAAAACTGCGACATGTGAATTAAATGCTGCTGAATCAACAGGAAGTCCCCAATGAGAATAGTCCGCTAATCCGGGTACTTCGCTGCATATGGACACATTTATTATTCCACTGGCCTTTTTCAGCTCGGTCTTAAAAACTTCCTGCTTAAGTTCCAGCTTATCCGCATTTTTGATAACCAGGACCTCTTCGCTATCAATTGATTTATTAGTAGTTGCATTAATATACCTGAGTTGCTTGAAAACCACGAAGGATCCGAATATTAAGAAGATGCAAATAGCAAATTGTGAAATCTGTATTGCTCTAAGTATATTATATTGTTTTACTGAAGGATCAACTTTATCTTTTAAATAGTCAACTATCTTTTTCGAAGAATAAAGATTGGCGGGGTAAATACCGTTCATTATTCCAATCAATAAAGCGAAAATCAACGTTGCACCTGTCCAGTATGGATTCTTATAAAACTTCAGATCAAGATCGCGTTCTACAAAATCAATAAATAAAGGGCTGATAATGTCCAAAAGGAATAATGCAACTATCAATGCTATAGATGTCAGTATTAAGGACTCAAAAATGTATGTCCTGAAAAAGAAGGATTTGCCTGCGCCCCATATTTTGTTGATCCCGAAAGCTTTGTGCTTTGAAGCTCCCTCCGAGACAGTGAGGTTTATGAAGTTTAAACAGGAAATAAGGATAATTAACAAAACCAATGATGGGAAAATATAAATACTGGAATAACTCCCTTTTGCCGTTTCATATTCGTTATAATTTACAGTTGTATTTAAATGGATATCAGTAATGGGCTGTAAAAGATATGTTGACCTTGCGTAATCGTAATACTGTTTCCCATAAAACGACTCCATGAACTTTGGCAATTTTTCCTCAATTATTTTTTCATTTTCAGGACTATTTAAGCGGATATAGGTCGTCAGCATATGATTCGTCACATTTGAATTACGATTTGTAACAAATGATTGAAATGATAAAATAAAATTACCCTGGAAGTGGGAATTTGAAGGGAAATCATTATAAACTCCTTCTACAGTAAAAAGTCTGTTTCTATCTGAAAAACGATTTCCTTCAAATTCAATAATTTTCCCCACCGGATCCTCTTTTCCGAACAAATTAGCAGCAGCGCTCTTACTTATTATTAAAGAACCGGGATTATGAAGCGCAGTGTTTTTATCTCCGGCAAGAAGGTCCATCCTGAATGTTGTAAAAAAAGATGAATCGGCAGCCAGCATTACCTCTTCATTATAAATCATATCACCAACGATGGCATCCTGCCCGTATAAAGGCCATATACGGGTACCTGTTTCAATTTCAGAGAAATTTTGCAGCAGGGCAGGTAAAAAAGGTACTGAGGTATAAACACCATATTTTTTATCCTCCTGCCAGTTACGGATCACTCTGAAAATATTTTCGTAACCGGGTAAATTACGATCATAGCTTTTCTCATGATTAATAAACGACCAGATTAACATTGCCGGTATTATTGCTAATGCTATCCCCAATACCTTCACAAAACTGTTAAACCTGTTTTTGTTAATCCCCCTCAAAATCTGTCTGAAAAAATACCAGTTCATAATTTTTCGTATAATTCAATATATATCAATACTTTATAAATTAATCTATTCTCATTTTGCCCTCAATCCCCCTCTGTAATTAACCTCTCCCCCCTGGGGGAGATGCCGAATCTGTGAGGCAGAGGGGGTCATTCATACCTCAGCGCCTCTACCGGATTCCTTGTTGCTGCTCTCCAGCTTTGCCAGCTGACGGTCAGCAGTGCAATTATTACTGCTGAAAATACTGCAATGGCAAAGATCCACCAGCTAACTTCTGTCTTATATGCGAACCTGTTCATCCAGCGTGATATAAGCCAGATTGAAACCGGAATTGAAATCAGAGCCGACAACAGTACCCATTTTATAAATTCATAATTCAGCTTCAGAAGAATCTCAGTTATGGAGGCTCCGTTCACCTTTCTGATACCTATCTCCTTAAACCTTTTCGATATACTTAAGAGCGAAATACCAAATAAACCCATTATAGAAAGGATTGCAGCAATAAGGGTGAATGCTCCTATTATCTTAAGCTGGTTTGTTTCACGCTGATAAAAAAGATTAAGGTCATCGGTTAAATATCTTGTTTCAAAAATCTCATCCGGTGAGATCATTGAATACAATTCCCTGAGTCTCTTTATAACTGCCTCATCATTTATTCCATTGGTTTTGATTGCTATAATTCCCATTTTTTCAGGATTCTGCGGAAGGATAACCATTGAACTGATCAGAGAATGCATAGAATGGGCATGAAAATCCCGTACAATTCCCCTGACTTTAAACAATAGAATGTTCTCGCCGGCTTTAACTTTATGTTCTTTTGCGGCTGATTCATTTAAAAGGACTTCAGGAGCACCGGGTTTGTATGGTCCGAAAGAGGATCCCTCAATGACCTCAATACCCAGAAGTTCTGTCATCCCCTCTCCCATTATCAGGCCGTCGAACCGTACCTTTTCACCTTCAGGTGTAGCCAGATTTATCGGGAGAAAAGCATTAAACGGCGGTATGAATGAACCACCAGCAACATTAATAGTACCGGGTATCTTCTTCATCTCCTCACATATGGCCTGAAAGCTGCTCTTAAGCTCATCGGTATTAAGATTCGCTACTATGATATTCTCCGGATTAAATCCTTTATAGCCTGTTAATGAATATTTTATCTGCTTTGATACTGCTATTACTCCCGAGACGAGTATCATATAGATTGTAAAATGAAGAACCAGGAATGAATAATTCCACCTGTGCGACCTCCCTGAACTGAGTTTTACTCCAGAAATAAGCTTCAAAGCCGGGATCTTTGAATAATTAAATCCGATAAGCCAGCCTGAAACAGTACCGGTAAAAATCAATGTAATAATTAGCAGGGACCATAACAAAGGACTAAGGAAAACCTGAACCGTCATTGTCTTATTAAGGGTAGTGTTTATAAAGTTCATACCAAAATCAATGACAAAAATTGCAGGGATAAGACTCAGGATGACAATAACGTTTGATTCAAGAATGATTAGCTTCCTGATAGTGCCAAACGAGGCGCCAAATACTTTTCTGGTACCGAGCTCATGTATTCTGTCTGAAATCCCGGCCCGTGCAAGAAGTATATAGTTGGCAATTGATATAACCAGTATCAGTAATGATATTGCTTCATAATATTTCAGTTCTTGAGGATTTCCACTTCGGAGAAAGTAGTTACCTGTAATGTCCCCTGATCCAAGATAGATGTCGGCAACAGGCTGTAATCTGTAATGGAGTTCGTCGCTGTTTTCAATCCTCAGGAATTCCTTGTATTTTTCCATCCTTTCGGTTATTTTTTGCAAATCAGAATTCTTTTCGAGTACAAGGCATGAAAAGAAGTCGGAATGAATCCAGCCGAGAGAAGTGTTTTGCCCATTACCATAATCACCCAGCGTCTTCTGAAACTGCATAAACATCTTTTCAGATAATTCTATATCGGCAATAATTGATGGATTGAGGGTCGAATTCGCCGGGAAGTTCTTATAGACTCCTGAAACAGAAAGTGTTGTAAAACCATCAGTAAATTTCACATTAAGAACTGCACCTATAGGAGTAATATCTCCGAAATACTTAATTGCCGTTTCTTCAGAAATAGCAATTTCACCTTTTGAAACGGCCGGAGTGCCAGAAATGAACTTTATACCCAGTATCCCGAAAATCGATTCATCAGCAAATCCAAAATTGTCTTCACGAACAATTTCATTCTTTGAATTCTTTATCTGAATTGATCCGGCCTGGTAGTATCTGAAAAAATCCTTTACCTCAGGAGACTCTCTCGCCATTGTCTCAGTCAGGGGATACTGGGTCTGCGATGAATTTCCAAAAATAACCCGGTATACATTCCTGTATTCAGGGATGAATGTGTCAAAAGATTTCTCGTGTATGATGAGAGCAGTTAATACAATTATACATCCAAGCCCTATACCGAGACCAAGAATACTGATGGCTGAGGGTACTTTGTTCCGGAAGATACTTCTTATCGCTGTTTTAATATCTGACCTAATCATAGCAACTCTTTTAAAGAGGATATCTAATATCATACCATTTACATATATGGCTGCTTTATAGATATTTACGAATTAAATAACTTTGAATGTGTAAATATTTTTTACGTTATTTCGTAAAATATTTTTACATTTACTTGACTTTCTTCAGCACTTTACCTATCTTCACCACGGATTTCACGGAGATTGATAAACATAATGCCTGCCCAGAAAGGAAATATACTGATTGTTGATGATAACAAGAGCATTTTGAGCGCTCTTGAAATACTGCTCACTCCTGAATTCGGGGAGGTAACCGCTATTTCAAATCCCAATCAAATATTATCTGAACTCAAAAAGAAAGATTATAACCTTGTCGTCCTTGACATGAACTTTACTGCCGGAGTCAATACCGGTAATGAGGGAATATACTGGCTTGGAAAAATCACAGAGGTAAAACCTGATATCTCTGTTGTAATGATAACTGCTTATGGAGATGTTGATACAGCTGTGAGAGCCCTGAAAGCAGGGGCATCGGATTTTGTACTTAAACCATGGGATAATGAAAAGCTGCTGGCCACACTGAGGCTTGCCATACAACTGAATCTTTCAAAAAAAGAGGTTAAAAACCTTAAAGCCAGAGAGACTGAACTCAAGAAAGAGATAAACCGTGAATACAGACCTGTCATAGGATCATCACCTGAGATCGTGAATGTACTGAATATTGCCAGGAAGGTTTCAAAGACTGATGCAAATGTATTAATCACAGGTGAAAACGGTACCGGGAAAGAACTTATCGCCCAGGAGATTCACCGTTTGTCAGACAGGGCAAACGAATTAATGGTAACCGTTGATATGGGCTCTATAGCCGAATCGCTTTTCGAAAGTGAGCTGTTCGGACATGTTAAAGGATCATTTACTGATGCCCGTGAAAACAGGCAGGGTAAATTTGAGACAGCTCATAAAGGGACCCTTTTCCTTGATGAAATAGGGAACCTGTCATTTCATCTGCAGGCCAAACTGCTTGCTGCAATAGAAAACAGGCAGATAACAAGGATAGGATCAAATGACCTCATACCTGTCAATATCAGACTCATCTGTGCTACAAATAAAAACCTTGAAAAAATGACCAGTGAAGGGCTTTTCAGGGAAGACCTTCTTTACCGTATAAACACTATTCAGATCGAAATTCCTCCTCTTAGAAAAAGGGGAAACGATATTATTACCCTGTCCGAATTCTTTCTCAGGAAATGTACACAGAAGTACGACAAATCCAACCTGAAAATCAATAAGCAGGCTCTTGATAAGTTGATGAGCTACTCATGGCCCGGTAATGTCCGGGAATTGCAAAACACAATAGAAAAAGCTGTTATCCTGAGCGAAACAGAAATCATAAAACCTGAAGATCTATATCTCCGTCCTGCCGGAGATATGAAAAACATCGATTCCATTACCACTCTTGAAGAGATGGAGGAAAGAATGATCCGTATCGCACTTGAGAATAACAATGGTAACTTCACTGCTGCTGCTGAACAGCTTGGAATAACAAGACAGACCCTATATAACCGACTAAAGAAAAACAATCAAGATGATAAGTAAAAAACTGTATATCAATATTATAATAAGAGTATCTCTTATTGTGGCTCTCTCCCTTCTTTTAGGATTCCTGGTCTTTAAAGTGGGATCCATACGTTTTTCAATTCTATGTATCCTTACCATATCTATCCTGACTATCAGTCTGATATTATATCTGAACAGAGCAAATACAAACATCAGGTTCTTTTTCGATTCAGTCAGGAATGATGATTCAAATCTTTTCTTCTCTGTTGAAAATAAAAGCGGAAGCCTGAAAGAACTGCACCAGAGTATGAATAATGTCAACCGTCAGATACAGGAACTGAAAATAGAGAATGCCCATCAGGAACAATACTTTCACAAAATACTGGAACATCTGGCAACAGGAATCATTACTTACAACAACAAGGGATTCATTCTTCATGCAAATACAGCTGCAAAAAGACTTCTTTCGCTGGAAGTACTTACTCACCTTAAGCAGATAGAGAGGATTGACAAAAAGCTGTTCAGAATAATAAAAGACCTTAAACCATTTGAAAGGCACCTGGTAGCCGTTAACACAAAACAGGGAGAGATACAATTGTCATTGAAATCAACTTCATTCGGGTCAGATAATAATGAACTGGTGATATTATCAATCCAGGATATCAAACATGAACTTGATGAAAAGGAGGTTGATTCATGGATGAGACTGATCAGGGTTCTGATGCATGAAATAATGAATTCAATTACACCAATAACATCTTTATCTGAATCTCTTTCAAATATTTACCAGCGGGGGGAAAAGCTGGTTGTGCCACAGGAGATAACGGAAAAGACTATTCTAACCACACTGCAGGGGCTTAATGTGATTAGAGAGCAGGGTAAAGGTCTTATGACATTTGTTGAATCATACCGGAAGCTCACACGTATTCCGAAACCGGAAATGAAGCTCTTTAAAGTCTCCGATCTCTTTTCAAGAGTAAAGGTACTGATCCGTTCACTCGAAAGCGGTGAAAAAACAGATATTTCATTCACGATAAATAATCCTGATCTTCAGATCCTTGCGGATGAGAATCTTGTTTCGCTTGTAATGATCAATCTCATTAAGAATGCCGTCGAAGCAAATGAAAATAATCCGTATTGCAGGATCAGGGTTACTGCGGGATGCGATCAGAACGACCAGAAAGAGATATGCATTTCAGACAATGGACCCGGGATAAGTAAAGAGAATCTCGAAGAGATTTTCATCCCATTTTTTACTACCCGGGAGAATGGTTCAGGTATCGGATTGAGTGTTTCGAAGCAGATAATGGCTGCTCATGGCAGCACTCTGAAGGTCCGTTCAGTTATGAACAAAGAGACAGAATTCTGCATGAGTTTTAAAAACTGAAACAATTTCCGGGAAATAGATGTTAAATTTGCCGCCACATTCAGGCAGATGAAAGAAAATGAACTAACCGGTCATTTCAATGCCCATCCCGTCCTCTCCGGACTGACAGAAGCTATAAGCAATTCCGGGAATGAAAGGATCAGTATAGCCGGACTATCAGGATCATCAAAGACAATGGTTGTGGCAAAGGTTTTCCTTAAAACCCGGTACACACACATTGTAATAATTCCTGAAAAGGAAGATGCAGCTTACTTTTATAACGATCTTGTTGCACTTACAGGCGATGAAAATATTTTCTTCTTTCCGTCAACATATAAACGTTCTGTTCAGTACGAACAGACCGAACCTGCAAATATAGTTCTCCGTACAGAGGTTCTTAATCATCTCCTGTCCGGTAAAAAGAAAGGAATAATAGTGACTTATCCCGAATCCGTCATGGAGAGGGTAATAAGCCGCAGGAACCTGAGAAAGAATACCTTCAGCATCACAAAAGGAGACAGGCTGTCGCTTGAATTCCTGGAGGAGATCCTCCATGAATATAACTTTGAAAGAGTTGACTTCGTCTATGAACCCGGCCAGTATGCAATAAGAGGGAGCATTGCCGATGTTTTCTCCTACTCTGCCGACCTGCCATATCGAATTGACTTCTTTGGTGAAGAGGTTGACTCCATCAGAACCTTCAACACAGATGATCAGCTGTCCCTGAATATCCAGAAACAGATATCTGTAATTCCAAATATCCAGGATATTTCAATTGAAGAGGTAACCGATTCTTTTACCGATTTTCTGCCCCCCTCCTCAGTGATATGGATTGAGGACACCGCATACATAAGGGAAAAAATAAACAATATTTACAACCAGACTGTTCAGCGCGAAGAATCAGGACAGATATCCGGGAAAAAGGAGCTGATAATGACCGGAAGCCGGTTCATGGATGAATGTGTAAAATTCAGGATCGCTGAATTCGGCAAAACCGGGATGTTTGAGACAGATGTAAACTTTACATTTCATACCGAGCCTCAGCCTGTCTTCAACAAGAACTTTGAACTGCTCTCCGAAAAGCTTGTATCTAACAGCCTGAACGGATACAGGACTTACCTGATCTCAGAAAGCCAGTCGCAGATCGACAGACTGAGTGATATTTTCGCGGAGATAAATCCCGAGGTGAATTTCACCGCCCTCCTGCTGAATCTTCACTGCGGCTTCACCGATCATGAGCTGAAAATATCAGTATTCACCGATCACCAGATATTTGACAGATACCATAAATTCAGGATAAGAGGTTATTTTACAAAAAAAGAGAGCATATCTGTTAAAGAATTAACAGGTCTTAATCCTGGCGACTATGTAGTTCATATTGATCATGGAATAGGCAAATTCGGAGGGCTGGAAAAAATTGAGGTAAACGGGAAGATCCAGGAAGCAATAAAGCTGGTTTACAGGGATAATGATACTCTTTACGTCGGCATTCATTCGCTTCACAGAATATCCAAATACAAAGGGAAAGATGGCTCACCTCCAAAGATCTACAAGCTTGGTTCCGGTGCATGGCAGAAACTGAAGCAGAGCACCAAGAGCAGGGTGAAAGATATCGCAAAGGATCTTATCGCACTATATGCAAAGAGAATGGCCTCGGGAGGATTTTCATTCTCGCCCGATTCATACCTCCAGCGTGAGCTTGAAGCATCATTTATCTATGAGGATACTCCTGATCAGCTTTCAGCAACGATGGCCATAAAAGAGGATATGGAGGCTCTTCATCCGATGGACCGCCTGGTGTGTGGTGATGTGGGATTCGGTAAAACGGAAGTAGCTGTCAGAGCTGCTTTCAAATCAGCCGCTGACAGCAAACAGACGGCTATCCTGGTACCTACAACTATCCTGGCCCTTCAGCATTATAAAACTTTTTCCTCCCGTCTTAAAGGATTCCCCTGCACCGTTGAGTACCTGACCCGGCATAAGAAGCCTGCAGAGCAGAAAAGGATCATCTCGCAACTGGCTGAAGGTAAAATAGATATAATTATAGGAACTCACAAACTTGCCGGGACTGACATCATGTTCAGGGACCTGGGGTTGTTGATCATAGATGAAGAACAGAGGTTCGGAGTATCTGTTAAAGAAAAACTGAAGAAGCTGAAGACAAATGTAGACACGCTTACCCTTACAGCAACCCCTATACCGCGAACTTTGCAGTTTTCACTTATGGGGGCAAGGGACCTTTCAATAATAAACACTCCGCCACCCAACCGCATGCCCATTGTAACAGAATTGCACGGATTCAATGAGGAAATAATCAAGGAGGGTATCGAATATGAAGTATCAAGGAATGGTCAGGTTTTTATCATTCATAACCGTGTTGAGAACATAAAAGAAGTACAGGCAAAGATCCAGCGGATATGTCCGAATGTGAAAACTGCTGTCGTTCATGGTAAAATGAGTGGTACTGAAATCGAAAATGTGATGTACGATTTTATCCAGGGCGATTACGATGTGCTGATCGCTACGACAATAATAGAATCCGGCCTTGATATACCGAATGCGAATACAATATTTGTAAATGAAGCTCATCATTTTGGATTATCAGAGCTGCACCAGCTAAGGGGACGGGTGGGAAGGTCAAACAAGAAAGCATTTTGCTACCTCCTTGTTCCTCCCCTTGATTCACTCACCCACGAAGCAAGGCGGAGGCTCAAGGCTATTGAAGAGTTTTCGGAGCTTGGCAGCGGTTTTAATATCGCCATGCAGGATCTTGATATCAGAGGATCAGGTAATCTCCTGGGTGGGGAACAGAGCGGTTTTATTGCCGATGTGGGATTTGAGACATACCAGAGAATACTGAATGAAGCGATGGCTGAGTTAAGGGAGACCAATATGATTGATTCAGGCGCAGAGGGCCGAAAAGCGGAAAAACCGGTCATGGCACAAAAGGGAAAGTCATATGTCGCTGATTTTCTGATTGATACCGATCTTGAAATAATGTTCCCTGACGAATATGTATCAAACATTTCGGAGCGGATAAGATTATACCGTGAGCTGAATGAGATTGAGAATGAAGAATCGCTGCTGAAATTCGAGAAAAGCCTTGTTGACCGGTTTGGTGCTCTTCCTGCAACTGCGTCAGAGCTTCTTAATATAGTCAGGATAAAATGGATTGCCATGAGGCTTGGTATAGAGAAAATATTGCTCAAGAACAATCTTCTGATAGCCTATTTTATAACAGATCCTAATTCATCATTCTACAGGAGTCAGTCATTTATATCGATCATGAATCATGTCAACAGGCATCATAAACGCATGAGCGTCAAACAAAAAGAATCAAGACTGAGCCTTACGATATCAGATATAAAATCTGTCAGATCCGGGATTTCGATACTTAATGAGATTCTTGAGGATTGCGAAAAAAGTGCCTAGAGTCTGGAGTGCCTTATGGACTTAGAGTTATAACATTCTAAGACTTTAAGTACTTTATACTTTAGTTCTCCCGATTCCCGGGATTTCCTCACCTTGTTCGTCAAACTCCAAACTTCTTTCTTACCTTTGTATTTTATTTACTATCATGAACCTGATATTTGACATCGGCAACACCAGCACCAAAGTGGCCGTTTTTGATGGAAGAAAGAAGATAACTTCTTTCCGGACCAGGCAATTCAGCTGTGAAAAGATGGAGAAAATATTTGAGCCATATCTTGAACATATTCACAGGGCAATAGTCTCCACGGTAAGAGAGACTCCCGAGTTTATCATTGATCTGGCCACTTTGCACATACCATTTGTACATGTTCTTTCGCATAAATCAAAACTGCCGTTTAAAAACGAATATGAGACTCCCGAAACACTTGGTCCCGACAGGGTAGCTGCGGTAGCCGGAGCCTGTTTTTTGTTTCCCGGAAAGAAAGTTCTTATCATAGATGCCGGGAGCGCCATAAAATATGATTTTATATCAGGAAAAACCTATAAAGGAGGGAATATATCCCCCGGATTGAGCATGAGATTCAAAGCTCTTCATAAATTCACAGGGAAACTGCCACTGGCTGCTACAACGGATAAGTTCCGTTCTACAGGCAGAAATACTGTTGAGGCAATCACTGCAGGTGTCATAAACGGAGTTATATTTGAAATAAATGAGTATATTCGCACGTTTGAAAAAAAGCATACCAGCATTAAAGTGATTCTAACGGGCGGAGACGCAGGGTACTTAAAAGACAGAATTAATCATAAAGTCACTTATATGCCTGATATTGTGATTGATGGATTAAACTATATTCTGGAGTACAATGCAAAATAAACTGGCGGCTTCAATAATCATTTACATAGCATTTTTCTCAGTATCCGTATCCGGACAAAAACTTGTCAATTCACCTTACTCACGTTTTAATATTGGATCTCTTGAACCTGTAGGTTCAGTCAGAAGCATTGGCATGGGAGGCGTAGGAACAGGTATAAGGGATAACAGCTCTATTTATTACCTGAATCCGGCATCCTACAGCAGCATTGATACCAATTCCTTTATTTTTGATTTTGGCCTTGATTATGGGATTTATAATCTGTCTGACGGTTCAACTCATCATTTTTCGGATGATATGAACTTTGGCCATATCCTTCTTGGCTTTCCTGTAACAAAAGGACTGGGAATTGCCGTGGGTTTGATCCCTTTTACCAATGGCTATTATAAGATTACCGAATCAGTACTTTCTGGAGATCCTGAGTATGACCCTGTTGCAGGAGGATACTTATCAGTCCATACAGGCGAAGGAGGTTTTACAAAACTCTTCGTTGGTTCAGGAGTGAATATCACCAAATACTTGTCTGCAGGCATCAATATGACGCTGATCTTCGGCAATATAAGGAGATTAAACGAAATTGATTTTATGGACTATTATAATATGTTCCATAATAACGCCACGGAGAAGCTTCAGATTGCCGGTATCAATCTTGAATATGGTGCTCAGGTGAATGTACCCTTAAGGGATAGTTATTTTATCAATGCAGGAATGTCATTCAACTCAGGGAAGCATTACAACTCCAGGTATGAAAGCCTGGGTTATCTGTTTACTGCTTACAGTTCTGTAGATACATTATACCACATTACAGATTCGACGAGGGCCTATCTTCCCGGATCTTTACGGATCGGACTCTCTTTCGGCAAGAAAAACAAGTTTACGGCCGGATTTGATTACGCACAATCGAACTGGTCAGAAGCAGTTATTTCAGGCACAGGACAATACTTTGGCGATACACGTTCATACAGATTCGGAGCTGAGTATATTCCCGACAAATTTTCCAATTACAGTTTCGTAAAAAGAATGGAATACCGTGTGGGCGGACATATTGAGGACACTTACCTGGTCATTGATGGGGAATCCGTCAGGCAATTTGGTGTAAGTATAGGTGTCGGTATACCTATGGGACGTTCCTTATCCAAAACAAACTTCTTTTTTGATTATTCAAGAAGATATGGCTCCGATATTTCAAAACTGCACAGGGAAGATATCTTTTCTGCCGGAGTAAGCCTAAACCTGTATGATTTCTGGTTCCTGAAACAGAAATATGAATGATTTTTCATAATACTCTATCCGGGCTTGAAGCGAGCAATAAGGTCATATGGTAATTTGCTGGTTTTGTCAGCTTTTTTTTCTGCTGCACTATTTTCCTATTCGTGTGAAAGGAAAATTGACAAAATTGTCGATTTTGAAATATTATCGCTTCCCTCACAAACGGGAAAGAATATCTATACTGTATTCACCGATTCCGGTAAAGTACAGCTTATTATGTCTGCACCCGTAATGGAGACATGGGGCAATTTTGATTCTCCCTATACAGAATTCAGGCTGGGCATGACAATCGCATTTCATGACGGCAACAAAGAGCCGGTTGCGACAGCATCAGCAAAGTATGCGAAATTCGTTGATAAAGAAAACCTGTGGGAGCTTGACGATTCTGTTGTCATTGTCAACAGATCGGGTGATAAGCTTGAAACCGAGCAGCTGTTCTGGAACCGGGATAAAAATCTTGTCTTTACCGACAGGTTTGTGAAGATAACAAATGAGGATCAGACAGTGATGGGTACCGGATTTGAATCGGATCCGCAGCTTACAAGGAGAAGAATAAAAAATGTGACTGCAACAATCTATTTGCATGATGAATAAAAAATTCCTTCTTATTCTCGAGATAATCTGGATCATAACCGGGATTTTGTCTATTGCCGCCGGGATAAGGTATATAATAAAAGACGGCGGGAAGATGTTCTTCATATTCCCGCTGATGGCCGTCATTTCTTTCCTCTTCGCCTGGATAAGGCACAGGGAGCGAAAAAAAGGTTAATTTTGCACCATGAACGGTATCCTGATCATACTCGTGGCAATAGTCTTTTCTGCATTTTTTTCGGGTATGGAGATAGCTTTTGTCTCTTCAAACAAATTACGCCTGGAGCTTGACATTAAACAGGGCCAATTTGGTTCAGGAATCCTGAAAATCTTTGCTAAAAACCCCGGACAGTATATTGCCACAATGCTGGTTGGCAACAACATTGCACTGGTTATTTATGGTATCTTTTTTTCAAGATTACTCAGCCCTCTGCTGACTCCCATTTTAGGTTCTGATATTCTGGCACTCATCGTGAATACGATAATTTCTACAGCTGTTATCCTTCTGGTGGCTGAATTTCTTCCCAAAACGACTTTTATCATAGCACCGAATTTCTTTCTGAAAACATTAAGTCTGCCCACACTGATATTCTTCTGGTTATTCTATCCTGTAAGCAAATTTGCCCTCATTACTTCAAATTTGTTCATCAGGATATTCTTCAGAAATAAACCTGGCAGGCCGCCTCAGGAAAACATTATATTCAGTAAAGTTGATCTTGACCATTTTGTCAGTATGAACAAGGAGAGGGTGGGGACTGCGGAACCTCATCACCACAATATCAGGATATTTCAGAACGCTCTCGATTTCTCAAGAGTAAAGCTAAGGGAATGTATGGTGCCAAGGACCGAGATTGAAGCTGTAGAGTCAAACAGTTCAGTTGCTGAATTAAGAGAGAAATTTATTGAAACCCAGCATTCCAGGATACTGGTGTACCAGGACTCCATTGATAATATAATCGGTTATTTTGAACTTAAGGATATCTATAAGAATCCTCCTGATATTAAATCAAATATCAGGAAGCTGGCTATCGTACCTGAAACAATGGCTGCTAACAGACTATTGAAAGTATTTGTTAATGAGAAGAAGAATCTGGCTCTGGTTGTCGATGAGTTTGGAGGCACTTCCGGGATGGTTACTATTGAGGATGTGCTTGAGGAAATAGTGGGGGATATTGAAGATGAACATGATATCCAGGAACTTACAGAGAAGCTGATCAGCAGCAATGAATTTATTTTTTCAGGCCGTCTTGAAATTGACTACCTGAATGAAAAATACAATCTTGGACTTCCTGAAGAAGATGATTATGAAACCCTCGCCGGTATGATCCTGTTCTTTCACGGGAGCATCCCGGGGAACAATGATGTTATCAGGGTAAAGAACATTGTTTTCAGAATACTGAAGGTAACATCCACCAGGGTTGAGCTGGTGAATATAAAGGTGGAATAGATATTACCAAAGGCTATTGTAATAATTTATTATCCCCGAAAGATCTTCGATCTTCTTTATATTTGGATTGTTTGAATTCAAATATGCCGTTATAGCCTCTTTTTTATTTTTTAATACCGAAAGTATATCCTTTTTATTTCTGATCAATACTGCATTATTATCTTCCAGTTTTAGGTAACAGGTATTATTTGTCTGTATGAATTTTGCAGGTTTGGCATCCTGGTACAGTTTTGGCGGTTCAGCATCCTGAATACGGATATTTTTTTTGATCAGCAGTTTACATTTTCCGTCATTTTTCAAAATAAAATAAGATCCATTCCTGAAAGATTTGCTTTCCGCAGAGTTCCCATAATTGCAATACAGCAACCTTACTGTATCGATAACTATTAAAGCAATTTTTTCGGGATGGATAATGCCAAAGATATTGTCATTATCTTTAAGGTGTACCTGGTTGCCATAGATATCGTATCTCAGGTTCAACCGGTAAGTTTCCCCGTTTTGCAGTGTCAGTTCCCCTTCATGAAAATCTTTATAAATATAAGGATCACCGGTAATATTATCATAAGTTTCACTTTTAATCCCCTCAATGCCTTCATTGAGCCTGAGTTTAGCAAGCAATGATTCTGAACCGGGGACAATTATCTGTGAATGGACTGCATAAGATGACAGAAACGTTATACAGAAAAAGAATACAGATGATTTAATAATCATTTTCATAATCTGCGTTTTAAAATGATAAATATTAGGGCTGCCACAAGGACAGCCCTAACAATATAACTATTTTCTGATTTTATCTGTTATCTGGGAGTATATGTAATATCAAAAAATCTATAGCCACCTGCTCCAGAATAGTAATAATATATATGAATTACTCCTGTAACGCTATCATATGTGGGAACAACAGCTGGATCATAAGGATTACCTATGCCTGCGTCACTACGGTCAGTGGTAACTGTGATCGCATAATTTGCAGCCGCATCGATATGAATGGTCACAATGTTATCCTCCCACGATCCAAACCAGTCATCACACTCGTACGCATTTTTTGCTACCAGATCAACATTGTAAACTTCATCAACATAAATGTCATCCGGATAGGTACCGTATGAAGGATGGTGATAAATATAATGCTTTTCATAAGAACCAGCAAAGAAATTCGCAACAGCAATGATTGTCTTGTTTGAAACATCCACTTTGCGGCCATCCTCCATCACGGATACATAGCTAAGTGTCCATTTATCTCCGATATTAAGAGTGCCTTCATCTGCAGACATTCCGAGGTCTGCAATAAGCTGTGCGTACGTGTAACTTACTGTTTTCGTTACATCGTCAGAGGTGTTAGCAGATCCCACATCTATGGTCTGGTCGAGGACCTCGGTCTTGCCTGTATATGTCCTGTAAACTTCAACAGCATCAATACCGGGTCCTTTAGGAATATCGATTACTATATCGATACTGGGTGTGCTGCCTAGTTTATATGGTACAGACGAGGTGGGTACTATTATCCCTCCCGTCTTCACATCGGCAGTCATTAAGTCAGTATAGGTATTATCGCATGAGACAAAGATGAAGACCGTGAATATCAGACTTAAGGCTGAGAATATTATTTTTTTCATAACTTTTCTTTTAAACGATTAGTAATTATCCATAGTATCCCACCATACCCGTGTATTCATGTCGTCAGTACCCTGATTGGCAACAGCTGCTGCAAGATTCGTCGGATTTCTTCCAGCCTCATCTGAAGGATAGTATGCCCTGACAGGTATTAAACCGCCATTCTGACCGGCTATGGCTGGTGTCAGTACCGGATAACCGGTTCTTCTCCACTCAAATGCTGCCTGTACACCCTGATCAAACATTGCAACCCATTTCTGAGTACATATTTGTTCCAGACCATCTGCAGGAACATAATCATATGTTCCGCCCCAGTCAACAAAATCCTGCCATGCATAATCATAGATATTATCGGTGGCACCCATGCCCCAGCTTATAAAGGTTGATTTCCAGACAGCAAGTTTGCTGGTAAATGTTCCGTCAGCATTGTACTGGTCCCATGAAGCTTTTATACCGGCGTGATAAGCGGCCTCTGCAGCTCCATCGCCACCGGGTATAAATCCGCGGGCCGCAGCTTCAGCTTTGATAAAGAGCACTTCTGCATAGCTTAGAAGCATGCCCGGAGCAGATGCAGCACTGAAATATGTCCCTATTTTGGAGGTTTCTGCCATTCCATTACCAAGATAATTAAGAGCATCGGCAGATGTCATACCATTTGGAAGACCTACCCAGTCACCGGAATTAGCAGCCATTTCTGCATAAACAACTACCCTGTAGTCAGGGCTTGGAGCTTCAGTGTACAGATAATCTACTATTGTGTTACTTACCCTGTGGTCATCCCTGGTCTTCCTGTTTTCATTGATAGGATTGTTATTTGGATTAGATCCAAGGTAAATCAATGCAACATTATCTGCATTGCTTTCGAGAATGGGGTATGTTGTCGGATCACCAAAAATGGCGGTCATATCAGTTGTAGGATCAACCCGGTCGGATCTGCGCATAAGAAGACGCAAACGCAACGAGTTTGCAAACTTTTTCCATGCCATCAGATCGCCATCGAAAAGGATATCACCTTCTATCTCCGCACCATCTTCGCTCAGCAGGTCATTTGCCGTTGTCAGATTTTCCAGCAGAGCAGCATAAATTGATTCCTGTGTGTCATAAACCGGTGAAAGTATTGGTGTTTCATCACTTCCCTTCCATGCATCAGTATATGGAACATCACCAAATTCATCTGTAAGGACAGAAACTATATAACTCTTCAGAATAAGAGCAACAGCCTGGTAAGAATCATTATTGGTCTTCACTGCCAGATTGTAAAGCGTCTGAACATCATATCCTGACGATGCATAAAAGCTGTTCCAGGTATTATTGATGACGCCCATACGCGGTACATATCTGTCTTCATCGGGATACTGGACCTTTGCCATATGCTGAACCCAGCATGAACCCATCTCATGTCCGAAGAAAATTTCATGGACACGGTCAGTCATTGATTCAATAGCATTGGTGAGAAGCATCCCTGGCGCTGCCTGTTCAATCCCGGGATTATTCGGATTTGTGTTGATTTCATCAAAATCCTTTGTACAACCGGGGCTGAAAAATAATAGCACCAGAGTTGCTACAAAACTATATAAGACTTTTCTTTTCATCTTCATTAATTTTAGGCGTTAATTAAAATTTACAGCCAATGCTGAAACCAATACTCCTGGCAGAAGGCAGCTGTCCGTATTCCAAACCCTGCACGTTGCCACTGTTGAAGGCAGTTTCGGGGTCAATATGAGGAACACTGGTGCTCAGAATTGCCAGGTTCCTTCCGACTGCAGAAATATTGACTTCTTTCAAAGGAAGCCTGCCAAGTTTGTTGAATGTATAACCAACCTTGATTTCACGAAGCTTGATGTATGATGCATCAAAAACACTTGTAAACTGCAGGTTATTATGGTAAGATTCTTTGTTAAATGCCTCAGCTTCAGCAACAACAGTATTAGTTACATAACCTCCTTCACCATCAGGCATAACTCCGACTCCAACAATTCCGCCTTCACGGCCAATAAGAGTCTCTTCGAGAGCTCCTGCATAACGGCCCCATGTCGTGGTCATTGAATAGAGGTCTCCGCCCTGTTTCATATCGATCAGGAAGCTTGCTGACAGCCCTTTCCAGGTGATCTCATTCAGCATACCTCCGGTCCAGTTAGGAGTTACATTACCAAGGTCTTTCAGTACTCCCTGTGATGGTAATCCGTCAGTGAATATTATATTCCCGTCAGGATCTCTTTCGAAATCATAACCATATAATACGCCATATGCTTTCTTTGGCACTGCAAGGACCTGCATACTCCAGTAGGTACCCAATACAAATTGTTCAATACCTTCGGCAAGCTCAACGACTTCGTTTATGTTCTTCGACCAGTTAAAGGTAATATCCCACTGAAAGTCGCTAAACTTAACTGGTGTGGCAGAAAGCAATAGCTCAACTCCTTTGTTGTCTATCCTGCCGGCATTAATTATTTTTGTTAAATAGCCGGAAGCTCCGGATATAGGAATAGAGACAATCTGGTTAATGGATTGCTGATTATAATAGGTAATATCAAGTCTGATCCTGTCCAGGAAGAAGCGCAAATCTGCTCCAAATTCCAGGGATTTATTCATCTGTGGTTTTAGTCCGGAGTTAGGTAATTCTTGCGGAACGGTGAGGTTCAGCAGCTTTGTGCTTGCATTCCATCCGTTACCAAATGAAACTGTCGGTTCAAGTGAATACGGATCGGTGTCTCCACCAACCTGTGCCCAGCTGGCGCGGAGCTTGGCAAATGACAGAACATTGGATTTGACGCCAAGAAGATCAGTAATCACTGCACCCAGGGATACACCGGGATATAAATATGAATTATGTTCCGGCGGCAGGGTGCTTGACCAGTCATTTCTTACCGAGTAGTCAAGGAATATTGCATTCCTGTAACTTATCTGGCCAAAACCATATAAGCTGTTGATCCTTTTCAGTTCGAGACGATTTGTAACTCTTGGTGTGACAGAAGAGTTGGCAACATTGTAAACACCAGGAATAGCCAGCTCAGGAGCTTCCCCTGTATTACGCTGATACCTTCTGTCCATCCTGTTGCCTCCAAAATTGAAGTTGAAATTGATATCGGATCCAAATTGCTTATTAAAGGTTACAAGAAAATCGCTGTTAATTTCCCTGAACATCCTGACATCTTCATAATAGTTTCCATTTCTGTAATCCATGTCGCCTACAAATTTCCTCTCAGAGGTAGCATTTGAATATATATCACCTCCGGTTCTTATAAAGGCACTAAGCCAGTCTGTGAACTTATAGGTTATAGTTGCATTCCCGATAAGCCTGTCACGGTTGAGTGCATTAAGGTTTTCGTAAAGGGTCATATACGGATTATTGTGGAAGTTATGGTTCCAGTTATATATCGAACCATCTGCATTACGCTGTTTATCACGAAGGAGCGTATAATCAACCTGCCTTCCTGTCCATGTTAACTGCTGCATGATGTTGTTGGCGTTATAACCGTAACCGGGCTGGTTATCACTATATGCATTCACATAATTTCCTGAGGCAGCAAATGTAAGCTTGTCAACAGGGTTTGTACTTGCACTGAAAGCAAGGGTTTTCTTCTTGTATTCAGTATTCGGGATCATTCCCTTCTGATTCAGGTCGGTGAAGGAAAGTCTGAAGTTTGATCTTTCACTACCGCCTGTAAAGGAAACGTTTGTGGTAACTGTGTGACCAACCTCAAAAATATCCTTTACATTATCAGGATGTGAGATCCACGGAGCCGGCTGAGCCACACCATTATCATCTACCGAGGAAAACTGTGGTATCATTAATCCCACATCAAGTGGTGGTCCCCAGCTCTCATCGACACCGTCGTTTATACCGCCTCCGCCACCATCAAGATATGAGAATCGTCCGGCATTACCCTGACCATATTTGTCCTGAAAATCAGGCAGCCTCAGCGGTGTTTCAAATGAAGTGGTATTACTTACGTTAACAGAAAGCTTTTCGCCTCTTTTACCTTTCTTGGTAGTAACGACAATAACACCTGCTGAAGCTCTTGAACCATAAAGTGCAGAAGCGTTTGCACCTTTAAGGACTGTCAGAGTCTCGATATCATCAGGGTTTATATCGGCAGCACCGCTACCTTTATTTGTACCATCAGTACCGGTATCGCCAAAGTTTGCATTGTCAATGGGAATACCATCCACAACAAACAGAGGCTGGTTGTTCCCGCTAAGTGATGAAACACCTCTGATGACGATCCTCGATGAAGCACCAACTGCTCCCGAGGTGGAAGTAATTATTGCACCTGAAACACGTCCCTGCAAAGAGTTTATTATGTTGGTCTCTTTTGCTTTTGAAATTTCCTCACCATTAACATCCTGAACGGAATAACCAAGAGCTTTTTTCTCTCTTGATATACCCAGAGCGGTAACAACTACCTCCTCCAGTCCCAGAATATCTGATTCCATTATACCATCAATTACTGTCCTTCCGTTAATTTCAACCTCCTGCTTCTTCATCCCGATATAGGAGAAGACGAGGGTGGTTGCATCCTGCGGTACAGTAAGGGTATACTTTCCGTTTACATCAGTAATGGTACCTATAGTGGTCCCCTTTACCTGTATAGTTACACCTGGAATCGCACCTTCCCCTTCTATAGCGGAAGATATCGTTCCAGTAATGACTACTGTCTGTGCCTGGAGGGCATATACTCCCGCAAACACAAACAAAATAATCAACAGAAATAGTTTCTTCATACGAAATTAGTTTTAGGTTTAATTAACATAGTAAAGTTAACACTTTTTGAAATAGAATTATATGCAGATAGTATTTTTTTTATATATCCCTTAAAATAAAGACATTTAAACCGTTCTATCCACTTGGATACAGGCAAATTTGTGTTTATAATATTTTTCCTAAATATTTAGAAAATATTTTAGAAATATCAGGATTTTCACCATAAACCACAGGATGTCCTGCCGTGGGGAAGACTTCAGCCCTTGATGCACCTGACTTAAGAAGTTCTTTCTTAAGATATTCAGCAGCGCGAAGCATATCAGGCTTGTTTTCTTATTTCATCTGCAGCAATACAGAGCTCTTCATACATCTCGTCTCCAAATGCTCTGATAAGGGGCTCCTTTAGGAATTCATAAACATATATGCCTTCCTCCCTTCCTCTTTCGCAGGCGCTGCTGCATATTGAAAGCTCATTATAATTCACAGCGCTGAAGCCGGAGAATTGTTTTATTCTTATGGGAAAGAGGTGGCATGAAAGAGGCTTCTGAAAATCTGTATGTCCTTCTGACCAGGCTTTCTCTATACCGCACATGAAAATATTATCCTTAAGGATCGTATAGGCACACTCCTCAGAGTCAATCAAAGGTGTTACCATTTCGTTGTCAGAATCCTTTACGCTGGTCCCTCTTTCTTCAATTGTCCTAACACCTTCAGACCTGAGGTATGGCCTGATTTCAGGCCATATTTCATTGAGAATTTTTACTTCGGAATCCGTCAGCGGAGCTCCTGAATCGCCATACCTGCAGCAGTTGCCAAGACATCGGGGCAGATTGCATTTGAATCTTTTTTCAAGAACATCAAAGCTGAAGATGGTATCGTTGATACGAAGCATAAATTATATATTCTAATATTTTCTCTGTTTAAACAACCCCCCATCCCCCCTGAAGGGCAATGACCCCCTTCCGCTTCGCGGAATGCCCCCTAAAGGGGGCTTAAAACCCTAATTGCCTGATAATAAAGAAAATATGGCTGGGTTTATAGCCCCCCTTCAGGGGGGATGGGGGGTTAAACCAGTACTTTCCCGGTCATCTCTTTTGGAATCGGTATCCCCATAATTGTCAGCAATGTAGGTGCCACATCCGCAAGTATTCCCTCTTTAACTGTATTATAATCATCGCTTACCAGGATGCAAGGCACAGGATTGAGTGAATGCGCAGTATTGGGGGAACCGTCAGGATTGATTGCCATATCCGCATTGCCATGATCGGCAATGATCATGACATCATAGCCTTTGCCGCGGGCTGCTTTTACAACCGTCCCGGCGCATTCATCAACAGTTACCACTGCTTTCATGATAGCCTCATAAACCCCCGTATGTCCCACCATATCACCGTTTGCAAAATTCAGACATATAAAATCGTACTTCTCTGATTCAATTGCTTTAATGACTGCATCCTTTACCTGGTATGCGCTCATCTCAGGCTGGAGGTCATAAGTTGCCACTTTCGGTGAGGGAATTAGTATACGCTCCTCATTGGCAAAAGTCTCCTCCCTGCCGCCCGAGAAGAAGAATGTCACGTGTGCATATTTTTCAGTTTCTGCAATTCTCAGCTGTTTTCTGCCTGCAAGAGCCAGCACTTCGCCAATTGTATTGTCCGCATTTTCTTTCGAATAAATAACATGAAGGCCCTTGAAAGTTCCATCATACGGAGTCATAGTACAGTAGTGCAAGGGTATTGTTTTCATTCCGGCTTCAGGCATATCTTTTTGTGTAAGAGCTATCGTGAGCTCTTTTGCCCTGTCATTCCGGAAATTGAAGAAGATTATCACATCTCCTTCCCTGATCGTTCCAACAGGATTATTATCATTGCCGACGACAACTATCGGTTTCATGAATTCATCTGTTATACCGGCGTCATATGATTTCTGCATGGCATCAAGAATATCAGTTGCGGGTGTTCCTTTGCCACTTACGATCAGGTCATATCCTTCTTTTATTCTCTCCCACCGCTTGTCCCTGTCCATAGCATAATATCTCCCTACAAATGATGCAACTTTCCCATTTGACTTTTTCAGATGATCAAGCAGGTTTTTCATATATATTATCCCGCTGCGCGGATCAGTGTCACGTCCGTCGCCAAAACCATGGATGAAGACATTCTTTATCTCGTAATCACCGCTCATATCGCACAAATGATAAAGGTGTTTATCCAGCGAGTGAACGCCGCCGTCGGAAAGAAGTCCCAGAAAATGGACCTGCATATTATTATCGCGGGCATATGAGAATGCTTCTGTCAGTACAATGTTTTTCCTGATCTCGCCTGTTTTGCATTCCATATTTATTTTGACAAGATCCTGGTAAATGATTCGTCCTGCTCCAATGTTCAGATGTCCAACTTCAGAATTGCCCATTTGTCCATCCGGCAGACCTACATCTTCCCCGCATGCAAAAAGTCTTGAATTCGGATAGTTTTTTTTGAAAAAATCCATATTAGGTGTTGGAACGGAGCTTATTACATCAGCTTTGGATCCGTCGCCGATTCCCCAGCCGTCAAGGATCAGCAGGAGAGTTTTTTTATTCTTCATAGAATATCAATATTATTATATAACATAAAATAATGTACCCTTGTTCAGGGTCACCTACGTCGGCGCAAATTTAGTTAAAAATCGGATGTTGATTAATTTGACTATCGGGAATCCGGAATAAGTTAATTAATACATCGTATGCTTTTTAACTTAAAGATCCCTCATTCCGCATTATCCGAAGCACTCATAAAAATATCTACGGCATGTTATAATAATCAGTTAAATAGGAGGGAGATTCCTCATTACTCAATTACTTCAATCTCCGGAAATCACCAGTTTTCTGAAGCCCAGATCTATACCTTTTACCGAGATTCTTACAAGGTAGATTCCTTCTTTCAGGTTCAAATCATCAATAAAGAATTCAGTTATTCCTGAACCTGCTTTACAGGAAGAAATCACTACACCCCGAATATCGTAAATTCTTATATCTGTTTCACGTGCAAGTGGCTCTTTAAAGCTTATTGTTAATTTATTAACAGCAGGATTGGGATAGAGTATAAATCCGCTCCCTGAAATGTCCGGAGGATTTTCTATACCAACAACGATATCAGGATGTATATCAGAAGATGCCTGATATACTTCTTTTGTTATCGTATTCTGAATAAAAGCAATGACCTCAATATCAGATGCATCAGGTATCCTGTTAATTGTCCAGGTTTGTTCTTCCACTGTGATGCTTTCTCCTTTTGTCCAGTCGTTTTTCAACAGCATCCCTCCGGCGTCAGGAATGAATTTCCGGAACACATTCCAAAACTCTGTTTCACCCAGAGCGCTGGTATATGCATTTCTCTTTTCCGTAACAGCAAGGAAGAGTGTCAGGTTACTGGTACTGATATTTTCCAGGGCTTTGATCTTTCCGTTTATTGTCAAAACTCCTCCAAAGACACCTGTATTAAGGGAGATGTCAAATTTTGAAGGAATAAGGCTTCGCTTGATAATATCGGTGCTATCGATATTTGTATTATCATTGGAATAGGAATACGTATAGGCATAATCTTTCTGAGTACCGCCATCTGTAAAGGTATATGGAGCTTGTATCAGCCCATAGAAAAGTATCCTTGCACTGGCGTCCCCCGGATTGGAATTATAATAGGGATCGCTTCCAGGGAAGTTAGTATGATACTGAATGTTTATTATATCTTCACTTCTGTGACTGGCGATTGAGTCGACAAGTGCATTTGCAGTTTTGCTGAGAGAATTTGTAACATTGGTAAAATGTTCCAGCAGGATATTTCTGCTTCTCTCGCCTATCCAGATATCATCCAGGATAATTCCCTGGTAATCACGTGATGTGCCGTCAAATCCGTAAGCTATCCGGAAGACCACATCTGATTGTCCTTTAAGCTCGTCGAGTGTATGGATTGACTGAACCAGAGTATCGTCAGGTTCTCCCCTGGTAGTCCAGCCCATCTGGCTTCCTCCCGGTTCTCCCCTTATTACTGCAGAGTTATACCAATTAATGCCATCATCCAGAGCACCTATAATCTTCCAATTTTCTTTGCTGCCAATCCTGTACTGCAGGGAGGCTCCATCTCTGTCCCTTGTTAACCGTTTTATCATGCTAAGTTCGATCAAAGGCCTTTCGGTTACTGTAAAGTCAAAACAGGGAGAAACGATTGAAGAAGATTCTTCTTTTATACTATCGGTTCTGAAATCAGTGAACCAGGAAATCCCAACCGATGCAGGAATGTCCACGTTATCCCAGTCAGGCTGGCCAAACGACCAGGAGGTGCCTGATGTCTCTCCTCTTATCCAGCTTCCGTTACCAGCTTCGAAATCTTCGTTGTAACCTTCAATAGGTACAATGATAGAAGGTTTAATATATATATCCTTCGTCACGGTATCGATGCAGTTCTGGATGGTGGTCCTGACAATGTATTGGAATGTAGAATAACCTATACCTAAAGAGTCTTTGGGATACTTGGCTTCTTTTTCTGCTGTACTGAATTCTGCTTCGTTGAACAGCCGCCAGCTTCTTGATTCTATCGGTGTAGAAGATTCTGTTGTATCCCTCAGGATTAAATAGTCTCCGGGTTGCATGCAGTCATTCCTCCAGTAAAAGTCAGCATCAGGTCTTACTCCAAAATTAAAGGTTGATTCTTTTGTTACCTCACAGCCGTTTACAGTTGTTGCCGTAAGGGTGATTTTTTGTAATCCCCCGGTCGTATACTGGTATCCTGCGTCTTTAACGGTGTCTTTCTTTATTCCCTCTGCATCAGCAAATTCCCACAACCATGATTTTACAATGTCTGATGATATTGTATTGTTTATAAACTGAGTTATATCATCATCATTTTCAATACATACATCAGCAGGAGCAAAATCCACCTTTGGAGCCGGGTATATTGTCACAGGTATTGACTTGCTAATGCTGCAGCTTGTTTTCAGGTTGGTATAGGTGTAGGTTACAACAGTCGGACCGAGTCCTTTTGTGGGATCAAGATAGCTTCCTGAAACAGGGCCGGTAAATACACCTCCTGGGGGCAATGGGTACAATTCATAAGGCGCCATGTTATCGCAGATCAGGTCATCCGGGGCAAGGTTTTTAATAATCACCTGTCCCAGGCTATCCACATTAAGTGCCATTGATATACTATAGTCTACACCATCCCATTTATACGAAAATCGCAGAGTATCAAAACCTTCCCCTGCCGCCGGGACATTATAATCCGCATATGTCAATCCCATGATGTATACCAGCGTGTTTTTCGTATTTGTGAAACTGTTCACTGAAACACCAGCAGGCAATCCGTCTACCTTGACATTATAAGTTGTATCGGAATAGCAGATCACTGAAGGAATATCAGTAAAGCTGCCCTGGGCCTGCCTGATTGTTGTTTTCTTCCCGAGATTTGCTGAACAGCCGTTGGCATCCGTAATGCTGTATTTTATCTCATGTTCACCCAGACCGGCAATATCAGGGAACATCTTTTCTCCTGATACTCCATTACCGCTGAATGTTCCTCCTAACTGAACAGGTATAAGGTCTATGGCACCCCCTGTAATATTATACGTAGTGTTCAGTGGGAAGGAAGGATCAGGTAATGGATTAATTGTAACAGTGTCGTAAAGTATCTTGCTGTAACATCCATTGGGAGATCTGTACTGATAAGATATGGGGTAAGAAACACTCGGTGTTCCCAATGACGGGTCAGCATATGCCGAACCGGCTTTTGCGTCTGACAGAATATCTCCGGTCCATGCTGCTGTTCCGCCAATAGGATACATCCCTTCGATTGAGATATATTCTTTCGGATCGCTCTGGCAATAGGTGGAATTAAGATTAAGAATTCTTATCTCCGTTCCAACAGAGTCAATTTTGAATGACTTGCTGATCTGGTAGAATATGCCGCCATTATAATATGAAAAAAACAAAATATCCTTATCGATTCCGGGTCTCATCATGCCGGGATCAATAGTAACTGTTGTCCCTGACTGGCTTATAATGCCGACACTGTCGGTAAGTGAAAAACCTACAATCGTTGATCCGGCCGGGACGCCGGTCACAGTTATTACATCAGGACCGCTGTCATGGCAGTAAAGCGGATCAAATCCGACAAATGATGACACATTCGGATTGACATATACAAGCTTAGAGGCCTGCTGTGAGCAGTTGTGCTCAGTGTTCACCACATTCATCAGATAGCTGATCGTGTAAGGACTGCCGTCAGATCCTGCAGTTTTCGGAGAGAATATTTCACCGGTTACGCCGGTACCTGAAAAGACTCCTCCCATTACATTGGCAGACAGAGTGACATCACTTTCAGATACACTGTACTGATCTTTTGGCATGATGATCCTGGCCAGAGGATCGCTGACAACAGGGACTCCCACTTTTTCAGGGATATTAGAGGACCTTGGTGTAACCTCAAATGTTATATCCGCGTTACTGTCGATATCCTCAACCTGCTGAAGGGTATACTGGATCCCTGTAGCATCTGCTATTGGAAATCCGTTTCGGTACCATTGATATGTTGAAACACCCTCACTCTTGTAGAAATCGTAATAATATTTACCTCTCAGTATCTGGCCTGCTACTCTTATTCCTTCAACGCAAACCTGGCTTGCGACAGGCGTTAAAGGAGATGTATCCTCAACCGGGACTGTCAGTGGACTCTGAACAGGTGTGCCTGTATTAGGGTAGCCCGTGGAAGATACGGGTGTGACCTCGAATGACAGCCTGTATCCCTCATCATCGGGAGTTACCAGATAGGTCTTGCCGGTTGCACCAGTAATCGGAATTGAACCGTTTCTCAGCCATCTGAATGTGCTGGTTCCTTCAAGGTCGGCAGGGTCGGCATCAGAAAAGTCATAGTCCCCTTCAAGTAATGAACCTACAGTTGCTGTGCCTGAAATAATCTGCACATTGCTGGCTATCGGCTGGCTGTTTGCCGGTCCGCAAGGATCACTCTCGACCAGAACACCCGTAGTTGTTCCCGTTACAGCTATCGGAGTTATATAAATCTTAAAATATTTACCCTGTTCGCTGTTATTTATAATATGAGCAATGCCTGTTTCCCCTGAGATAGGTGAATATGTACCAAATTCACTTTCTGATGAATACCATTCATACTGAGTACTGCTTTCAATATCGCCTTCTAAATCCAAATAAATATAATGGCCTGTTAATAAGCCGTTTACATCTAACGAACCGGTAATTGGCTGGATAGTGGCGATAGGAGGATCATTGATGACCGGGCCCACCCATGTTGTAGTTGTAACTGTCGTTCCCGGACTCAATCCGGCCTGAGCAACAGGAGTTACGGAAAAACCTATATATTTTCCTATTTCATTATTTGTAAGTTGATAGGATGCAGATGTTGCACCAACAATATCGCTTGATCCTGCTCCTGAAGAACTGGTACCTGTATGCCACTGATATAGAGATGAACCTTCAGCATCTCCTTCAGAATCCGAATATTGATAATTACCGCTAAGTACTTTAGAGACTCTGACATTACCGCTTATTGTAACGTTGGAGGCAACTGGCGGATTATCGGTTATGGGGCCAACCCATGAAGTATATACTATATCACCTGGTGTAGTTCCGCTCTGGGCTTTAGGTATTACACTGAATCTGATGTACTTATTACGGTCGTTCAAAGTAAGCATGTATATCTGGGAAGTTGCCCCTGAAATAGTGACAGAGCCTGAACCGGATCCGTCATTTGCCCTGTACCACTGGAAAGTTGTCGCACCTTCGGGGTCAGACTCAGCATCAGAATAAGTATAGTTTCCGTTTAAAAGATTGTTAACTTTAAGCGTTCCGGTAATAGAAACACCTAAAGCCTGAGGTTTTTCATTTGCTGCTACAGGACCTATCCATCCTGTACTTGATACAGGGCTCATAAGAATCGCTCCATCAGAAAGTTTGACTCTGACCTGGATATACTTATTCAATTCAGTTGAGGATAATGCAAGTGTCTTGTCAGTCCCGGGTTTGGTTGCAATCAGATGCGCTGATGCACCACCGGAGGTATTTGCCCTGTACCACGAGATTTCAGTTAATGAGAGATCTTCCGCAAAACAGACATCCTGATCATAATCATATGAAGCCGTCAATGTAGCATATTCTCTCAGCACTCCGGATATCTGTACATTTGTCGGAAGTGGCTTATCAATAACCGTAACATTATAGATAGTCTGACTCGGAGCAGTACAGCCATTCCCGTCAATGTAGTTAACCTTGACTGTTTCTGGTCCCGAGTCATCCCATGTAACAGTAACTGAATTGCTTGAGGAGCCTCCACCGGATTCAATTGTACCATCCGATGAGACGCTCCAGTTGTAACTGGTCATTGAACCTTCAGTCAGATATACATTTCCTGTTGAAGTTATACATGCCCTGTCAGGACCGGAAATAGAAGGCACCGGCAATTCATGAACTACAACTGTAGCAATACCTGTTATTGTGTTCGTACAGAACGGCGCTACCTTATAAATAATGCTTTCAAGAGTGTATACGAATGTTCCGGCAGTACCTGTCGGAGCTGATACATTTGCTGTTGAGCTTCCATTGACATCAATTGTTGTGCTGCTGCCATTAATATTGTAAGTAATGGTTACAGCCAGCGATTGTGGATTTGTAAATGTGATAGTAGGTGCCGGAGCATTCTTGCAAACTGCTGTCGATCCGCTTATAATCGCCGAAAGCAGACCATAAACTGTTATAGAAGTAGTTGATGTGTTTACCGGTCCGCATGGGCTACTGCTAACAGCACAATAAATATCAGCATCTGAGGTCAGTGTAGGATTGTACGTTTGAGTTGTAATACCTGTTGATACTCCATTCTTATACCATAAATATGTATATGATCCGGTACCTCCGCTACCGGTTGCAGTAAATGTTCCTGGTGATGTATTATAACAGATAGGTGATGTCCCGCCGCTGATACCTGATGTAAGTTCATTATATACTGTTATCGTGGTTGTTGAAGTAACTACAGTACCGCAGGAACCGCTGGTAACTGCACAATAAAAATCAGTTGTTGCTGTTAGGCTTCCCGGGTTGTAGTCCTGTGTTGTTATACCTGTGCTTGACCCATTCTTATACCATAAATATGTATATGACCCCGTGCCACCGCTTCCTGTTGCAGTAAGTGTTCCTGGTGAAGTATTGTAACATATGGGTGATGTTCCGCCGCTAATGCCGGCAGTAAATTCAGAATATACAGTAATAGTCTTTGTTGATGTGGTTACCATACCGCAGGAGCCGTCGGTAACTTCACAATAAAAATTAGTTGTTGCTGTAAGGCTTCCCGGACTGTAGTTCTGTGCTGTTATACCTGTGCTTGCCCCATCCATATACCATAAATATGTATATGTTCCCTCGCCGCCGCCGGGTGATGCAGTCAGTGTTCCGGGTGAAGTATTGTAACAGATAGGTGATATTCCCCCGGTGATACTTGCTGTCAGGTCAGAATAGACAGTTATTGAAATTGTTGAGGTATTTACAGGTCCGCAAGGTCCACTGGTAATGGCACAATAGATATCAGCATCTGCAGTAAGGGTTGGATTATAAGTTTGTGTTGTAACACCGGTTGATGATCCGTTATTATACCATAAGTAAGTGTATGAACCGGTACCACCGGTTCCTGTTGCAGTGAATGTCCCGGGTGAACTTCCTGAACAAACAGGCGATGTTCCACCGCTTATACCAGCTGTCAGTTGATCATTAACAGTTATTGTTGTTGTTGAAGTAGTTACAGTACCGCATTCAACGCTCGTGATTTCGCAGTAGAAGGTAGAAGTGGCTGTAAGTTTACCAGGATCATATGTCTGAGTTGTAATACCGATTGAAGCGCCATTTTTATACCATAAATAAGTATAAGCTGTACCTCCACCCCCGTTAGCAGTAAATAATCCAGGATTAGTATTGTAACAAATCGATGTATTGCCAGGATTTATACCGGCAGTACACTGCCCTGCTGCTCTGCCTGCAGCTATTGACAGAAACAAAATCAATAATATTGTAAATTTTTTCATGATAATTCTTTTTCCTGGTTGATTCCTTCTTCACATATTTATTGACATGTTAAAACCTGAATTTCAGAAAGCATATCATGGAATTATTCTCATAACTGCTGCTTCCAACAGTGATAATATTGTCTGAATCACCTGAAGCAACATCATTGGCAATCTGTGTACCTGTTCCCCCTGTGATCTTCATGCGTTCTTTATCAGGAGTACCATAAACATCAACTGAAAATATCAGCATCCTGGCTGAGAGACCAGATCCATGCTGTCCGGCAAGCAAAAAAGAATTCGTCTTGTACCTGCACATCGCCCTGAGTGAGTACGGAACCTGATCAATATCAATTTCATACTCATATTCCGGAGCATCGTAAATATCTGTTGGTATTTTCCAGATATGTCCTTTCTGGGTTGTTCCTGGGTTACCTGTAGTACCTGCAATAAGGTACCCGTCACTCAAAACTTCAAAATCTGACGCAGCTTCATTAGCTGTTCCACCTATTATCCTTGGCTGTGTAGTACTTCCGTCGGAGTTTAACCTGATAATAATGAGATTAGTTCCTGCCTGCCCGGATGAAAGGTCTGACCGGTCAGTGGTACCAACGATAATAAACCCCCCTCTCCGGTCTGCCTTCATAGCAATTCCTTCATCATCCCCGTTATATCCCTGGGCAGGTATCTCTGAAAGAGGCTCAAGATCGCTGTCGATCCTCACAAGTAAAATATCCTTCTTGCCTGACGGATTGCCTGTAAATTCTCCCGTGGATTCTCTCTGTGAATCTGTGGTTGCCAGAACAAGAAATCCTTCCAAAGTTTCCAGAATATCCACACCATATTGATTATCAGGACTCTCATATATTTTCAATTTTTCTGTTGTAAAGTCCGGATTAAGATGCCAAACAAAGAGGTCTTTCTTAGAAGAGGCACTGTCAAGTACATATCCTGTGCAGACAATATCACCATCATCAAGGACTATTATTTTAGCAGCTGAACTCTCTGTATCGCCAGAAATTGTGGCGGAACCTATCATATTTCCATCGAGCCCTGCTTTAAGAACTCCGGCTCTTAATTTGGCATTGTTTGAGAGTGAGTCGGTGAACTGGCCACAGATATAATAATAAAGATCATTCCCCTGCTCATCCTTGCTTATTGCAACACTATTGCCTGTATCTTTATAAGCTTTGCTGAAAAACTTCAGAATGGTATCATCTTCATTCCCTCCCTTTTCACAGGAAGTAAAAAATATGAGAATGATCGCTGCGAATATCTTCCCTTTCATGTCCTGTTACTTTCTTTTTGAAGGTTTGTAGAAAATCTGGGTGTAACCAATGCTGAAATTCAGATCATTCAGATTGAAGTCATCATCTTTGTAATAATATCCCTCAAGCTGAGTAGTGGCTGATTCTCCTCCCCTTAGGACCTGATTGTAAATCCCAAGGTTGCATCTTATTTCAAAATTCAGGTACCCTCTGGGTATTTTAAGTTTTATCCCTCCTCCGGCCTGTCCGAATATGTCCATTTTTATGCGTGAATCATTTCTGGAGATATCAGGGCTTTTCCGGTCTGAAAAACCAATAATATCACCTGATTCAAATGAAACGTTTTTTGCTGTTGAAGAAAGGTCAAAAGCGGCACCGGCTCCGGCGCGGGCATAAGCTGTGAACTTACCGAAGGTTATAATACTATACGTTGCAGTAACAGGGACTTCAATCCTCTGCTGGATTTCACTGTAGTTGACTATTCCAATCCCAAGGAAGTCTTCCACATTCGTAAATGATGACTGTGAAAAGCCGCCTTCAATATTCAGATCAAGTTTTGAATTAACGGTAAATTTTGCTTCAAGTGAAACAAACAGGTTCAGTGCATCTGTGCTGTATTTTTTGCGAACCGGATCTGACGATACTGACTTAGGATTAATGAAAGTCAAAAAAGGAATATTCGTGCCGATATGAATAACAAGCTGGACAACCGGTTCTACATTGAAATTATTATAAAGGTGCACAAAGCTGGAATGATCTGTCGGACTGAGCTGATATTCAGGATACTTTTTCAGAAATGCCAGCATCGCCGAATCAGCCAGTTCATTCTTATCCTGAAACAAAAATGTCTGGATTATAAGCTTATATGCTGCAAGCTCCTCCTCCTGCTTGAAGCCTGACCTGAGACACTCTTGCAGCATTTCAGGAACCTGTTGAACCTGACCGTTGTCAAAAAGCGTTTGTGCATTCTTCAGGTTTTCGGCACATGTGCTTGTTTCCTGCGGCAAAACGAGCAGCGGAACCGAACTGAACAACACTATCAGGAAAAACCTGAGCAAAAATGTATTTGAATATCTGGTCTTCATGTGCCTGATATCTTTATCTGATTACGTTTACCTTGATATTATAATCATTATCGGAACAAGTCGTTTCAAGAGGAATATCCCTTGCAACATACGTGTTCCATTCATCCTGGGTCATATTCCTTGTGACAAGAGTACAGATATCTGCAACCATATAGTCGGCATGCGACGGTCGGCCTATCAGGTTCTGTGATACATCATATGTTCCGGAAACTATCAGCCTGCCATCCGGACTGAAGTTCATCACAAGAACAAATCCCTCATTATCCGAAAAAGTTATAGGAGGTTCTGTAAGATCGTTAATATTGTTGAATATTTTGAGCGTTTTATCATTGCTTGCGGTCGCCATTTGTCCGAGAACGGGATTAAACCGTATATCATTCACCTGTGCGGTGTGAGCCTTGACTTCTGATATCATCTTGTTGGCGCTGATGTCCCATAATTCGATATTACCGTTAATATCGCCGATAGCCAGGATATTCTCATCAGGCTTGAAACGGATCACTTTTATATTCTTCCCTTTGGTCTCAATCCTGAAGTTATCAGTGTTGTTTTCAGGATTCCAGACTATTACATTGCCATTGCTGTTTATTCCGGCAAGGTAATTCCCGTTTGATGAAATGTCTATGGAAGTGATCTGCATGGTACCTGTCACAATATTCGTGCTTGTCCTTGCAGCCAGATCCCATTTAAGCACTTTACCGTCAAGTGAGGCGGAATAAAGGTATTTACCGTCAAATGAAAAGATCAGGGATTTTACTTTACCTGAATGTCCCGTAAGTTCATACTGGATATTGTTCCCTTTGAGGGGTATCATCCGGATAGATGAGTTACCGCTTCCGCACGCCAGCCATGAAGCATCAGGACTGACAGCAAGTATTTCTATTATATCCGTTCCTGAATAGATGACCTGATATGTCTGGTCCTTGCTGCCCGGCTGCCATTTAAGTACCTGTCCGTCCTCACCTGAAGTAAAGAATTCATTCTTCCCCGGTACATAGGCGATGCTTTTTATTGCTCCGGTGTGCCCTTTAAAAGTTTTATAGGTAACTCCGCCGTATTGTTTTGCAACATTGTACAAGCCGGTGTAAATATCAGCATCGTTCTCCAGTCCTTCGTTCTTTTTATTGAAGAGATATGCCTGGTATGCCAGCAATGTCTGAAGCTCCTTCTGTCCCTGCACCTGCAATGATTTGATTGACATTGATTTTCCTATTGAAAGCATCCTGAGGCTCAGGGCTCTGTTTTTCTGTGCCGTGGCTTCGGCAGCATTCTGGTCAGCCCTGATGCTTGCCCGTTTTGCAGAGTCGGACTGCTCTAGCGCTATCTGTTCCTGTTGGCGTGCCAATTCCGCATTCTGCTCTGCTATCGATCGCTGTCTTAAGGCATTTGACCTCTGAGTAAGGGCTTCCGCTTCATTTTGCTGGGCAACTATAGCGGAAGAATCGGCTTCTTTTCTTCGAACTTCAGCGAGAGTTGCTGAAGAATCAGCCCTCTGCCTTTGTATTTCCTCCTGTTGCCTTCTTTGCTCTGCCAGAACCGTTGCCCTGTCTGCAGCAATTTTCTGGACAAAGGCAAACAACATGAATCCCAGGGAAATTATCGCTGCAGTTCCAAGTATAATTGCCGCAATCCTTGTTCTTCTTATCTGCTGTTTCTGTAATCTTATCTTGCTTTCCTCCTCATCGAGGTACTCTTTTTCGCTTGTCCTGAGATAAACCATTGCTCTTTCGAAAGCCGGGTCATATCTCTCGGCCCAGGCAAGTGTCGGCTTATGCTGGTCGCGCCAGTTTATTGCCAGCTGGAGGTCCGGAGGTCTCCACAGACTTGTTTTCCCCTGCTGGAACATGGCTGATGCTTCAGAGAGACGAAGATACATCTGCACCGATGCTGCCTCATCATCCACCCATCCTCTGAGCCGGTCCCATAATCTCATCAGGCTCTCGTGAGAGACATCAATTATTGACTCATCATCAATTGGAATATCCTGCCGCGGGGTTATAAATGACCTTGACTGGATCCTGAATTTTTCCACAACATCGAACAGCTCTTCGCTCGTGCATTGTACAACCGACTTTATAGTGGTAACACTCGAAGGATGACGGAGACCTTTGTTATCGGCACCTTTTTCTGTGATTGTCTTGAATATTTTTTCACAGATTTCCTTCCCCCGCGGACTAAGCTCTTCAAATGCTTCATTTGCATGCCTCGACATTGCATCGCTCATTGTCCCTACAGAGTCATAATCCGAATAGCTTATCTGGCGTTCCGGCTCATCAAGTTCCTGCCAGTATGTCCATGTCCTCATGAGTGCATGCTGCAGAACGGGAAGCTGGTCCGTTCTGTCGCCAATATCAGTAAGAAGCGTTTCCACAAGCTTCTGTTCAATTGATGCTCCGGCATACTTAACTGGCCCTTCAATTGCCTGCCTGTAATTCTCACTATCCATGTGCGGAACAAGATAGTTGCTGTTATTGATCAACTGTGTAAGGCCCTGATAATGTGCACATTCTCCGATGAAGTCGGAGCGCATTGTTATTATTGTAAAGATCTTTGCTTCAGGTTGTATTATAGCACTGACAAGTTTTTCAACAAACTCGGCAGCCTGGATTCCTTTTGAACCAGCAGCGCCTAGTGTACTGTATCTGAATAATTCCTCAAACTGATCAATGACAAGCAATATCTTATTGTCACCATTTAACAGGTATTTATTAAAGGCTGATGTTATCCCGTCGGAGTTTAAGTGGATATCAAGAAGTACGTTTTCAACTGAAATTTTTTCCTGTTCGTTTCCGGTGATCTTTTCACTGATTGAATTAGCAAGGTTGCCAAGCGGATCGTTTCCCGGACGGAACATAATTGTCTTCCATTCTGAAGATTCATTTGTTGCAAGGTTCCTGATCTTTTGCAAGACACCGCAGTATATGAGTGAGGATTTGCCGCTTCCTGAAGCTCCTATGACGGTAACAAACCTGTTTTTGAGAAGCTTCTTAAGGACTTCCTCGCTTTCTTTTTCGCGCCCGAAAAACAGATCGCTCTCTTCCGGTGCGAACGGCCTCAGCCCTGGAAAGGGATTGAGAGCCCGGGTCTCTTTATTTGATCCCATAGTCAGAAATTAGAAATACATTGTTTTTTATATTTTAATGCCAATTACCAGGATATCGTCGACCTGGTCGTTGGAACCTTTCCATTTCATCAGTCTTTTGTTGAGCATCTCTTTCTGCTTATCCATCGGCAACGCAGACACTTCGACAAGAAGCTCTTCAAACCTTCTGTACATGAATTTCTTTCCGTCAAGTCCTCCAAACTGGTCAGCATAACCATCCGAGAAAAGATACAGGCAATCACCCTCCCTGAGGTCAATCTCATTATTGGTAAAAGATTGCGGCTGACTGCCATCGAATGCGCCTATAGGGAACCTGTCTCCTTTATATCTTGTAATAATTTTTTCTCTTATAAGCACCAGAGGATTATTTGCACCGGCAAATTCAGCTTTTTTGTTTTTCAGATCAAAGACGCACAGAGCCATATCCATCCCATCTTTGATGGATGTTTCGCTTGTATTTTCATTCAGGGTTGTTATCACTCCCTGGTTGAGTTCATCGAGTATCCTGCTTGCCGATCTTGCTTTCCTGACAGTTACAGCATAGTTGAGCTGGTTAAATCCGACAATTGACATGAAAGCACCCGGAACCCCATGACCGGTGCAATCAACAGCAGCTATCATGAAAAGGCCATCGACTTCATGCACCCAGTAAAAATCGCCGCTGACAATATCTTTGGGGAGATAATAGATGAAGTAGTTTTTCAAATGTGAGCTGACAATACTGAATGACGGAAGTATTGCATTCTGGATCCGGCGGGCATAATAGATGCTGTCGGTGATGTGCTTTTTCTGCTCTTCAATTTCCTCTTTTTGCTTCTCAATTTTAATTGTTCTCTCTTTCACTTTTCCCTCAAGCTCATAGGTATAGCTCTCGAGCTGTGCGATCATCATGTTGAACTTATCGGTAAGTAAAGTAATTTCGTTATTACCAACCACTTCCGCTCTTTCTCTCAGGTTACCGTTTGTTATACGGTTGACATTTTCCACCAGGTTTTTGATGGGCAGGGTAATAACCTTGGTTTTCCTGTAGATCAGAATTGTTAAGGCAACAAGTGTCAGTAAAAAGATCACAATAAACTTGGTGGCTTCCCTTCTTAAAAGTGCTTTCTGAGTAGTACGGTCGGAGATTATTCTTATCACTGATCCCTGGCTGTAAAGGCTGGAAGGTTTATCCTTGATCGGAGCCCTTTCCATATAGATGTACAGATAGTTATTCCATGATCTTCCAACCTTTTCAGTGATATTGATTGTGTCTTTTTCATGAAAAGCTCTGAGAAGGTTTTCCTGCTGACCCGGTACTTCCAATACATTTTTATTCATACTGAAGGGATCGTCGGCGATCAGAAATAACTCAACATCGATTATACCTTCAGTCTCGGCTTTCATTTCAGCCTTTGTATCCTCAATAGCCTGAATTACCTCTTCAACCTGTCTGGAGTATGCCCCCAGCTCGATTATATATTTCCCGTCCTTTGTTGCCTGGTAAGTATATTTCTTGGGCCTTTTGGTCAGATCCTCGATGGCGAACAGATCTGTCACAAATTCTCCGGATGTCCGGATGCCGGCAAGATATTTCTTAAAATTTTCTCCGAGAGAATAGAGATTGAATCCAAGCTCATCCGTGAAAGTGGTATTAATCACTGTCCCGTCTTCAGCTACTATATAAATGTCTTCATTATGCTGATCCATTCCTATTTCAGTGGCAATTTTCCTCAGATCAATCTTATCAAGGTTGTCGGTCCTGGTAAAATAATCGTTAACCAGTGTGGAGCTTAACTCCCTGAACCGGTTATTGAATTCATCCTCGATCAGGTTAATGGCAATATCCTGGAATTTAAGGATCTTGATAACCTCATTTGCCAGGAGCCTGTTTTTCTCATCATTGCTTCTTGCAAGCTGAGAACGGGTACGCTGAAAGCTGAACACAGCAAAAATTAAAAGAGCAAGCAAAGTGGGGACAGCAATATTTACTATCAATTGCCTGAATATTGTTGTTCTGCGTAATGCTATCGTGACCTTTTTAATTTTCATATTTCTCTATGTATTCCCTAATTTCATTTGATTTTTCAGGAAATCTGAAATTATATTCCTTTAAACTATTCAGCGGAAGCAGATAAAGGAAGTCATAACTTTCACTGATAGATTTTATTTCTTCTGCATCATTGCTTATTTTAACTTCCTGCATGGGTTTTCCGGCCCGTACCGGCCATATTATGCACCTTCCCTTAACGTTTATATCGGATGATTGAATATCCTTCACGTATTTCAAAGATTCTGCAGCCAGCAGCAGATCTTCCTTCTCCATGCCGGGAAAACATTCTGAGAGGAATTTCACTTTTTCGTATATCAGCTCACCTTCAGGTGTTTTACCGCTGATTATCCTTTCAAGCCGGTCTTTGACACTGGAATGTAACCGTCCTGCTGCTGAATTAAATAGTTCTTTATCAGATCTTGAAAATAATTTTGCAGATTCCTCCTGTAATATTTTTTCGGGGCTGAAAAGAATGGCAATCAGCGTTTCACCAATATTCCTATTGTAAATTTCATTTATGCTTCTGATGGCACATGCCCTGATCCATATTCCAAGAAGGTTATAATCGCGGTTAATTATGTCTTCAATTATTTTCCCGTACTCGTGTATTTCTCCCGGGAAAAACTGGTATAGCGCCTTTACTTTGTCTTCATCCGGAATAACGTCAATAAGAGGGACCAGCTTTGGTTTTATTGCCTCATCAACCACAATATCAATCATCTCAAGCGCAAAGTTAACACTCTCAACAGTACCGCTTTCAAGGTTCTCCCGTATCTTGTCAACTGATCCTGAATCATAGGCTATTGAAAGCAATTTGAACAGGAATGTGTTCCACCTGGCTGTTTCCCTGTCCAGCGGTTCGAGCAGGGAAGTGTTGTTTTTTCTGGTCATGCTGATCCTTGCCGAAATATTCCATATTATAATTCCGATGATTTCAGAAATCAGCTGATGTAACCGGTCCTTATCCTCCTCCCCTGCCCTGAAGTTACAGTTTACAAGGCACTCAAGCGCTGTTTCCCTTATCTGTCGAGCATTTGACCATAATCCCGAAAAAAGGAATTCTTCATTTTCTCCGGTGCAGTCTTTTCCAAGAAGGCTCAAAACTGTTTTACTTACAGCAGTATTTCCCGATGATGCAAGATAAAAACGGCTCATTTCTTCCCTGGCCTCATTACCGAAACTCCTGAGAACGTTAGCAGCCTGAGCCTGAAGCCCCCTGGTATTGAGACACATGCACACTTCAGGCAGCATATCCTTAAGTTTGAATTTGCCTATCATGCTGATAGCCAGTTCTTTCGACTCAAGGGTATTATCCCTCAGCAGCCTTAATATTTGAGTTGTCTGGGGCTGCCTTGAATCTGCAAGTATCTTTTTGGCTGAAAACAACTTATCTTCATTCTGCTGATCAGAGGAATAGTGTTCAAGATCATCAGCTATCTGCACCGATCTGTGCCTTATTTCCTCATCAATATTTTCAGATGAAGCTATTTTGTTCAGCGCAGGTATTAAACTGATATCTTTCCTGCTTGAAGTATAGTCAAGTATCTTTTCATAGAACCACCGGTTTTTAATTATTTCAAAACAGGAAAAATCACCTGATATCAGACTGAGATAATTATCAGCAAAAGCCTGGTCCGCAGAAAATCTGCCGTGCATAGCAGCCTTCGTCTTACTGGCGCTCTCTTCCGTCACACCCTGACCGCCCGATTCAAGAGCTTTCTTTATTGATTTCCTGTATTCTGAATATAATTTAACAGCGACCAGTATCCATATGATGGTGATAACGAAAAGCACCCAGGAGAAATGAATGAGTTTTATAAAACTAAGGATCCCGAGGCCGGCAAGTAATAGTCCCGACGAAAGGGCTGAAATTTCATTCACCGTTCCGTCCATTGCCGACTGAACCCCGAAGCGTATCTTTTCATCAATTGTCTGGTAAATCACCTTAAATGAAGGAGATTCAATTGAATCCTTAAGTGATTTTGAGAAGAGACGGCTCAGGGCTAGAAGCATGAAAAAGAGCATGAATCCGCTTGTCGCAGGGGTAAAGCCCATTAACATTCCTATCAGGACCGCTATCAGTGTAAAAGCTGCAACCAGGATCGGCGAAATAGCAAGACAGGTTCGTAACCCGTAATTCCTTATAAGATAAGAAAATACAAAAAGTTTAATAAGCAGGGTGAATATCATCATGCTTCCTGTAAAGAGACCCAGGAAACGTGCCATATCTTCACCTGACGGATATTGCTCCCTTGTAACTGCCATGAAGGAATACTGAACGAAAAAGGCTGTCATTACCGAAAGTGCAATGAACAAACTCATAACCCTTATATAGGAATCCGAACGAAAAAGGTCTGATACAGATTTCTTTTTTGTTTTTTCTTCCGTTCCTTTCTCAACACTGCCTGATGCAAACTGAAAGCGTCTTCCGATAACGATCTGTATTACACTGCCGGCCAGAACTGCAGCAGCACTTATAATCAAAATATTATGTGCTTTGAAATTGAATGATAGCAGTACCGGTATTGCATAACAACTGATGATTATTCCCACAATCATTCCAGCATCAACAAGTCCGAACAGACGTTTTCCCTGCCGGAGAGTGAATAGCCGCCCTGCGGTGCCCCAGAAACCCAGCATGGCCAGAATATTGAGAGGGCCAAGCATAATAAAAACAATGAAAACCACCCAATTCGCAGGGTTAAGAATCAGAAGAATCCATAGTATCAGTGTGAGGACAGTTACAAACACAAGGTTTACAATGGCGAAATTCCTGAAGTGCATCCTTGTCTGAAACCCGGTATAGAGTGATGTGAGAATAATACCTGCGAGGCCGGAAACAACATATCCCCTGGCCATCATCTTTTCGTCAAAAATTGACAGAAAAAGAGAATGGGCGCTGATGTCGAAGGCGCCGAAGAATATGCCCAAAAAAACAGATTGTGCTAGTAATATTGACACCATCGACTCCTCACCTGATTCAATTCCAAGGAGTTGTAACAATCTGTCGCGCATAAAAATTTTCCCGTTTATATTAATAGTACAATAAAGTTAACAATTAATATCATTCAAGACATCTTCATTTCTTTTTTTTTGAACTGATAAAAAAGGAAAACTGTTCTACCTGAAGAACAAGAATAGATTTGCAGATGATTTAATTTGAGTGAAAATCTCTGATCCTTGTGCATAAATGACTGATGTCAAGATCAATGCCTTCAAGGATTATATCTGCTTTGCTGTACCATTTTTCGCGGCAGGCAAGCTTTTCTTCAATAAACAAAATAAGTTTGTCATCGGGGACATTTTTCAGCAATGGCCTTTCACCCGATGAATTCAAAAGCCGTTGAGTAAGCTGTTCTGGTGTCATTCTCAGGTAAACAGTCAATCCGGTCTCAAGCATGAATTTCATATTATCACCATGGCAGGGAGTACCGCCGCCTGTCGACACTACTGTTTCGGAAAGGAAACCCATGCTTCTTAAAACATCTGTCTCAACTTCACGGAAATGATCTTCGCCGTCCTGTGAAAAAATCTGCGGAATTGTTTTTCCTGCCTTCTCCTCTATTTTCCGGTCAAGGTCGATGAATGCCCATCCCAACTGTGAGGCAAGCCTTTTTCCCGCGGTTGATTTGCCGCTGCCCATAAAACCAATAATATATACCAGTTTTTTTTCAGGCATTATAATTCGAGTTTCATCTGTGCAGGGTCTTCATGCGGCTGAACGGTTTGTTCGTCATCATCTTTTTCTGTGTCAGGCAGTGTGCTCTCTTTTTTTACAACAGGTTCAAGTTCCTGTATATTTTCGACTGTGAAGCTGGTAAGCCGCTTGCCTTTAGCCTTATAACTCTTCACCCCAATAAATTCAGCCACCTCAATTATCTCTGCATCGCGGTTCTTGTGCTTACCCCCGAAATGGATTTCGAACCGAGGGTATTCGACTTCAGTAATGCTCACAAGCCGTGATTCCGGGTGTTCATTAATGAAACAAAGCGGTTTTTCCGATTCCTCGATCATGAATCTTTTCAGATAATAGTACTTCTGCTCAGCATCCCAGTACACGGATGAGTATACTTTTTCCGGCCTGAATTTCTCAATTACAAGAAAGTTTTCCTCAAAATGATTTGACAGGTCATAGCCTGTATGTCTGAAGAATCCGCTCTTCGTAATGACCAGAATTTTGTCATCGGCGCTGAATTCGCCAAGGAAAAGCCCCCTGCCGTCAACATTAAGTCTGAAGACGGAATCATCGAACCATATTTTTCTATCGCCCAGGGTTGAAAGTCCTTTTTCCTTCAGTGTTATTTTATGAACAGCATTCTTTGTCAGGATATTCCCCATTGAAGACTTTCCTTTAATGTTCATCTGTCCGAAATCAAACTCAAAAACGACCTTCTTGAGCCGGGCCTTTGGCTTATGATGGACTTTGATTACTTCTGCTTCACCATTTGGATTGGCGCTGAAGTAAACTATTTTTGAACCGGGTGTTCCTCTTGTGAGATTGTACTCCTTATCACGGGTAAGGCCTGTGATTGCGCAGCGTTTTGCCAGCAGCGGACCATCCTTGCCATCCTGGTAAACGATATTGTATATTGTGCGCTCATCATTTTTAAGGAATACCTGGGCATAAAGAATGTCACTCCCGACAAAAACTTTTTCCGCCACCCTGGTGATGAGGTAAACGCCATCCTTCCTTATCACCAGTATATCATCAATATCCGAGCAGTCACATACGAATTCATCTTTTTTCAGGCCTGTCCCGATAAATCCTTCCTTGTAGTTTATATAAAGCCTTGCATTGCTTGCGACAACCTTGGTTGCCAGTATAGTGTCAAAGCTTCTGATCTCGGTTTTCCTTTCTCTCCCCTTTCCGTATTTTTTCTTTATCTGCTTAAAATAATTAATTGTAAAAGGCACAATATTACTGAGATGATTTTTCACCTCATCGAGTTCCGTTTCAATTCCCTTTATATGTTCATTGGCCTTTTTGGCATCGTATTTTGATATTCTCTTTATCTTGATTTCAGTGAGCTGGATAATATCCTCCCTGGTGACTTCCCTCAATAATTTCTTCTTGTAAGGCTTCAGTCCGTTATCAATTGCAGCAATCACACCTTCCCATGTTTCACACTCTTCAATATCGCGGTAGATCCTTTTTTCGATAAAGATCTTTTCGAGTGAGGACATATGCCATTCTTCCTGCAGTTCATTCTTTCTGATCTCGAGTTCGGCCTTAAGCAATTCAACGGTTCTGTCAGCAGAGTGTTTTAGTATTGTGCTTACCCCCATAAATGAAGGCTTGTTGCCTGCAATAACGCAGGTGTTGGGTGAGATGGAATATTCGCAATCAGTAAGGGCGTAAAGGGCATCAATTGTTTTGTCAGGCGATACACCCGGCATCAGGTGAATCATTATTTCCACTTTGGACGAGGTATTATCGTCAATCTTCCTGATCTTAATCTTCCCTTTTTCATTAGCCTTTATAATCGATTCAATCAGTGAAGATGTTGTCTTTCCAAATGGTATTTCAGTGATTACCAGGGTTTTCTTGTCGATCTTTTCAATTTTTGATCTTACTTTGACGACACCGCCTCTTTGTCCTTCATTGTATTTTGAAACATCGATAAAGCCGCCAGTCGGAAAATCTGGATAGATCACAAAATTCTTACCCTGGAGATATTCTATAGTTGCATCTATAAGTTCAATGAAGTTATGGGGCAGTATTTTTGAAGCAAGACCAACGGCAATTCCTTCCACTCCCAATGCCAGGAGGAGCGGAAACTTAACCGGAAGTGTAACAGGTTCCTTGTTTCTGCTGTCATAAGAAAGCTTCCATTCGGTGGTCTTGGGATTAAAGATCACATCAAGAGCAAACTTTGATAATCTTGCTTCAATGTATCTTGGAGCTGCCGCCCCGTCGCCGGTGAGCACGTTCCCCCAGTTCCCCTGTGTATCGATTAGCAGTTCTTTTTGTCCCAGCTGTACAAGTGCATCGCCTATTGAGGCATCTCCGTGAGGGTGGAACTGCATCGTATGGCCTATTATATTGGCTACCTTGTTGAAGCGCCCGTCGTCCATGCGTTTCATTGAATGGAGAATGCGCCTCTGCACGGGTTTCAGCCCGTCATTAAGATCAGGAACAGCGCGCTCAAGAATGACATAAGATGCATAATCCAGAAACCAGTCCTGGTACATACCCGACAGGGCAGTTACTGAATGAAGGGCTGACGGACCCTCAGAAACGTCTTCCCCACTGTCAAGCCCGTCAATATCAAGATCCATTTCTTCCATAAACATACCTGTAATCTTCCGGGAATCTATAAGATTTCTTCCTCTACTTTGTCCTCTTCAACTCTCAGGTTATCAATGATAAAATCCTGTCTTTCAGGAGTATTCTTCCCCATATAGAATTCGAGATAACCATTCACAGCATCTGTTTTCTTCATCCTCACCGGTTCAAGCCGCATATCTTTTCCGATGAAGTGTTTGAATTCATCAGGCGAAATTTCGCCCAGCCCCTTGAACCTTGTTATTTCCGGGTTAGGTCCCAGATCCTTTATTGCTTTCTCTTTTTCTTGCGGGGAATAACAATACCTGGTCTCTTTTTTATTTCTCACCCTGAATAACGGTGTCTGAAGAATAAAAACATGCCCCTTTCTGACAAGTTCCGGGAAAAACTGAAGGAAAAATGTAAGAAGCAGAAGCCGGATATGCATTCCGTCCACATCGGCATCTGTGGCAATCACAACATTATTGTACCTGAGGTTTTCAATACCGTCTTCGATGTTAAGAGCTGCCTGGAGCAGGTTGAATTCCTCGTTCTCATATACTATTTTTTTGGTAAGCCCGAATGAATTGAGCGGTTTTCCCCTGAGACTGAATACTGCCTGTGTTTCAACATTCCTCGACTTGGTGATTGAACCGCTTGCAGAGTCACCCTCAGTAATGAAGATCGTTGAATCAAGCTTGTTGGAATCACTTGAATTATAATGTATCCGGCAGTCCCTGAGCTTCTTATTATGAAGGCTCACTTTTTTCGCTCTTTCCCTTGCCAGCTTCTGGATTGACGAAATGGCTTTTCTCTCTTTTTCCGAATCCTGAATTTTTTTCAGCAGTATTCCGGCTGTGTCAGGATTCTTATGAAGATAATCATCAAGCCGTTTTTTGATGAAATCCGTGATAAATGTTCTTACTGAGGGTCCTTCCGGTCCCATATCTTTTGATCCCAGCTTGGTCTTGGTCTGCGATTCGAAGATCGGTTCTTCGACTTTTATGCTTATAGCCGCAATTATTGATAAACGTATGTCGGCCGGATCATAATCCCTTTTATAGAATTCTCTGATTGTTTTCACAACAGCTTCCCTGAATGCAATCAGGTGGGAGCCTCCCTGTGTTGTATGCTGACCATTCACAAAGCTGTAGTAATCTTCTCCGTACTGCATGCCATGGGTTAATGCAACTTCAATATCGTCACCTTTAATGTGAATAAGCGGATAGAGACCCTCTTTGCTCATATTCTCGTTCAGGAGATCGGCCAACCCGTTCCTCGAAAAGAATTTAGTCCCATTGAAATTGATCACCAGGCCGGAATTGAGGTATACATAGTTTTTCAGCATGGAATCCACATATTCCGAAATGTAGAAGTAGTTGCCGAACATGCCTTCATCTGGCTGGAATATCACCTCAACTCCATTCTCCTCATTTGTCGCTTTGAGGGAATGATCCTTTACAGTGATCCCATGCTCAAACTCGGTAACCTTTATCTGACCATCACGTATTGACCTGATAATGAATTTTGAAGAAAGTGCATTTACAACTTTCACCCCGACACCGTTCAATCCAACTGATTTCTTGAAAGCTTTTGAATCATATTTTGCCCCGGTATTCATCCTTGCCACGGCATCAAGCACCTTTCCCAGCGGGATCCCGCGGCCATAATCACGTACTCTTACTTCCTTGCCGATAATCGAGACGTCAATTTTCTTGCCGAAGCCCATCATGTATTCATCAACAGCATTATCCATCACCTCTTTCAGCAGAACATATATGCCGTCATCCTGTGACGAACCATCACCCAGCTTCCCGATGTACATACCCGGCCTCAGCCGGATATGCTCTCTCCATTCAAGGGTCTTTATATGCTCTTCGGAATATCCAACAACCGACATTTTTCAGAATTTTTGCGCAAATATAGTTAAATAGATATGTCGCCATTTGCCAATTTTTCAACAAAACACCGGAATTTTCTACCCGCAAATCTGACAAAAAGACAGGAGTAAAAATATTTAGTTGATTAATTGATAATTACATTTGAAGCTGAACTGTTGATAAAACCAGCTAAAGGATCACAGCAGATATCTTAAGTACTGATGTTTTTCTGTTATAGTCAGAGAACTTGAGATCAAAATCCCATAACCATTCTTCGGAAATCCGGCCTTCAGGTATTTGGACAAATACCGTTTTCTTTTCCGATATATTTCCTTTGACATCGGTATAAATTGCAGCGATGTCAGTGACAAGGATCGACTTGTGCTTCGTAAGAAACCTGATATGGCTCTTCTGTACTTCTTCCCTGAAATGTTCGAATTCTGCTTCAGTTGCTTCTGATTTTTTTTTCAGTAATTTGAGCGGAAGATATTCCAGTTGCGTGAGAATATTCAGCGAAAGTACCAGCCCAGGATCCTGAACCGGCTGATAATCAGGAATAATGATTTGATCCAGCGACGCTAATTTATTTAAAAAGGTTCGTTTTCCTGCTTTATTCCATACCTCCTCAATTAATCCTCCGCTGATATCCTCTTCTACAATCCTGATTTTTTTCATCCCTTCAGTCTGACGATATACTTCAGGCGGATGAATAATATCGACCAGTACAATTTCTTCAGCTTTTTCTATCATTTCGGCAAGAGGAAGCTCAAGGAGCCATCCGCTGCCAAGAACCGTTACTTTCTCTGGTTTATATAGATTTAAAGCTTTCATTATCAGGTTTCTGCACTTTTCCTGATGTGAGTTCCACCCTCCCTGTTGGTTGATATGACGGTGGATAAATCCATGCTGGTAGTCATAATACCTCATCCTGTTCAGGATCCTTTTGTATGAATCAGTGTAATTCATTTTGTTCCTGTTTCATTTCTGAGGTCTTTTAACGCTCCCATCATCATCTGTTGAAATCTTATTGCTAACTCATCCGGATTCTGTGTTCCAAAAGATTCAGGCATTACCGGATCAAGAACCCTTATTGTTATTTTATGGAATCCACCGAAAATCAGACCATGTTTTGGGAGCACGCCGCCAGTTCCATCCATCAGAACCGGAAGGATCGGTCTGTCAGCAGAGATTGCCAGCTGAAATGCGCCTCTTTTAAAGAAAGCAATCTCCCTGTCAGATGAACGGGTTCCCTCGGGGAATATCATAATTGATATGCCTCTCATCAGACACTGGTATGATTCCTCCAGCATTTTCTCCTTGCTTTCCTTGTCTCCTCTGTTAACAGTAATATAATCAGCCATTTTCAGATACCAGCCCAGAACCGGCACTCTGTTGTTCTCTATTTTGGAGATCCACTTGAAACGGTAACGAAGACAGTTAATGAGCAGTATATCCAGTATTGACTGGTGATTGGAAATGATGACATAGGTGGTCCCCGGAACAGTTTTTTTCCTGCCTTCAACATTAATTTTCCAGATCGGTACCATATATGATATGATAACCGCCTGGTAAACAAGCATCCAGTGGACTATGCTACGTTCCCTGTCAAACGGCAGAACGAGCAACCAGACTATAAACGTAATCGGGAAGAAAACAATCAGAAATGTTATCCCCACAAGCCATACTCCTATTGATTTCAGGATATCCATTAATTAAAAGAACTTAAAAATTACTGATCCGGTTATTTTGATTTTTTCCTGCCTGAATACCTCAACCATATCTTTTACCAAATGTCTGCAGCCGACCAGTTTCTTCCCTGCGGCGATCATTTCACCTGATCCTTCCATCTCACACTCCCGGATTATCCCTCCTTTTACGAACAACCTGCAGAAGTGCTTTTTCCCGTTAAATTCAAACCTGTTAATGAAATAATAATCAGGACCATAGGCGTAGTTCCACTCCCATGTCCGGTATTTTGATCTTTCCAGTGCCTGGATCCCTGATTTCTCTTCAGCGCTCAGTTCAACCAGAGTGTTTCCCTCATGACTGAGGAAAAAGTCAAGCATTCTCGTTCTGAATTCAATTATACCATTCACATCCCTGATAATCTCTTTAAGATTCATTACCGGGGAAGGATTTGATTCAACAGCCCTGGTTGAATAGCCTGATTTGATTTTTCTCAGTGATCCTTTTAATTCATCCAGAAGCGTGCTGAAAAGCAGTGTACCGTGATGCAGGACCTTTTCGCGGTGAATATGTTCGGCATTGCCCGATATTTTCAATCCATTGACTTTCAAATCATTCTTCCCTTCAAAATCGGCCGTGATGCCCAATGTTGCAAGGAATTCTATTACAGGCAGAGTATACTTCCTGAAATCGACCTGCTTCCCTTTTGTGCTGTTCAGGATGAATGTAAAATTAAGATTGCCGAAGTCATGGTAAACTGTTCCTCCCCCTGAAATCCTTCTTATCACGGGGATAGCTCTCTCATGAATATACCTTGTATCAGCTTCCCTGTGAGCCACCTGGTGTTTTCCGATAATGACTGATGGACTGTTTATGCCCAGAATCAGGTACTCATCATTTTTATTCTTAAGGAGGTATTCATCAACAGCAAGGTTGAAGAAAGGATTTGTTGTTTCAAGATTCAGGCAGAGCATGGATGGAATTATTTGTTAAAGTACTGTTTCTTGCCAAGCATCTTAACATCAGTAATTTCATATAACTTGTAAACACTCCATCCGATCAGCGCTCCAAGAAGCGAACCGCAAATTACATCCCCGGGATAGTGAACACCAAGATAGATCCTGCTGTACCCGACAGTGAGAGCCCACATAATCATGGTTATCGTATACCATCTCTTTCTGATGAACATGATGCTGAGCAGTGCAACATTGAATGCATTTGTTGCGTGTGATGACACAAATCCGTACAACCCCCCGCACTCACCATTCACAAGATGAACCATCCCCTGCAGCACTGGTTCGTGACATGGCCGCAGCCGGTGGAAGACGTTTTTGAAAAGCTGAACTGATACCTGGTCGGCAAGGGTTGCTGCAATTACTATGAAAAGCAGGATTACCGGAAATTTCCTTTTGTTCTTGTACCCTATCCAGATCAGGATCGCAAGATAAAGGGGAAACCAGATTATTTTCCCGCTTATGGCATACATTATCCTGTCCCAGAATGGCGAGTTGAGAGAATTCAGAAAGAGAAAAAGCTGCTGGTCGAGTTGTTCAAGCATAGAATCACCGGTTAATTATTCATAACCTTCCATAACATATCCTTCAATGTTGAAATTCCGTATCCTGTGACTGATGAAATGAATACCCTCGGAAGATCAGGCAGATCCTTTCGCACCTCATTCATAAGCTCCTCATCAAGCAGGTCTGATTTTGAGATTGCCAGTACACGTCTCTTATCTAGAAGTTCAGGATTGTACATTTTAAGTTCATTCACAAGTATCTCATATTCTTTCCTGATATTTTTACTGTCGGCAGGGACAATAAAAAGAAGGATTGAATTCCGTTCAATATGTCTTAAGAACCTGATACCCAAACCTTTTCCTTCATGGGCTCCTTCAATTATCCCCGGGATATCAGCCATTACAAATGATTTACCTTCCCTGTAGCTTACGATGCCGAGGTTCGGGGTAAGTGTTGTAAACGGATAATCAGCGATTTTGGGTTTCGCTGCCGATACCACTGAAAGAAGTGTTGATTTGCCTGCATTCGGAAATCCAACGAGTCCTACATCAGCCAGTATTTTAAGCTCAAGGATAAACCAGTCTTCAATCCCTGACTCACCGGGCTGGGCATACCGGGGTGTCTGGTTTGTTGATGATTTGAAATGAGTATTACCGAGTCCTCCCCGTCCGCCTTTTACTAGGATCTTTTCTTCTCCGTTTGTAGTTATCTCAAACATAAATTGCTCAGTCTCTGCTGTCCTGGCAACCGTACCCAGCGGCACTTCAATAACAATATCTTTGCCATCGGCGCCTGTGGATTGCTGTGCGCCTCCCCGTTCTCCGTTTACTGCAAATATATGGCGCTTGTATTTCAGGTGAAGCAGCGTCCACATCTGGTTGTTTCCCCTCACGATCACATGTCCTCCCCTTCCTCCGTCTCCTCCGTCGGGGCCTCCCTTTGGAATGAATTTCTCCCTTCGCAGGTGGGCAGAACCTGCTCCTCCGTTTCCCGAACGGCAGAAGATCTTTATGTAGTCAACGAAATTAGATTCAGGCATGTTTCTAATATACATAAATGGGCAAACCCCCTGTCGCTTTGCGACATCCCCCTAAAGGCGGGGGGGTGGGGGGTCATATCAGTTTCTTCATATATCCCGAGAGCCTTCCGAAGATATCCTCAATGCTTCCCATGCCATCAACAGGCTGGTAGATGCCTCTCTGGCGGCAATAATCGATGATAGGTTCTGTTTTCGCCTTATATACATCGATCCTGTTTTCGATCACTGAAGGATCCCTGTCATCTGGACGACTCGATTGTTCTGCTCTCAGCACAAGACGTTGTACCAGTTCATCGTGCTCCACTTCAAGGACCAGCATGCTGTTTATTCTCATCATTCTCTCTTCCAGCATTTCTTCAAGAGCAATGGTTTGCTCCACAGTACGAGGAAATCCGTCGAAAAGGAACCCTGCGGTCCCTTTTGTTGAGTCAATCTTCCTGGCTATAAGTTCAATCACAACCTCATCCGGCACCAGTTCGCCTTTTGACATTATTGAGCTCATTCTGTTTCCAAGTTCAGTGCCTGCAGCGATCTCAGCCCTGAGCATATCGCCTGTTGAAAGATGTGTAAGATTGAATTTCTCAGCCAGCCTTACCGACTGGGTTCCCTTGCCCGATCCCGGAGGACCAAAAATCAGAAAATTTACCATAGCATGAAATTAAATTTGAGTTATTTGACCAGTGTATAAATCGCCGGAAGGTTACGGCCATAACCATTATAGTCAAGACCATATCCGACAACAAAATTATTCGGGATTTCAAATCCGATATAATGGATTGGGATATCTCTCTTGTAAGCATTTGGTTTAAGCAGCATTGTTGCAATCTTTATTTCGGCAACATTTCTTATAACAAGCTCATTAACTGTACGTTCCAGTGTCGCCCCCGTGTCAACAATATCTTCCACGATTATGATCTTTTTATTGACCAGGTCTTCGTTCCATCCTATAAGCTCTTTTATCGATCCTGATGAACTTGTTCCCTGGTAAGAAGCAAGTTTTACGAATGTGATCCTTGCATTTAGTTCAGTCTTTCTGAAAAGGTCGGCTGCAAACATGAATGCCCCGTTAAGGATTCCGACAAAAATAATCTCGCTGCCGGTGAAATCGCGGTTGATCTGCAGGGCAATCTCATCAACTCGTTTCCTGATTGCCTGTTCAGAGATAAGCTCCCTGAACTTTTTGTCAAGTATTCTTACTTCGTTCATAGGGATGGTTATTGAATATCAAGCCGGAGCGAAAATATGAAAATAATAGCTTATTTTTGTCCTTGTCAGGAAGTTAAATTTAAACAATTCATATGAAACCTCTGGTAAGCATCATAATGGGAAGCACATCTGACCTGCCGGTTATGGAGAAAGCGGCTGTGATACTCAATGACCTTAAAATACCTTTTGAGATGCATGCACTGTCGGCTCACCGAACCCCGGAAGAGGTTGAAAGATTTGCAGCAGGTGCTGCGCGACGCGGTATAAAAGTCATCATTGCAGCTGCAGGAATGGCGGCTCATCTCCCGGGAATAATAGCTGCAATGACTCCTCTTCCCGTTATAGGAGTGCCCATCAATGCCTCGCTTGAAGGTCTTGATTCCATATTTTCCATCCTCCAGATGCCTCCCGGCATTCCTGTGGCAACAGTTGGTGTAAATGCAGCCCAGAATGCGGGGATCCTTGCTGCACAGATAATTGCTGCCGGCGATGATAAAGTGATGAAAGAGGTCATTAAGTACAGGGAGAGCCTGAAGAAGAAAATCGTCAATGCCAACGAAGAGCTGAAAAAAGTCAGGTTCAAATACAAAACAAACTAATACCCCCCTGCCCCCCTGCCTTGCTCCGCCGAAGCGGCTACCATCGGCTGCCATAGGCTTGCCGACGGCGCGGTGCGAAGGCGAAGAAGGGGGGTTGGGGGATTATAAATCAAAAAGCAATTATTAGTAATATCAGCATCAGGGAATTGGTTTTTTTCGTATCTTTATAGTTTATACCTGAAACGTTTTGTACTCGCTGCACAAAATTATTGTTTCGGTTTTATTTGTTTTTCTCTCCTCATCTGCTTCAGGAGGTGATCCATACCATATTACCGTGGGAGCAGACGGAGCAGGAATGGGATCCGTATTCATAATGAAAAGCGGATTCTGGTCTTCATTCCATAACCAGGCGCTGCTTGCCGGCAATAAGTCGCTGTCAGCCGGAATTAACTACGAAAACAGATTCAATATCAGTGAACTGGGAACAAGATCAGCCGGTCTCATAATCCCTGCCGGCAGCGCTTCCATTGGTATAATATATTCCCGTTTCGGTTATTATCATTTCAGGAGGGAGATGGGCGGAATAAGCTGCGGAATGGCTCTCTCGGAAAATATTGCGGCGGGAGTGCAGGTAGATTATTTTTCGGAGAGAACATCAGGGGAATATGAGAACAGGCAGTCAGTTACTTTCGAGGCCGGTCTGATTATTTTACCGAAAGAGAGTATCACCATAGGAATTCATATTTTCAATCCTGTACCTAATTCCCTTAGAAAAACATTTCTGCCGTCTGTAATCAGGGCTGGTGCCGGTATTAAACTCAGTAAGGTTCTTTCGGCAGGGGCTGAAGCGGAAATGAGTTCCGGGGAAAAACTGATTATAAGGAGCGGATTTGAGTATGAGGTATTTGAAAAATTCATGCTCCGGGGAGGATTCTGCACTGAAAATACCTCATTCAGCTTCGGACTGGGATATATACTGAAATCACTGCAACTCGATCTTGGCTTCGCAACTCACGAAAAACTTGGAATCACTTCAAGTGCATCTTTAATATTTAAGTTCAATTAAATAATTATTTAACCGCAAAGGTCGCAAAGCCTGGCAAAGAACGCAAAGAAAGAAACAAACTTAAATTCAAGATTATGAATGAGAATGAATTATCAAATGAAATTATTGGAATAGCAATTGATGTTCTTCAATCACTTGGTCCCGGATTATTGGAATGTGCTTATAAAGAATGTCTTTATTACCAACTGCAAAAGTATGGATTATTTGTTGAAAAAGAGAAACCAATGCCTCTTGTTTATGAGGAAGTCAGGCTTGATTGTGGTTATCGCATCGATCTATTAGTTGAAAACAAAGTGGTAATTGAAGTTAAGAGCGTTGAAGCATTAAATGATGTCCATTTTGCACAAACATTAACTTATATGAAACTAGGAGATTATAAGCTGGGATTGCTAATAAACTTTAATGTTTCACTGTTGAAAAATGGAATAAAACGCATTGCAAACAGAATTTAAATTAGAATGAAATATATTAAGGTTATTGTTGCCCTCTTTGCGTCCTTTGCGGTTAACAAAATTTTTATTCTCATTATATTATTCTTAATTAGTTACAAAGTATTTTGTCAGAACGACGAACTATCAGAAATTATTACAGAAATCGCTGAGCAACTCGCTGCTGATGAATCAGATCCTGATGCTGCTGAAATGTTCATTGAACAGCTCCATGAGCTTTCAGAAAATCCTGTTAATATCAACTCCGGAGCCGAATCTGAAATATCACGCCTGTTTTTCCTTTCTGACTTTCAGATAAGGTCGATCATAGATCATATCAAAAGATCCGGAGCTATTGTATCAGTTTATGAGATAGCTTCCATCCCCGGATTTGACCGCCAGGCGACTGAAATAATGATGCCGTTCATTTCACTCAAATACAATGATAATGACCTCCCAAAAAAGCTTTATCCCAAAAATACACTCATCACTAACTATATAATTAAACCGGGTGAAAGCGATACGTCCTCATCTGGTCCGCTATGGAAAACATTGCTTAAATACAAAGTTACTGCACGTTCATTTTCCGGAGGACTGACAGTCGAAAAAGATGCCGGTGAAAAATTTTTTTCAGGCTCTCCTCCCCTTCCCGATTTTCTTTCTTCATATTTTTCCTGGGCGGGAAAGGGAATGATCCGGCAATTGATCCTGGGTGATTATTCCGCCCGTTTCGGACAGGGCACTCATATAAATACCAGGATGCGAACAGGACTTTCACTTACGTCAGCAGGCTATATGACTGGACGTGACGAAATAAGACCATACACTTCAAGTGATGAAAATAACTTTTTCAGGGGTGTTGCTGCCGAATTCTCCATAAAAAACCTGGGAGTTTCACTGTTCCTGTCCCGCAACAAAATTGATGCAACTGTCAGCTCATCAGCAGATTCTGCAGGACTATATGTGTCAAACCTTTATAAAGCCGGGCTGCATAATACTGTATCTCTGATTCAGAAAAAAGATGCTGTTTCCGAAACCTTCTATGGCATTAATATCAACTATAATATTCCATCCGTCAGGTTTGGCCTGACCTGGTCAGAAAGCAGGTTTTCACTTCCCGTGAATTTAACAAGCGGTCCTGAAGATCTTTACGGATTTGAAGGGAAGACAAACAGGGTCTTTTCTGCTTACTATAAAAGCCTGATAAAAAGGATTTTATTGTTTGGTGAAGTCTCAGCTGATGATTCGCAGGACTTTGCCATGGTACAGGGTGTTGCACTCAGACCATCTGACAGGCTGTCCATAAACTTCCTTTACAGGAATTATGCTCCGGGGTTTGCCGCATTTCACAGCAGAGGTCCGGGAAGCAGCTCCTCAACTGGAAATGAGTATGGCCTTCTGGGCAACTTTACGTTTGAAGCTGCAAAGCATCTTTTCATTAGTGCCGGTTGTGACATCGCCAGGTTCCCCTGGTTAAAGTACCGAACCAGTTATCCGTCCATGGCCAGGAAGCAGGAGATAAAACTTAAATATATTCCTGCTGAAAGCATAAGCATCGAGGCTTCTTATAATTACAGGTATTCGATGTGTGATGAGAATGATGAACCGGGCATCCCGGGAATTGAAGAGCTGACTGTCAGAACATTGAGAACTATTGTAAGGTATTCTCCCGCCGGGAATCTTGCTCTTACAACCCGGATTGATTACAAAACTGCTGATGAATCCGGCAGTAAAGGCATGCTGATGTTACAGGATCTCAAATACAGGTTCCGGCAGGCTCCGGTCACAATTTGGCTGAGGTATTGCATTTTCAGCACAGATGACTGGAATTCAAGGCTTTATGCGTACGAAAATGATCTTTTGTACAGCTTCAGCATACCCGCACTTTCAGGAAAAGGGAGTCGTACATATTTAATGGCACAATGGGAGATAGCTGATATTGCCGAACTCAGGATTAAGTATGGTCTGACCACTTTGTGTGAAGATGGAACTTCCCCTGTAGAAAAAGATGAACTGAGGATGCAGTTCAGAATATGGTTCTAAAATTGTCTTTCAGTCTTGCGGTCTTTCAGTTGTTAAATATTCTTTGAAACGTTTTCTGGCAATTTTGAAATATCCGGGATCATTTTCATATCCGATGAAGCCTCTTTTCAGAGCCTTGCATGCTATGCCTGTACTGCCAGTACCCATGAACGGATCAAGCACCAGGTGATTCTCAAAAGTGACAAGCTTTGTTAAATGCATCATAAGATCCACCGGTTTTATTGTCGGATGGTAATTATAATCCTCTGCATGCTGACGTACTTTTGGAATAACAAAAAACTTGTCATAACCATCTGCGAACTCTTCCGTGCGTAAAATATTTGAGGTTACTCTTCCCCCGGGGTGAGGATTGTGCCCTACATTCTTTTCACCTTTGGCATAGGGTATTCTGGCTGCGTCAATATTCAACACCCCGGTTCCGTATTTTAAAACATTCTGAGCAACAGTCAGTTTCTTTTCAAGCGGTTTCTGAACCATAATTATTGGCTCATAGGCCGGTTTGATGCCAAGTCCTGCACCTTTATATCTTTTACCGGACTGTGAAGCCGGTTCGTATTTGAATTTCTCAAAATTGTTTTTATAGTTGCCGGCACCGCCTTTTTTATATCCCTGGACATAGGAATACCTGCCTACTACTTTGCTTTCAACTCCTGATAATGCATCAATCTCAAGTGCTATGTTCCTGCTTTTGGGCATTCCGTTAAGGAAAGCCCAGAATAAGATGTCTTTGATTAAAAATCCCGAATCTTCAATCTCCACCATCAAGCGATGAAGAAGTCTTACTGAAGAAAAAATCAGTGCAAATGCACCGGGTTTGAGTACTCTCAGGCAGTCTGTCCAGATCTGTTTATCAGGAAGCTCCCTGTCCCAGTAATTATTCTGAAATGATATGCCGTAAGGAGGATCTGTGATAATAGCATCGACTGAATCGTTTTCAATCTCCTCCAATCCGGTACAATCTTTAAGATATATCTTAAACTTTCTCTTCATTGTTTCCCCGGACAGATTAATAAGTGATGCCGTCAGTTGTTTTCTTCAGGTGTTTTGATGTCGCGGATATTGAGCTGGAGATTCTTGTTGCCCCGGAACTCATTCATTTCCACTGAATAACAGACATCAAGCGGATTGCCTTTCCTGATATATTCAAAATGATTTGCCTGCCCGAATGCTATAGCAGGAAGTGTTTTTGTTCCCGTTGATTCCTGGCACAGGTCAAGCTTCAGGTGTTCACCGCTCGCACCTACCATTCGTCCTGATCCGCTGTCAAAGACATTTCTTGAAACAAATATCGGTGACATATTCTCAGGGCCAAACGGCTGGAACTGGCTCATCACTTTAAAAAATTCCTCGTTGACCTCTGAAAAAGAGAGTTCGGTATCGATCAGCACTCTTGGCTGCATCTGGTCTTCGGTGATGGTACTGTTCACATATTGCTCAAATCTTTCTATAAAAGGTTTGATATTCTCCTTTTTCAGGGTGAGTCCTGCAGCAAACATGTGTCCTCCAAAGCTTTCGAGGAGGTCGCTGCATGCCTCAATAGCCTGGTAGAGGTCATAGCCCTGAACCGATCTTGCTGATCCCGTCGCGAATCCGTTCGATTCGGTAAGGATCACTGTCGGACGGTAATATGTCTCAATGAGCCGGGAAGCCACTATACCGATAACCCCCTTTTTCCATGACGGATTATAAAGGACGGTTGTTTTAGCGTTTGTGGTGCTCTGGTCCTCTGAGATCATCCTCATGGCTTCAGTTGTGATCACCCTGTCAACGCTCCTCCGTTCTATATTATAACTGTTGATCTCCTTGCTGATGCCTGTTGCCACCTTTGTATCATTGGCAATAAGAAGTTCCACTGCCCTGCCTCCTGTTTCCATCCTGCCCGCAGCATTTATCCGGGGACCGATCTTAAAAACGACATCTTCGATGGTCAGTGCCTTGTACACTTCAGCTTCTTTTATTATCTCCCTCAGACCCATCCTCGGGGATTTGTTAAGCTGTTTCAGACCAAGATAAGCAAGCACCCTGTTCTCTCCGGTTATCGGGACAATGTCGGATGCAATGCTCACTGCTACAAGATCGAGGTATTGCACAATTGTACTGAAGGGCATTCCATGGATCCTAGAATAGGCATGTACCAGCTTGAATCCCACCCCGCAGCCGGATAGTTCCTTATAGGGATAGTTACAGCCAGGCTGTTTGGGATCAAGGACGGCAAGCGCACCCGGTATTTCATACCCCGGGTAATGATGGTCGCATACGATCACATCGAGTCCTTTATTTTTTGCATACCGTATCTTTTCGACTGCCTTGATTCCGCAATCGAGAGTTATAATCATCTTGCAATTATTCTGGACCGCATAATCGACCCCCTGGAATGATACCCCGTAACCCTCTTTATACCTGTCAGGTATGTAATATTCAACATTTGAATACTGCTCCTTCAGAAATGAATAGACAAGGGCTACTGCCGTTGTTCCGTCCACATCATAATCGCCGTAGACAAGTATTTTTTCATTCTTTTTTATCGCTGTTGAAAGGCGATCGACGGCAATATTCATGTCTTTCATCAGGAAAGGATCATGAAGATAATCAAGACTTGGATTGAAAAACGTATGTGCCTCTTCAGGAGTTGTTATGTTTCTCTGTATCATCAGGTTTGCCAGTGATTCAGATACTCCGAGCTCTCCCGCAAGTTTTTTCACGGCAACATTGTCTCCCCTCTCCTTGATAATCCATTTCTTTTCCATCAGCTCTTCATATTTGTCCAGTCCAGGTCAAAGACTTCTCCGAGTTTTCTCCTGACAATGTTTTTTACTTCATCCAGATCCTGGCTTCTGCTCAGTTCTTTTTCGAGTGAGGTTACCCCCTTGTCTGTAAATCCGCAGGGATTTATGTGGCTGAAATATGTGAGGTCGGTATTTACGTTGAATGCAAAACCATGCATTGTAACGTACCTGCTGGCCTTAACTCCTATTGCGCATATTTTTCTTGCCTTGTCTTTCAACTCCGGTTCAAGCCATACTCCTGTTCCGCCTTCCAGCCTTGCACCCGTCAGGTCATATTCGTGCAACGTTTTTATAATAGCCTCCTCAAGCCTGAAGATATATTCTTTCAGACCTATCTTCATGGCTTCCAGATCGAATATCGGATATCCCACTATCTGACCAGGACCATGATAGGTAATATCTCCTCCGCGGTCTATCCTGAAAAATTTTGCTTCCTTAGCCCTGAGCTGGATATAGTCGAGCATAAGATTGTTTTCAGAACCGCTTTTCCCGAGAGTATAGACATGAGGATGTTCGACAAAGATCAGCGTGCCATGTTTATCTGAACCGGAACCGTTTTCATTATCCTTTTTACTGACTATAAGCTCCTTGAAGATTGCCGCCTGATAATCCCAGGTTTCCTTATAATCCAACAATCCAATATCCTCATATTTAACACTATAGCTCAATTATCTTCCCTCATTACTGTTGTTGCAATATAATTAAAATTATCCAGCCTTCACATGTTTTTCTGCATGAAAGGAGGATCGTACCAACGGGCTGCTTTCAACAAAATCAAATCCCTTGTTCAGTGCCAGTTTCCTGTATTCTTCAAACTTCTGCGGGGTAATATATTCGACCACTTCCATATGTTCTGCCGAGGGTTTAAGATACTGTCCCAGGGTTAATATTTTACACCCTGTTTTTGACAGATCATCCATGGCCTCAAATACTTCATGCTCAGTTTCCCCAAGTCCCAGCATGAATCCCGACTTAGAAATCCTGTCCTTTTCCGATATATATCTTATAACGTCAAGACTCCGGTCATATTTTGCCTTTGTCCTGATCAGGGGTGTCAGCCTCCTTACAGTCTCAATATTGTGTGATATTACATCGGGTGAGGCATTAATTATTTTCCTGATATTTTCCGGCTTTCCGTCAAAATCAGGTATCAGTGCCTCAATTGTTATCCGGGTATTTGTTTCTTTTATTCTCTTTACTACCTCTGCCCAGAATGAGGCGCCGCTATCCGGCAGGTCATCACGATCAACGGAGGTGATCACACAATGTTTCAGTCCGAGTGATTTTATTGAATCTGCAAGCCGCTGAGGTTCATCCGGATCCGGAGGCAGGGGTCTTCCTGTTCTTGTATTGCAGAATTTGCACGCTCTTGTGCAGATATCTCCGAGAATCATGAAAGTTGCGGTCCCTGCATTCCAGCATTCACCAATATTGGGACAGTTCCCGCTCGTACATATGGTATGAAGCCTGTTGCCTTCAACTATTCTTTTCACCTTGGAATAATTCTCCCCGCTTGCACGCTGCATTTTAAGCCATTCCGGTAATCTTCTGCCCCTTTTCATCCTTAGAATTCAATTCCTGCAAAAATACAAAAACTCTGTGGCATATTCACATGTACTCACCCCTCCGACAGCTTGGTGCCGGAGGGGTGAGTACATGTCATGCACAGAGTTACACAGAGAATAAAAAACATTATATTTGTTTGATCTGAGAATAAACTTCAAAAAATACATCCTATGGCAACCAATGAAATAAAAATCAACCATAACTATCAGGCAGTTATCGGCGATTTCCCGAAAGTGGGTATTCGTCCTGCTATTGACGGCCGCGAGCGCGGGGTGAGGGAATCTCTCGAAAAACAAACCATGAATATGGCCAGAAATGCAGCCGCCCTTATTTCAAAAAATCTGAAATACCCGAGTGGCAAGCCTGTTGAATGTGTTATTGCCGATACTACCATTGGAGGTGTTGCCGAGGCAGCTGCCTGCGCTGAAAAGTTTAAAAAATCAGGTGTCGGGATTAGTCTTACGGTCACTCCCTGCTGGTGCTACGGGAGTGAAACAATAGATATGGATAATACTATTCCAAAAGCTATCTGGGGTTTCAACGGAACAGAACGTCCGGGGGCAGTTTATCTTGCCGCTGCTCTTGCCGGACATACCATGAAAGGATTACCGGCATTCGGCATTTATGGTCATGATGTCCAGGATGCGGGCGACCAGTCAATCCCTGATGATGTAAGTGAAAAGATACTGAGGTTTGTACGTGCAGGTCTCGCAGTTTCTTATGTAAAGGGGAAATCATACCTGTCGATGGGATCTGTTTCTATGGGTATTGCAGGATCAATTGTCAGGGAAGACTTCTTCCAGGAATATCTCGGCATGAGGAATGAATATGTCGATATGAGCGAATTTACCCGCCGCCTGAATGAGGGAATATATGACAAGGATGAATATAAGAAAGCTCTTGCCTGGACAAAGAAATACTGCAGGGAGGGAAAAGACCTAAATGCTAAACCCAAATCAAGGGCCCGCAAGGATGAAGAGTGGGAGATCGTGGTAAAAATGACAATGATCGCACGCGATCTCATGGTCGGTAATCCGAAGATTAAGAAGCTTGGTTTTGGAGAAGAAGCGAACGGACATAATGCTATCCTCTCGGGATTCCAGGGGCAAAGGCAATGGACCGATCACATGCCGAACGGTGATTTTCTTGAGGCGATACTCTGCTCTTCATTCGACTGGAACGGAATAAGACCTCCTTATCTTGTTGCCACCGAGAACGATGCGATGAACGGAGTGCCAATGCTTTTCGGATATCTTCTTACCAACACTGCCCAGATGTTCTCTGACATCCGCACATACTGGAGCCCGGCTGCCATAAAACGGGTAACAGGCATCAAACCTTCAGGCCTGGCTCTAAATGGGATCATCCATCTTATCAATTCGGGCGCTTCAGCTCTCGATTTTTCGGGAAGGGAGACACGGAAAGGCGAATCATGTATAAAACCTTTCTGGGAAATAACATCAAAGGATGCTTTCGAATGCCTGAAGGCAACTTTTTGGGAACCTGCAAACACTGGATATTTCAGGGGAGGAGGATTTTCATCCCAGTTCAACACAAAAGGCGTGATGCCTCTGACAATATCAAGAGTGAACCTGGTGAAAGGACTCGGACCTGTGCTGCAGCTTGCCGAAGGCTGGACGATTGAACTACCCGCAAAAGTTCATAAGATATTGACTGACAGAACAGATCCGACATGGCCCACAACATGGTTCACACCAAGACTCACCGGCAAAGGTCCTTTCACTGACGTTTATTCAGTAATGGCCAACTGGGGCGCTAATCATTCTGCATCAAGCTACGGACATATAGGGGCTGACCTGATAAGCCTGGCATCACTTCTGAGAATACCTGTTTGTATGCATAATGTCCCTGATGATAAGATATTCCGACCAAGCTCATGGAATGCCTTCGGAATGGACAGGGAAGGAGCGGATTACAGGGCCTGCCAGACTTACGGGCCGCTTTATAAATAGAGGCTTAATGGCACAAAGGCATATTGAATTAAAACTGCTTAAATTAAATGGATAATTCTGAGGAAATCACAAAAATTGAAATAGAAGCAGAAACCCTGAAAGATCTTGACAGAACCCGTAAGTGGACAATGTTCCTTGCCATTCTGGGATTTATCGGCATAGGCGTTCTGCTGATAGTAGGAATATTTGCAGGCATTTTTCTTTCAGCCTTTAATAAAGGAGATACGGCAACCAGCTGCCCGGGATGGCTGGTATGTATTATTATTATTGCGGCGTCTGTAATCTATTTTTTCCCTATGCTGTATATTTTCCGTTTCTCAAAATTTCTGTCGGGCGTTGCAAAAACTTATGATAAAGAGGAGCTGAAAAAAGCATTCAAAAATCTGAGATTATATTTTACATATATTGGCATCCTGGTTATTGTAATGCTGGTAATTTATGTTATTGCGTTTCTGGCTATGGGGGCATCGTTCACATTTTTGAAGGATCTGGGGTGAACACAAAAAGCGATATAGTGATTGTCTTTGATTGTGGTGCTACCAATGTCAGAGTAATTGCCATAAACAGCAGGGGCATCATAAAAGCTTCAGAATCAATCCCGAATAGTACAAAGCCCGATCCTTTTTATCCGGAGTACAGGATATGGGATGTTGATGAGATCTGGCAGAAGATGTGCAGGGCATCAAAAAAAGTGATAAGGCAGATCAGTCCGGACGAAATTATTGGCGTAACGGTTACTGCATTCGGTGTAGACGGAACTCTCTTTGACAGGTCAGGCAGGATGCTTTACCCTGTGATATCATGGCAGTGTGAAAGAACAGCCAGGATAATGGCTGACATCGGGAAGTACATACCCCTTGTTGATTTGTACAAAGAGTGCGGTGTTCTTCCTTTTACCTTCAATACAATAAACAAGCTGATATGGTTTGCCGAACAAAAACCTGAGCTGGCAGAGAAAAGCCACAGGTTTCTTTTCATGCCCTCAATATTTTCATATATGCTTACAGGCGAAATGGTTAATGATACGACCATGGCGGGTACATCAATGCTGACAAACCTTTCCGCCAGGAAGTTTTCGAAAACCATTCTTGACCGTCTGGGATTTCCCCCGAATAAATTTGGTGATATTGTTGAAGCGGGAACCATAACCGACAGCATCAATAAAATGGCATCGAAGCAAACAGGAATCCCGGCTGACGTTCCTGTCGTTGCAACCGGTCATGATACCCAGTTTGCGATCTTTGGTTCAGGAGCGGAAATAAACCAGCCTGTTCTCAGCTCCGGCACGTGGGAAATATTAATGGTGCGGTCGGAAGGTTACAGATCAGGGAAAGAACAGCTTGACATGGCAATCACTACTGAGCTCGATTCACGTCCTGGTTTATATAATATTGGTAATCAATGGATTGCCTCAGGGGTGCTTGAATGGGCAAGAAGGAATCTTTATAGTGATATCAGGAAAGACGTTTATGAAGCTATGATTGCCGGAGCCGAAAAAGTACCTGCCAATTGCAACGGGGTAAGGGTTGTAACAAAATTTTATGAGGAGTTGAAAGGAAAACCGGGAGGAGAGATCCTTGGTCTCACCATGGAATCAACCCGTGACGAAATATATCGTGCAATGCTTGAAGCTCTTTCAGAGAGATTAGTAGAAGGTAAGACAGCCCTTGAAGAGGCAGGGGGTTTCAAAGCGGAAAGTATTTTGTGTGTCGGAGGAGGATCAAAGAACAGGCTATGGAACAGGCTAAGAGCAGATTATACAGGTGTACCTATTAAAGTCATCGATCAGAAGGAGACAACCGTACTTGGGGCATCTCTGTTTGTTCAGTCAGCCTGCGGTAACGCTTCATCTCCGGAAGAGGCAAGATCGAAAATTGATTATAAAACAGTAATTATTGAACCAGCGTAGATACCCCCCACCCCCCCTAAAGGGGGGCTATAAACCCTTCTGAAGCTTACTCAAAACCAGTTACGGGTTTGCACCCCCCTTTAGGGTGGCAGGGGGGCAAAAAAGACGAGGGCAGGGGGGTAAAAAAGAAAGGATTTAAAAAAATGGAAATTGCATACTTTAACGGAAACTTCCTCCTGAAAGATCAGATCAGGATCGATCCCGATGACCGCGGATTTCTTTTTGCTGATGGCGTTTACGAGGTTGCCAGATGGTACCAGGGATTTTTCTATGATATGGAGAGTCACATGACAAGGCTTAAAAGAAGCATGAGAGAAATCCGTATTGAATGGCCCGGTGCAGAATCATTCCCTTCAGCTGCACTTGAGCTTATTGAACGGAACAACCTGCATGATATACCTTCCCTGGTCTATCTCCAGGTTACGCGCGGAGCAACAAAACGGAATCATGCTTTTCCCTCACCTCCCATTCCTCCGACTGTTTATGCTTTTGCCCGGGGATTCAGACCTGAAAAGGAAATGATCTTAACCGGCATTCAAACCATACTCAGGGAGGATACGAGATGGAGCAGATGCGATATAAAATCGGTATCCCTGCTGCCTAATATACTGAGTTTCCAGGAAGCCAGGGAATCCGGATCCCTTGAATGCATTTTTGTTAAAGATGGAAATATAACAGAATGCGCTCATTCAAATGTATTCTTTGTGATTGAGGGAATACTGGTTACCCATCCGGAATCTGAAAAGGTCCTTGCAGGAATAACCAGAAAAAATGTTCTCCGCCTTGCTCGTGCAGCCGGTATTTCAGTCAGTGAAACACCTCTGCCTGCAAGCAGACTTGAAGAGATAACAGAAGCCTTTATCACCAATACATCCTTTGAAATAGCACCGGTAATTTCGATTGACGGGAAGGCAGTAGGAAAAGGAATTCCGGGACCAGTAACACAACTCCTTCGTGAAAAATTTGATGCGGAGATCAGGGCTTTGAAAGGCTGATATCTGTAGCATGAATTTTTCTATATTTGCACATATTTTTAATCCGTTATGAATACCCCGGAACTTAGTGAACAGGAACAGATAAGAAGAAAATCCCTTGAGGACCTCAGGAAGCTGGGCATAAATCCGTACCCTGCAGCTGAATATAAGACCAACGTATTTGCACAGGCAATACTCGATAATTTCACACCGGAAAAGAATAATTTCCAGGATGTCAGCCTTGCGGGCCGCATAATGAGCAGGAGGATCATGGGCAACGCATCCTTTGCAGAGCTGATGGACTCATCAGGCAGGATCCAGATCTACATCCGCCGGGATGATATCTGTCCGGGTGAAGACAAGACAATATATAATACAGTATTCAAACACCTGCTTGATATCGGAGATATCATTGGTGTAAAGGGATTTGTCTTCAAAACACAGATGGGTGAAACGACGGTGCATGTTAAAGAATTCACAATACTCTGCAAATCGCTCCATCCCCTTCCTATTGTAAAGGAAAAAGATGGTATCGTTTATGATGCAGTGACAGATCATGAGATGCGCTATCGTCAGCGCTATATTGATCTCATTGTAAATCCTCATGTGCGGGATGTTTTCCGTAAAAGGACACAGATTATACAGTCGATGCGCGAGCTGTTCAATTCCAGAGGCTATCTTGAAGTGGAAACACCTATACTTCAGCCGATCCCGGGAGGAGCTGCTGCCAGACCGTTCATTACCCACCATAATACGCTGGATATTAATCTTTACCTGAGGATAGCAAACGAGCTTTATCTTAAGAGGCTTATTGTCGGGGGGTATGAAGGCGTATATGAGTTTTCAAAGGATTTCCGAAATGAGGGTATGGACAGGACACATAATCCTGAATTCACTGTAATGGAGATCTATATCGCCTATAAGGATTACAACTGGATGATGACCTTTACAGAGGAGATAATAAAAAAGGCTGTTCTTGATCTTCATGGAAAGACTGAAATAACTTACGGCGATAAGGTCATCAACCTGAACCCTCCCTATAAACGTATTAGCATGCTTGATTCCATAAAGGAGAATACCGGTGTTGATATATCGGGAATGGATGAGGCTGAATTAAGGAAAGTGTGCGACAGGTTTGCTATTGAGCATGATCCGACAATGGGAAAAGGGAAGCTCATCGATGCCATTTTCAGTGAAAAATGCGAACATACTCTTGTCCAGCCAACCTTCATAATTGACTATCCCACAGAAACTTCCCCGCTAACAAAGATGCACCGGAGTAAACCCGGACTTACGGAAAGATTCGAGCTTTTCATCAACTGCAAAGAGATAGCAAATGCTTATTCAGAACTTAATGATCCTGTAGATCAGATGGAGCGTTTCCAGGATCAGATCAGGCTCTCAGAAAAAGGTGATGATGAAGCTATGTTCATTGATCTCGATTTTGTTAAAGCCCTTGAAGTGGGTATGCCACCTACATCAGGCATGGGAATGGGGATCGACAGACTTACAATGCTTCTGACGAATCAACCTTCAATTCAGGATGTACTTCTTTTCCCGCAGATGAAACCGGTAAGTCAAAAGTTGAAAGTTGAAAGTCAAAAGGAAGAGTATCTTGGACTTGGTATCCCTGAGGAGTGGATTGAACCTCTTAAAAAACTGGGATTTAATACAATAGCAAAGCTGCAGGAGGTTGAAAAGGCCGGCAAATTAGCAAACGATCTTAACGGTTACAATAAGAAAAACAAACTTGGACTGGCAGGCTTAAGTCCTGAGGCAGTTGAGAAGTGGTTGAAATGATCGTCTTTTCTATGAATTTCAGGTATGTGGATAATAAGACATGAAAAATTTTACAATTAAACGGTTCTGGTCTAAAGTCAAGGAAGAGCATCAGAGTAATCAGGATAGGGGAATTTACGGTTATATGTGGTGGACGGTCCTGAAAATAATCATTATTTATGCCGTTACCGTAGTACCTTTAGTTCTTATCCTTAATTGGCTGTTTGATTTAAATTCAGTTTTCACTTTTATTACTGAAAATCTTTCAGATCCATTTGTTCTGATTGTATTCTTACTCTCAGAGTCCTTCCTTGGATTGATCCCGCCTGATTTCTTTGTGATCTGGACTATAAAGTTTAATTCTCCGTTTTTATTTCTCACCCTGCTTGGTGTACTTTCGTATATTGGAGGGATAATTTCTTACCTGATCGGTTCCTGGCTCTCAAAGCGTAAAAGGATTAAAGCCTTTTCTGAAAGGGCTTTGGATAAATATATTATAATGGTCAGAAAATGGGGAGGGGCTTTCATAATTATTTCCGCGCTTTTTCCCTATTCTCCTTATTCAATGGTGGTTATTGCAGTAAGTCTGCTGAAATATCCATTCAGACCTTATCTGTTTTTCGGCTTGTCAAGGATTATCAGGTTTATCATCCAGGGGGTTTTATACTTAAATATCCTCAACTTCGATTCATTGTTCTCCCTTCTCCACTGATATCCCCTACAATATTCTTTTAAAAGTCTTTTACAGTTCTGATTTCTGGACACGAAGGTTCCCGATATGATATATCAGTTTTTGCAGGAGCTTATAATAAAGAGCCATGTAAAGCAGTATTGAAACAGCCCATATAACCATAACATTAAACCAGTAAGTATCAATCTCAATATTCCCGATCCTTTTATATGGAGCATAGAAATGAGCACGCCCGTTTTTTGATGTTGCTATCATAAAGCCCGGTTCAAATTTCTGGATATATTTTCCCGGTGTCTCTAATATTTTGTCCGGATTATCAATATCCAGCACAAGCGATTTCAATCGTTTATTTTCATAATTCTCCCTCATAGATATCATTTCTTCCATTCCCAAGGCGTTTATCAAAGAATCATTTAAATGATCTCTCTTCAATGAGGCAAGCTTGAACTGATTCATAAAATAGCTTCTTAATGAATTAAGGTAGGCTGTGGCTGATTCTTCTGCATTATTATTGAAGCCGGATGCGTTGAGTGAATCTTTCCATGTACCGGGTTCAGTTTGCGTCAATTTTGCCAGTTCAAAAATATGATGGTTCAATCTTTTATAACAATCTTCTGTAACACCTTGATAATCTAAGCTATCACCGTATGTGGCACATACCCAGAGATCTCTCTTTAACCTGTCATTTATGAGGAATGCACTATAATAATAGTTCTGGCTTGCATTCATGTCATATTTAAAGAATTTTATTTCAAATTTATTGGTTTTAAACTGTTCAACTGCAAGAGCTTCAAACGACCATCGGGCATTCATTAAATCACCTATAACAGGAGTATATTCTTTTGACGTGTTGCTGCCTAAATGAAGCTGGTCAAATTTAACAAACACACCGCTGAACAACAGATTTGGTATAATGATAAAGGGTATCAGTATATAGATTGAGACAACTGAATGAAATGCAGAAGAGAGGTTCAGTCCCAACAGGTTTGCTGAACAGGATGTTGTAAAGAGAACAAGCCAATAGCTGAGTGTCATCCCCCTGATACCAAGGACCAGGTTGCCAATAATTACAAACGACACTGTCTGTACTGCTGATATAAGGAAGAGAATCATAACTTTAGAGTTGAGGTAGCTGAACCAGCTCAGGTTTAAAAATGATTCTCTCTTGAGTATCTTACGATCTTTCACTATCTCATTTGAACTGACCATCAATCCAAAAAACAGAGATGTTAGCACGCACATAAAAAGAAATGCCAGAATATTGTTATTCTGACTAAACTTATATATATCCCTGGTATACCTGGTAAAGAAAGCAAGCAGGAAAGAAAGGGTTGGCGGACCCAGAAGACTTATCATTATATATTGTTTATCGGCGATTTTTGAAAGAAAATCCCGGGTAAAAAATATTACTGATTGTTTTAAAAACCCGGGAATGCTGTAATTATTCTCCGGAAGTTTCTGCTTAATACAGTTTGTTTCATGGATATTGCCTGAAAAGCTCTCCCTGTATTTTTGAGCCCATTCCCGGGGAGTGACTTTCCTGGTACGGGTTGCTTTGCCATGTTCGTCAACTACCTTTGCTTCAATGATCCGGAGTATCTGATCAGTATCTACATTACCACATTTGACACATTGATCCTCTTCCCGATTGGCATGCTTGCTAACTGTTTTAAAATAGACGATTGCTTCTGTCGGATTCCCGAAATATACCTGGTATCCCCCCCGGTCGATTATCATCACCTTATCGAACATCTTATAGATCTCCGAGCCCGGTTGGTGAATATTTATAATTACCAGTTTCCCTTTATAGGTCTGTTCTTTAAGCAGGTTCATAACAGCTTCAGAATCTACTGAAGAGAGTCCTGATGTCGGCTCATCAACAAAAAGAATCGTCGGCTCACGAAGCAGTTCAAGCGCAATATTTACTCTTTTTCTCTGGCCTCCGCTGATGATCTTCTTAAGAGGATTGCCTACCTTAAGATCCTTTATCTCATCAAGATCAAAATCAACCAGTATTTTATTAACGGCCTCAGCCAACTTACATTCAGTAAGATTATTAAGGCACATCTTTGCATTGTAATATATGTTCTGATATACTGTAAGTTCTTCTATCAAAAGATCATCCTGAGGAACAAAGCCGACCATCCCCACAAGGTTTTCTTTTTCATTCTCATTATAGAGATCATACCCGTTTATAAAAACTTTCCCTTCCTGCGGTTTTAAAGTCCCGTTTAGAATACTTAAGGTGGTCGATTTGCCTACACCGCTGCCACCAAGTATACCTATTAATTCACCTGACTCACCGTGAAAATCAAGGTTATGAATGCCATTTTCGCTATTGCGGAATTTAAATGTAACATTTTCTGCATCAAGAGAGATGCGGCTTTTAAAAGCGGTCTCGGATATCCGGCTGCTTATTTCGGAATAATATACTGTTTTGATACCTGAACCTCTTATAGTAGATCCCCGGTCGAAAATATATGTCTGGCCAGGAAAGATATTCTGCCCGTTCAGGTACAGATCCTCAGTTCCTTCGTATCTCAGAATATATGTATTGGTACTGGCAATATACAGGAATGAGATTGTCCCCCTGAGGTTTTCACTTAAAATATGTTTGATCTCCGCTTTTCCGGACTCTTTTCTGCTATCCATTACCAGGAGTTTGATTTTATCCCTGACATCATGAATATCGTTCATTATGAAACTCTTAACATTCTGATATTCAGTAGCAGGAATATTGAATGCATCGGCCACCGTCTGGAGAAAATCAAGCTCGTTCTCTGTTATTTCTTCTCCCAGGGAGATGAAGTCCATCAGTTGTATGAGAACATACATTTTCTGATGCTGGTGCAGCTCTTCATTTATCTTCTCGCATATTGCCAGGATCCTCATGGCATTAAGCGAAACACGTTTCCTGTCCCTGATGCTGCCTTTTGTAATGCTTTCAGAGTTATATATTCCCAGGTATTCCTCGAACATTTTCATATACCTGGCTACCAGCTCATTATTCAGGTGTCGCGAAAGGAATACCTTTACAATATCCTTTCCCCTGCTTGTTATAACAGTTTCATCGTGAATATCACCTATCAGTGCAAAAAGTTGAACCAGCGCATTCAAAATGGTTTCACTCATATGGTTTGTTGCTAATTATTTCAATAGAAAATAATATATTTGCAGTCAATTTTGGAATAAGTTTTGCTATTAAATATATCTTTGTTTAAATCATTTCAAGTTAGAAATTAATTGGCACACAGAAAAATTTTTTTGGATTATACAGGTCCTGTTGATCAGAAAGTTATTGATCACCTTTTACAGAACCTTAAAAAAACCAAAGAGTATACGGGTTTAAATAAAACTCCCGGCAAAAGAGTTTACTCTATACTAGTTGAATGTCTTGAAAATATCGCAAAACATACACCGAAGGATATCCCGGTAAATCACGGAAAACATCCATACATTTCTGCCGGTGAATGGGACGACAGTATAAGTATTTACGCAGGGAATCCTGTCCTTCGTGAAAAAACGGATCTGCTTGTCAACAGGCTGGAGAAAGTCAATAACATGAGCCAGGAGGACCTTACTATTCTTTATGAGAAGATCCTCAACGGGGAGACCAGGCTGACTGATAACGGTGCAGGAGCCGGGCTGGGGTTCATTCTGATGAAATTGAAGTCAGGCAAGAAGATTGATTACAGTTTTACCAGGATAGATGACAATCTTTCATTTTTTGAGATACAGATATCAGTAAATAAACATACCATGAGAAAGTTAATTATTGACCAGACATTAAATTCACCCAGTGTGATTTTTGATCCGGAAATTAACAGGTTTGAGATTTCCGGGGAATCAAGGCCTTCTGATGTAGCTACTTTCTACCTGGAAATCCTGAAATGGTTTGATGATTATGCTTCATATCTCAATAAGAGCCAGGAATTGAAAGAACCGGTTGTTTTTAACTTCGACCTGGAGTATTTCAACTCATCATCGGCCAAGTATATTCTTGATTTCGTCAAACAGATCGGCGATGTCAGGTCAAAAGGCAAGAATCTTGAAATAAAATGGCACTATGATAAAGACGACCTTGACATGCTGCAGGTAGGTCATGAGATGTCGAAAATCTCCAGAACTCCTTTTGAATATATCCAGAAGGATATAGAATGATCTGCCAGCCGGATTTTCCATGTCAGAATAATTCTTCATTAATGTCCGGAAATTTCACAAAAAGGGATATCCTTAAATGGATAGAAGTAATTTACCGGCCTTCCAATCAGTTTGTCCGGGAAATTACATCAAACTGGCCGGAATATAAAAAAATCTTTATTGACCGGATTGCAGAAAATCTTTATAAGGATATCCGGCGCACCAGGCAACTGTTTAAATCACCATTTACTTTTAAAAAGGAGTTTGACAAGCTCACGGATGATGAAAAATCGCCATGGTATGATTTTGCATTGGATATCCCTAAGAAACTCAGATTATTAAATCTTTATATCCGCCCATACAATGATTTCTGCAGAACCTGTCTTATACCTTACAAGGACCTTGAGACACTGGCACGCGCTGATTATCACAATTATTGGCTGAGACAGAAGTCAGCATCTGACCTGAAAGGCAAAAAAGAACCGGTCCAGATCCCTTTCCGTGATTTGCCGGTCGAAGTAAAACGTTTTTACACTGAACTTAATCACCTGGTTCCTGTAGCGCTTAAAAAAGCAGGATATGAGATAATAAGGACTGAAGAGATCTCCGAGATAAGTGAGAAAATGGTCCTGAAATTTGCCAGGGCAATTCATTCAAGGTACCTGAGGGAAATCAGAAAAAGGGATGACGGAGTAAAAAAGAGTTCTTATTTGTCGTGGATCCATAATCCCGGAGACAACAAAGAGACTATTGCAGAGGGATTTGATGATCTTCCGGAAGATATCAAGCACTCAAATCTCGATAATGCATATCAGATCCCGGCTAAATTACTGGCTATAGGTTATAAGCTGCGCCATGCAGGAAAAGGGTTTAAGACTGCTGCTCTCCATCTTGGCGAGGATGAAATAGAAACCATGGCAAGAGTTGAGCATATCCGGTGGTGCTGGGATAAAATACTGCATGGATGGATATACGGAAAAGTCAAAGATGACCGCAAGAAAACTCATCCTGCAATAATATCTTACGAAGACCTGTCAGAATCGGAAAAGGAAAAAGACCGCGAACTGGTGAGATTGATTCCATCCCTGCTCCAGGATGTTAATTATGACGTATTTCATGTTAATCCGGAAAAGATCAGCAAGCTGCCTTATGCAATCAAGCCGCAGAGCAGCATCCACAGGATACTGGATGAAACCCGGAAAATGAACGCCCAGATAAGAAATATGGTCACACTATCCCCTGATGTGGAAGAGATGGCAGAGATCAGGAACAGGAAGATTGAAGAGGCGGTAAAAGAGATTGAATCGAGCTATAATTATGCACTTCATATCCAGGAGTCATTTCTGCCTGATAACCTGTATGTAAGGGAATGCTTCCCCGACAGCTTCATCCTGTTTAAGCCAAAAGACATTGTCAGCGGCGATTTCTATTTCTTCAGCAAACAGGATCACCAGTTGATATTTGCGGCGGCCGACTGTACCGGGCATGGCATACCGGGTGCCCTGCTGAGTACAATCGGTTACGGTATCCTTGATGAGGCAGTGAGCGTGCTGAAGCTCAAAGATCCGCCTGAGATCCTTAAGCATTTGTATTCAAAGATGCATAAGTTCCTTAAAATGGATCTTGAAGAAACCAACATATCGGATGATATGGATGTCGCACTTTGCAGTCTTAATTCCAGAAAACATATCCTGACATATTCAGGAATCGGGAATCCTTTATATCATGTGACTGGAGGAAAACTTGATGAGTACCGGGCAGGAAATCTCAGGAAAAAGTCTGATGAGAAGGATGAAAACGAATATGTCTCCGAAAGCATACATCTCAAACATGGAGATTCAATATATTTATGCACAGACGGTTATGCAGATCAGTTCGGAGGAAAGAATCATAAGAAATACCAGTCCGGCAGGTTAAAGAGTTACATATTAAGCATTCAGGAATTTCCGATGCCCGAACAGGGTGACAGGCTCTATGAAGAGATTGAGAAATGGCGTGAGGAGAATAACGAGGAACAGACGGATGATATGCTGGTGATAGGGATAAGGATATAATCTTAAGCTCCATTGGGCTAAAGCCCCTATTCTGGGGGTGTTATTACCCGTTGGCTAAAGCCAACGGCAATTGATTCAAATACAGACAATTAGGAAAGATATTTTAATTATCGTTGGCTGAAGCCAACG
>Ga0307378_10000241_pt1 | contig 101639 bp, 77 predicted proteins | sample UN1MG_FD_202238 | JGI IMG/M metagenome (GOLD analysis project Ga0307378, IMG submission 202238) | Soil microbial communities from Risofladan, Vaasa, Finland - UN-1 | ecosystem: Environmental > Terrestrial > Soil > Coastal area > Acid sulfate soil | place: Finland: Risofladan, Vaasa | collected...
ACCGGCTTTGGACGCAAAGAGTTTATCTTTTCGTCGCCGGGATACTTTGCCGGGTATTTGTCTCACTCTGGGCTCAGGAGCTTTGACTTCGTGAACTTTAGTTGATAATACTTCCTGAAGTGGCTCAACAAGCTGTTGAAATTCCGGCTCCTCAATAGTCTGAGGCTGCGGAGCCGTCGGTTTTATAGTTGTTGGTTCCGAGACCTCTGGTTGTGGAACTGCTATTTCCGGGACCGTCTGCTCCGGGAACTTTGGTATCGGAACTACTACCTCCGGAGTTGGCTCTTCGGAGACCTGAGACTCTGGAATTACTACATCCGGAACTGGTTCTTCGGGGATTTTTTGTTGCGGAACGACTATATCCCGAGCCGCCGGTTCCGGAGCCGTTGTTTGCGCCATTGTTGCTTCCGGAGCCATTGATTGTTCTATATCAACACCGTCTGTCTTTTCTGGAGAACTGTGAGGCTTGGAGCGCGAGCGGGCTTTCTTTGGTACCGGCACACCGGCAAAAATCGCCGATATTTTACTCTGCAGTCCTGTTCTCTTTTTTGCCATTACTCAGCTTATCTCCTCAGCCAAAATCTTATGTTCAATGGCACCCTTGCATTCCGGGTCATAGGTGAAAACAGGTTCATGAGCACTTGGGGCTTCGGCTAACTTTACGTCTTTATGAATGACTGTGTCAAATACTAATTCACCGAAGAACTCCCTCAACTGCCGCTGGACTTGCCTGCTCAATTTTGTTCTGCTTTCAACGAAGGTCAGCAGTATCCCGAGTATTTCCAGGTCGTAATTAAAGCGCTGCTTTACAATGTCTATAGTCTCGAGTAATTGCCTTAAACCTTCAAGTGCATAATAGTGCGTCTGAACGGGTATTATTACCTCATCGCTCGCCACAAGGGCGTTCAAGGTCAGCATACTAAGTGAGGGAGAGCAGTCAATAAAACATATATCATAAGTACCGTTCACTTCGCTTAGCTTTTTTCTCAGCACATACTCTCTGCCTTCCATTGATGCCAATTCAAACTCAACGCCGGAAAGCAAAATATTGCTCGGCAGCAATTTAAGACCTTCCACTTTGCTGTCCGTGGTCACCATGGACGCAGAAACGTTTTTGTCGGTAAAGAGCTCATAAACGGTCCTCTCCAGGCTTTCCGGATCCTTGCCCAATCCTATTGTTGCATGGGCCTGCGGATCGAGATCAATTACCAGGACCTTCTTTCCAAGCGTCGCAAATGCCGTAGAAAGATTTACCGTTGTAGTTGTTTTACCACAACCGCCCTTCTGATTTGCTATTGCTACTGTTCTCATTTTTTATATCTTAAATACTTACAAGCCTCTGCTCATAAATCCGGAATAAATATAATCAACCACCAACTCCTTTGGTTTCAGCCTCTTTTGCGACAAAGACCGCCAGTTCCATATCCACCTCGTGGCCTGAGCTGCCATCTTTAGAGCGAGTTATTGAAAATGTATCTATAAAGATGATTGGCCGGTCACCCTCGCCCCTCTCCAGGGCGTTGAGGAAAGTGACAAACTTATAAAAACTCGACGCGAAATTGACGCGAAGGTGTGTGGCAAATATATATTCACAATTCGCTATTTCTATCATTCCTTCGACGTTCGTAGCCGGAATGTCAAACGAACCAAGCTCTTTCGCAACCGACAACTGGTCTATAGCGATAGGTAAATTAGTTATATTTTCCTGCCGAACAACAAATTCTTCCAGTCTCTTTTCTAAATTTTCAATCTGTTCATTCCACTTAATCTTGTTTTCCTCTTGTGCGGCTTCTGTTGCGGCCTGGGCATTGCGCTCTGTCTCGGCGAACCGTTTTTCTATCTGGCTCTTGGAATTCTCCTGCGGTCCCAGCACAAGCAAATAGAACAGCAAAGAACCAATGAAACAGCACGCCCAGGTCAAAGCCCCCACCCATATATATTTCCTATAAACCGTTCTCATAAAAAACTCACTACGATTCAGATTTAAAAATAAGCCTCATTGTCCAGGAATCGGCCTTCTCTTCCCCAAGTCCGCCGGACCTCTTCGCAAACGTGATATTTTCGAGTTTAGGCCCGAGTACAGTTGAGTTTTTGAGGTTCTCGCTATAGTCGTTAACTGTTGTGGAATAGTTACCCGTACGAGTCCCGCTGATATCCAGAATCAATGTCCTTTTAGTGATATTAACATTAACCGTGCGCTTGGGGTCATTCTTTTTCGGTACCTTTTTCTTTTCACGCCTGTTCTCCACCGAAAGCCCGTTCATGACCATGTCACCCGGCATGTTCTCCACTATAGTCACCAGGACCGGCGACCATTGAATATACTCGCCGATGCTGGATGAAACTTCCGACAATCTGCTATGGACAAGGTCTCTCTTCTTATCTAACGACTCTTTTAACTTCAAGTCGGGCGCATACTTTTCAATCGTTGCCTGCTCCCTGGCTATTACCTGCTGCTGTATCTCGATATCAGTTCTGTTTACCAGATACCGATCCAGCATCGCGACTGCGGCAAGAACCGGCACTGCCACTATCACCGCGATGATAGCTACACCCCCAAGGGTGGTTTTTGCCGGTACACCCTGTCCCCTTAACAAATCTATCGTATGCATCTTATCAGGAAATCCTAAATCCTAAGCTCTAAATACCAAACCTGAAATTCCAAATCCCAATCCCTTCGAAATTTAGAATTTATATCGACCTCATGGCAAGGCCGGCAGCCACCGCCATCGCAGGGCCATTCTTGCGAAGAATACCCTTAACAAGGGCGCCGCGAGGATTCCTCGCCAACTGGCAGCGCATATTCTCGTAGGGATTCCACAACTTGATTTCCAATTGCAACTGGCTGTCCAGGAATTTCACAAGCTCCCCGAAAAGGGCAAAGCCGCCGCAGATTAGTATCTTCTGTATGTCGGATGATCGTCTCTGAGCCCCATAATAGCGAACAGTATTGTTTATATCGGTAATCAGCCTGCTGCAGGCGTTCTCGAAACTGTGTTGAATTTCCGGCTGAATCTCCCGCGGGTCGCCGAAGAACATAGCCTTGACCGATTCGGGCGTCATATCGTTTTCAGCGGCAACTCGCTTTAAGATACTGTCGCCGGCATAATTCAGATTACGGATGAAAGGCCAGCCATTGTCGCCCTCGATTACCATTGACGTATGACTATTGCCAATACACAAAATGGCCGTCCCCTGCTTCTTCCGTTGTTTTTCAAGCTCGTTGAAACAATTCAAAAGTGCCAGCTCATTAACGTCCATTAAGGCACAATCGAGCCGTGCCTTTTTGGCAAGCCTGGCCATGCTCTTTACAAGCTGATTGTCCGCCACTACAAGATACCCCTGCGTCTTACCGTTACTATCGGGCATCAATCGATAATCGACAGCAATGTCGTTCGTATTGAACGGGCAAACCTGCCTGGCTTCCAGTTGAATAGCCCTTTCTATCTCTTCATCCGGGACGGCGGGAAATTCGAAATTCCGCACGGCCACCTGCGGCCCGCCTACTCCGCATACCGCAAGATTCGTCTTGACCCTGATCAATCGCAGGCAGTTGAGAACAGCTCTAAGGGTATCGGCCTCACGATGGCCGGAACTGTCCGGCCTTCGCTCGGTTATATCCACGATACCGGCGGCAGTGACCATCCAGCCGCTGTTGGTCTTGCGCAACTGGACTATCTTCACCGAGAAAGAGCCGATATCTACGCCTATGACCTCATTACCTCTCAAGCCAAACATGTTGCTCCAATCGATTACAAAAATTCTGGGAGTATTATATCAAGATAAAAAGAAAAAGGCAACCCAATTATTCCAATTATTATTTCAATCTTCCCACCGGCAATTATTCGGAAAATCGGCTTGCCAGGCGTTCAAATCTGAAAGGATGATCTCACAATGCAGACCTCGACTCTCCCCGCAGTCAAAGCTTCTCGCTAAATTCTCAACTTAGCCCTACGATCCTCCTGGCGTCGGGCTATAAAGGCGACTCCACAAGAGAACCGGCTTCTTCCCACCAGCGTTCGATAGCAAAATATGCTGGGCCCTGGTCCTGGAGATCCCAAAGCCTGGTGTCGTAGTAGAAACCTGCGCAATTCTTCATGTCAAGACTACCACCGATAAAGCTTCCATAGAAAGCTGCCGAACTGTCCACAGTCAAATCGGCACTCGGTGCATAAACCACACCCCACATATCACCCGAGTTTTGGAGGACAATGTAATCACAAGTAGGCATCCCATATATCTGCAGAGCCATAGTACCGGGCAAGTCCACCGGGATTATCAATGGCCCGTTCTCATTGGCTATTTCAGAGCCGTTATGAGCCCTAAGCCCCCCGCCAAGATAGAGTTCGAGAGTACTCCCAGACTCTACGACCAGTTTACAACCCTCCATTATGTCCATAGGATTCACTGCGTAGAGAATTACGTTTCCCTGAATGCTCACCTCGGTCCATACAGTTTCAGCGCCGCCAACTTTGAAAATGTCAAAATCTTCGTATATATATGCCTGATCGGTGCCAGCAGTACCAATCGTGGCCCGTGTAATGGGATCGAGCGTAAGTTCATCATTAACATTAACAAAGTTGTCTAACGTCAGTTGCGTGCGTTCTGTCCATAATGGAACGTCGACCGGCAAGGTAGCGTCAGGAAAACTCAGCCTGTCAGGAGCTTCGCCTATGGAAGTTACGCTGCTGCCGGGGCCCACGTGAACTGCAGTCGGTTCGGCGTTTGGAGCCACCAGGATTTCTCCGTTAATGTCACTGTTTGGGCCCACCCAGACAGCATTGTGAGTACCCAGATTGGTTCGAATCCTGCCCCCTATGCCGCTTCCCGCCGGATAAGGATAAAAAGACACTGGATTGCTGGGGCTTGAGTGAATCGTGACCGTGCGCTGAACTCCAATTCCGAACCAGGCCGTATAGATCGATGTCGTAGCATGAACGCTCTTGCCCCCACGGCCTGACCTTCCTCTGGAATTAATATACCAAAAACGTCGGTTCGTGGACGGGTGTGGCGTCGGACTCTCAGTTATATCGTAGTTGTAGTGGGCATTGGAATAGCTAAGCGAAGAATCCTCTGAGGCAAACGGGAGCCAACTTTCATCAAAAGGACCGCCAAAAGGCAACGCCTGATTCAAGCGAAATAGGGCTTCTGTAAGCCCACCGTCGGCGGCAGCCCGCGCGGAGATATCCGCGTTCGTAAGTATCGATATGAGCCGGCTGCCATAACCCAGATGTATCATACCCATGCCTAAAATGGCCAGAATGAGAGCGATACTGATTACCAGCGGCAGCACCATACCTCGTTTGTTTCTTTTGGATTGTCTCTTTCCGTCTTTCATCTCAATATCTCCTTTTTGTATCCTCAGAGTCCCGATTTACTCACAGCCAACACGCGACTCAAAACGACATAATGCGTAATACATTTTCAAAGCGGGACCTGAAGTCGGTTGTTGTGCCTGATTGCAGTGGTGCTGATGGTTGTCATTGTCGTTTCGAGTTTAGTAACGCCCGGTTCCGGTTCCGTCTCGTTATCAAGCGTGAGAACCATTCGAATAGCTGCACTGATTCCTACTTGTGTGAACTCACAAGTAGCTACATTGCTTGCCAGGACTTGCCTGATCTCATTCTGTGAGTCAGGCGGCACACTCAAATCGTCATCTGTATCCAAGTCTCCTCGATACAGTATGAGCGCTCCGTCCTCGACAATGAAATGCGCATACCTGTTAGGTCGTATCAATGCTACGAGCGCGTCCACGGATGGAGCGTAATAATAGTAAACCCAAAGCTCGTTAACGCCGATGATATGCGCATGTCCAGCATCTGAGCTGCGGACAATACGGTCGAATGTCAATCTTGCTTCGTAGGCGTTTCTAACGACGTCGCTGTTGACGCGCTTAAACAACCTGTGATAGCCCAGATGCCCGTGAACCAAAACAGCCGCACTGCCAAGGATCAGGATCACGGCGGCAAGAGTCGCCATCATCAACTCGATAAGCGTTAGCCCCTTCCTGAATTTGTTCTTGCGGTTCATCATCTCTTTCCGGCCATTTCTGGCCATCCTTTATGGTAGTGGTGGCAGAACATAGTGTGCGCGGGTCATCAGATTGACCTCTTCATCGGGTTCAGCCAAATTAGAACGGCTCCGCCAGGCAACACAAACAGCCAAATTCCGCAGGCCGTCTAACGGATCCTGATCACTATACGAGAGGGTTGTATGATAATCGACACCAGTGTTATCGACCTTTACTACAAACCGACTAAACGGCGGATCGTAACCGCTACCGCCGTCGTTAGACGAGCCGTTCACAATCGTAAACTCGTCCGGATAATTGTCCAACACAATAAGGGGGTCAAAAGTGTTATCTCCCTGGCGAGCCTTCCAGTCCTCCAGTAAAAGGAGTCCGATCCGGCCCGCTACCGCTCGGACATCTGCCTTGTGCGCATCGGCCGCGCAATAGTACTGGAAGTTCATCACACCGATGAGGATGACAAGCAACGCCAAAGCGGCGACCATCACCTCGATCAGCGTCACGCCCCCATTTCGTTTTTGCAGGTTCCGTCCCATATCCATTTCACCTTCTTCCTCGCTCGCGGTCGACAGGTGCGGATCAGGTTGTTGCCCATCAATCATATACACAACCCATCACTGGTCGGTCTTGCGGTCGGATAGCACAGACCAAACGCCTTCCCGACAGGCTCGATATCCAGTGCTTGGAGATCAACCGCCACCGCCACCAGTATCAGCCATGGTCCTCGTCCAGACACCATCCTGATCAAGCGACCAAGATTCTACCTTCCAGGTATATGGGTTCGTATCTACCGGTGCGCTTACCGTAATCGTGTACGTAATCGGAGGCGTAGCGAGCGGATCGACGAGAACGTCGGTGATAGCGTAATGGGTAGAACGGAAGTACTTACCGTATAGGTCCTCCTCGTTCAGGAACTCTGTTACAACAGGATCCCCATCGGGAAAATCAGCAATGCTCTCTTCTCCCATTTCGGCATACAGCGCTCGGATGGACGTAGCAATCGTCCCCGCGCCGGCCTTGCCTTCCGACCATCTGGCCGACTCCAATCGCGCGGTCAGCAGCGGAACCAGAATCGCCGCCAGAATAGCAACAATCAGAACCACTACCATCAACTCAATTAATGTAAAACCACTTTTGCTCTTCATTTCTTTGTCTCCTCTAAATAGACTTTAACGACTTTAATTCTGTTATTATATCACATTTTTATTTACATGTCAAGTAAATAAGACTTACCTGTTCATTCTTTTATATTTACAGTTTGGGCGGCGACCTTGTTATATTATTTTCCATTTTCACCTCCCTTACCCCGCGATATCCGACAAACTGAAAATCGGCAGGTATAAAGCTAATACAACGACCAGCACGATTGCCCCAACAGTTATTATCAGAATAGGCTCAAGCAGGGAAGTCATTGTAGATATCAAGGCATCGACCTTTTCTTCGAAATAATCAGCGGTCTTTTCGAGCACACTCCACAAAGAGCCGCTCTCTTCGCCCGCCCTGACCATTTTAATTACCATATTCGGGAAAAATTTGGTTGCGGCCATGCTCAAATGAATGCTCGAACCTCCGACTATATCGGCCCTGGTGCGACTCAGTGCCGTTTTCATAACATCGTTCGGGGTCATCTCGTAGAGTATATCGAACACCTCCAGCACAGGGACGCCTCCCCGAAGGAGGTTGGACATTGTCCTGCAGAGCGTTGCTATAAAGGCCTGCCTGAATAACTTGCCGAACAAAGGCAGGCGCAGAAAAAGTCTGGAAAACAATGAATGCACTATCCCGATTTTCACATAGGATAGAGCCGTCACAATAACCACAAGCAGGATCGAGCCTATAACGTACAGACCATTTCGAGCTATCACATCATAAACCGCCATGAACGACCGGGTAAAGGCAGGCAATTTACCCGCGCCAATTTGTTCAAATATATCGCGAAATCGTGGAATGACTAAAGTCATTATCAAAATAACTATAAAGATTACAAATCCGACTACAAAGGCAGGGTAAGCCACCGCCTTTTTGACCTTCCTTACCAGTCTGTCTCGATTGGTGAAATATTCGGCCACCCGCCGAAATGCCGCACCGATGTTACCGCCGGTCTCGCCGGCCAATATCAAGGCGTAGCAAAGCTGGTTGAATACCCTGGGAAATTCAGACATGCCATCTGAGAAGCTCCCGCCTTTTTCTATCCTTGCCAGCATCTGCCGCAGTATTTTTTGCAGTCTCGTATTTTCTATGTCTTCGGCGATCGCATCCAAAGCCTCGGCTATGGTAATCCCGCCATCTACCATCGTAGTCAACTGCCAGAAAATTGCCGCCAGCTCGGAAGACCTGACTCTCTGGAAAATAGAAATCCGCAACTTTTTCCCGGCACCCGTGGCTACCTCGTCAACCGAGACAGGGACACACCCCTGCTCGTGAAGCCAGCCGAGCACATCGGTTTCGCAAGCTGCCTTGGTAAGACCTTCCATCATCTTACCTTTATAATCCCGAGCGACATATCTATACGTTAACATCCAAATTACCTTTGATACTGAATTTTAGTCTACGACTTTGAGAATCCTTAAGTTCGAATCAAAACAGAGATTTTTGATTATTCGGTCGCACTTTTCTCTGTAAATGCTGCTGCAAGAACCTCCTCAGCAGTTGTCAAACCTTCAAGCATCCTTTTTATACCACTTCCAACCAGTCCCTGGTAGCCTTTTCTTCGAGAAATTTTTCTTATTTTTGACTCCCCGGCACCGGCCAGGAGCTCATCCCGAATCTCCCTGTCTATAACCAGGAACTCGAATATCGGCAATCTGCCCAGGTAACCTGTTCGGCCGCAGGTTGGGCAGCCTCTGCCGTGGTAAAAAACCGATTTTTCAGCCACATCCGGGCTAATGTTCAAACGCTTGAGGATTTCCTCGTTGATTGTGATGGGCTCTTTGCAACGGTCACAAATCCGCCTCACGAGCCGCTGAGCAATGATTAAATTGACCGTCGAGGCCAAAAGATACGGCTCAACGCCCATATAGACCATCCTGCTTATGGCAGAAGGTGCATCGTTCGTATGGAACGTGCTCAAAACCAAATGGCCCGTCAGAGAGGCCTTTATCGCAATGTCAATAGTCTCCTTGTCACGGATTTCACCTATCAGGATTATGTCCGGGTCCTGACGGAGAATTGCCCGAAGGGCTTCGGCGAAATCCAGACCTATTTCCGGCTTTACCTGAATCTGGTTAATACCACCCAGGCGGTATTCGACCGGATCCTCAACCGTCGTAATATTTTTTCTCGGATTCTTAAGGTAGTTCAGTGCAGAGTACAAAGTGGTGCTTTTGCCGCTGCCGGTCGGGCCGGTGACAATAATAATGCCGTGCGGCTGCGACAGCATGGCTTTAAGCTCGCCAATAAGCTCACCCTCGAATCCTAACTGGTCAATGTCGTGGTTCACCGCCGAAGAGTCCAGGATTCGCATAACGACTTTTTCGCCGTATATCGTCGGAATCACCGAAACACGAACGTCTATATCTCTGCCCGTCGCCTTAATTTTGAATCTGCCGTCCTGAGGCAGTCGACGTTCCGCTATGTCCATCCTCGATAAAATCTTGATTCTCGTAGCTATCGCCGCCTGCATTTTTCGGGGAGGTGGAACCATATCCTGAAGAATACCGTCGATTCGCATGCGAATTGACATCGAATGTTCCTGGGGCTCGACGTGAATGTCACTTGCCCTGCTTTTGACGGCCTGCCTTAGAAGCAAGTCAACAAATCGAATCACCGGCGCTCTTGTTGCCGCTTCCTCTACGCTTATATCCGCTTCCATTGAACTTAAGGAATTTTCTATCACCGTATCCGGTTCTGCCGCTTCTTCTACGCTGTCTGCGTGTTCCACCAGGTCACGAAGCCGTTGCTCATCGATATCGGAACCATGATAAACTTTCTCGATCGTTCGGTGGATCTCCCGAAGTGAGCTGAGGACCGGTTGTATCTCCCGGCCCGTTTTCATCGTTATTGTATCGGTGGCAATAATGTCAAGCGGGTCCGCCATAGCCACCAGAACCCTGTTATCTTTTTCGCCGATAGCAACAAGACCGAATCGCTTGGCAAGGACTTCAGGCACAAGGCGCGCTATGTTCATGTCTATCTCTTTGCCGTCTAAATGAACCCGCTCTGTCGCGAGATGTTCGGCCAAAGCACACCTGACATCCTCGTCACTCACTATTTTGAGTTTGACCAATATCTCTCCGAGGCGACCACCTTGGCTGCGCTGTTCGTTTAATGCCTCTGTCAGCTCTCTGCGATTCAGGAGCCCTTTGGATAAAAGCAGCTCACCAAAGAGAATATTGGCTTTTTTCCCGGATGCCTGGGATACGTCACTCGTTGTAATCATTCTATTCCCCCCCAACGCTGGCCAGTAATGTTGACCAGTAAATTATTAAAGTCAGCAGCAGCTGGAACCGGTTCCGAACTATAGAACTCAGCACCTTGTCTTCTGTTAAATGCGGAAGCTGCATGTCCGAAACAACAGGAATATGAAAGAACCGCAATTAAAATATTATCACGACAGCCAGCCGCAAAAACACCTCCCATATACATTATCACAAGCAGTAATAATGGCAGCAAAGATATCCAGACGCCGTTTATCCTTACCGGCATACGCTCCGCTTCCTTATGAGTATACACTAATACCATACACTTAGTTTACTGCGGCCACCCTCCCACAGATAACCAGAGGTAGCCTTCTCCCACTCTTTAACGATATTTATAGACTTATTATACAAATAAGAGAGTTGCACGTCAAGGAAAAAACGTAAAATTTATCGCAAATCTCTACGAGCTGTAAGATTTGAACTACAGCAATTTATCCAAAGTCCTCGCTGTACAGAACTCGGACGTAAAATGAATTAAAAAATTGATTAAAAGAAAACAAAAAACTGAGGATTCGCAAAAATTGAAATTTAAATCACCATTTTGGTGTGAAAAAAACTTTTATAACTAAAAGTAATCTCAAATCCACTAAACGAGAATTTCCACATAACATACTGCCTTCATAACACTTATGATATTTTATAATAATAACTGCTGTTGCTCATGCCCGTTTTAAGCAAATCAGGCCTGAGGATTCGCACAAGTGCCTGGTCCATGTCTTCGCTTTTTACTATATCGAAAAGGATAAATATGTTTGCCAGAATAATCCCGGCCAGAAATCCGCCAAAGTGCGCCATATATGTTATTGGTAAACCACCGATTACCCCGGCAGTCAGATTCAAAACGAACCATACCAAAATCAGCCAGGGTCCGAAGATGCCAAAGTGTCTAAAACAAAGTACCATATGCATCCCGAGAACGCCCATGATAGCACCACTTGCGCCGATAGTCGGGCGGCCATCGTAAATAATATGGAACACTGCCGCTACATATCCTAAAAACACATATGATAAAAAATATTTCGCACCGCCTATTTTCAGACTCACATAGCGACCAAATATCCAAAGCGTTATGAGATTCCCGACAAAATGTAAACCACTCATATGAAGCCACATATATCCCAATACCGCCCAAAAAGACAAGCGCTTCAGGATCAGGCCATTCAGATGCTGCTGTTTAGGGTCACAGTACATCTGAATCGCAAAGCATACTATCGCCAGTATGATTATACCGTAATTGCCGACCGGTATTTTTTGGGCACAAATATTCTCTCTGAAACGTTGCCACATAATCCAACCCCTTCAATACAATCCATTTCTCATGTATATCGGAGAATCGTGTTTGCAGCTACCGTTAGAATCGCAAATTATATAAAATATCTCGCAAGAGCCGAGAATATCGCACCAGGCATATTGTAATCAGCCATTATGACAACGGGCTAATTTTCACCATAGAGAAATTTCAGTCATTTAATCAGGTACGGCTCTTCGGGCAGCTCACGTATCCAGATATTTCGAAAGCGGATGGGATTATTGTGGTCCTGCAAACGGATATGTCCCTTCTCGTGAGGAGTGTACGCGGCCTTCTTTTTATGCGAGGTATAACCTTCGATTTCGAGGTTGTTATGCACCACAACACCGTTGTGTATTAATGTAATGCGTGCCTTGCGAATGCAATTACCGTTATCATCGAACAGCGGACGAAGGAAGCTGACATCGTAGCTCTGCCATTGGCCGGGCTTTCGGCAGACGTTGACCATCGGAGGATGCTGGCCATAAATCGCCGCGGCCTGGCCGTCCGCATAAGTTCTATTGGTCTTGTAGTTGTCATCCGTATATGAGTCGAGCACCTGCAACTCGTACTCGTCCATAAGAAAGACACCACTGTTGCTGCGCTTCTGGTCTGTTATGCTGGGGTCGAGACCTTCAGGCGTACACCACTCTATGTGCAACTGGCAATTGCCAAACTGCTTCTTTGTACGAATGCCCCCGGACTTCTTGATGACTTCCATGTAATCGTTTTCGATTTTCCATTTTACGTCACCGCCACCCTTTTTTTCGCTCTCCCATTGCGAAGTATCTTTCCCGTCGAAAAGAACAAGGGCATCCGACGGAGGCTGACCAACCTGCGCCGGCGGCGTTATCACCGGCGGATTCTTTCGCGTCTTGTCGTGCACCGCGTACTTCTCCAGCTCCTTCGCAGCGTAGCTGCTTACACCCAAAACCGTCGCTACCAAAAGCAGGCAAAAAATACTCTTCATTGTTCTCGTTTTCATAACTTACTCCTTGACATTGTTGTTGATCTATATTTCTCAAACAGCCCTGGCTCCCGGCAACTAAACCGGGCTTGACTGCCTGGTATAATACCCGAATTGAGGTGGAAATTCCAACCTTCCTGCAAAAATTTTATCCGGAGTCGTCAAGCAAAGAACTTTTATATCGCTGTCCCTGGAGATGGGAGGCTTGAGATGACCGCGTATATCTACCTGACGAAAGTCGGCGTGGATAGGTTCACATGCAAAATAGAGTGTAATTACAGGCTGTTCAATGAGATGTTTTCAGACCCATTCGATGTCTTCGACTCGCTTGACGGCGAATCGAACCCTGGTGGTGATCCATACCGAATAAAATGCTCCTGGATTAATGTTATAAGAGGAACGATAATAGTAGGCATCACGGGTGAGGCCTCCTGGCTCTTCTTGTGATTATGGCAAGCGAGGTTCTGGCAGAAGTCTCCTCACCCACAGTGATTCTCAAATGGTGATGAAATGGACTGAACGTAATGGTGTTGTGGATTGTCGGAGCAACAAACGGGATAATGATGATACGCCGGAAAGGAAAATGAATATGTCGCACAAGTACAGACATTCAGCGTTCTTCTGGATAGTTCCCCTGGCAGTTGTTTCTGTGGTTGTCGTAGTGATAGTTACAACAGTCATAGTTCTGAGAAAGTCTCCATCCGAGCTATTCAGAGGTTACGTATTGGATCCAATCCCCAAATCTGTATTGCACTTAAGAGTACACAATCCCTGGGAACCCCGTGGGCACAGGTGTATCTTCAGGTTCGATATTGACAAAGCTGACTTGGAGTTGCTGCTCGGTTCAAAGCAATTTCAGGAAGTGATGAATATACGTTATGGCAGGGGCATCCTTGGTTGGAGTGAGGACGCTTCACACGGGCAGAGTATGTACTTGTATGACGTAGATGGAGAGCCTCGTTGGTTCAAGCCAGACCAGTGGGGTAGTCCCAAAGCGTATGTGTTCTGCGAGGAACTCGGTCGCCGAGAGCGCTTCAAGATTCTTATTCACAACAAAGAACGCGACCAGGCCTACTTTATTGACTACGAACTGGTATATTGACAGGAGTATACCGGTGGATAATTAGGGACGTTTACCGAATGGCGGGCCTTTCCCTTAGTTTATAGTTTACGCTATTTATCTTTAGAGAATGTATCGATTTGAAGTGCTGATTTTCTGCGATTTTCCATTTCCGCCAGATGGTCCACACATAATCCCGACCATGTTTCTAAAGTATCTTTAATACCCTGCAGCTCGTCGGAAGTCATAAAGGCCATTTGCGTTATCATCTGTTCCCGCTTGTTAACATCCGGAGCATCCAGAGACCAGTAGTGAACTATTCCAAGATGCACGCTTCCGACCTCGTTGGATTCGTCATTAAGAAGTGCAACGATGTGATTGGTGTGGCTTGTCTCTACGGCGACTTCCTCGGCCACCTCACGATCGACGGCGGCAAGATAGGTTTCGTAAAAATCCGTATTGAATAACGGCATATCATCGGCCGGATTGATATGGCCGCCTATACCGATCGATCTTTGCCCAACCAGGCGTGTTTCTCCGGCACGTTTTCCTCTGACATAGCTGAGGTACTTGCCTTCATAACCCATTATCACGTACGGTATAAGCTGCTTATAGCCGGGATCCTTTTCCACCTGAGACCGATTCATGAAACAGGGAACGCCCTGGACAAAGATTTCGCGAAGATAACGATCTACGTCGAACATGAGTCCGTTAAAAATGCCTGCTCGATCGAGCACTTTCCGTTCTATCACCAACACTTGTTCTTCCTGATTCATGCGATGCCCTTTTAATACATCCGGATTAAATTTATGCAGACTCTTCTAAGGAGTATTACCTGTTCCGTCAAGAATATATCTTATTTTACCCCCGCTGTAAAGGCTTGATAATTCAGTCGAAGAGGGCAACAAGAACTCCGAGGAATAACCAATAAACGCGGATTGCGCAGATTACGCTGACTTTTATTCACCACGAATATAAATCAATAGCTTATAGGATGCGAAGTTTCGCACCATTTGAATTATTTAAAATTATTCTCTCTTCCTGCAAAAAATATGTCCCGCCAGCACGAAACCATCATTTAGCTCCGTCGTGATTCTATTCTCAAAGAACCGGACGACATGGAAGATAAACATTTTGTCTGTTTCTTTTAAACATGCTTTGTGGACAGAACCATTAGCAACAGCAAGCAACTACCATTCGACCGGTTTATAAATCACACCACCGCGACCATCAGAGAGCTCTGCGTAGATAATAGTGCGTGGATTCATGAGAACCTTTCTTTAAAAATAAACAGGCAGCCATATAGGCTGCCCAACCCGCTTAACGCGGGGGAATCGTCTATTAATAATATACGATCATCGGCCGAAGAAGTTAAGTTAAAAAACATATTTTTTGTCGCTTATATCGCTCCATGTATCTTGTTATTCATACCTTAAAAGCCATTGGCTTGCCTCTGGATTGAGACGTACGATAAGTTTATGTGCTTTTAACATTTTCCTCCACGATTTTTTTCTTCTTCGGTTAGGCCGTAGAGGTCGTAGACGTCGGGTGGCAGCCACTGAGCGAACGCAGTGAGTGAAGTGGATGGTTTTCATCCAAGATTCTACTGGACTTTTGGGCTATTTTGTTGTATAATGTGTGATAATAGAATATAGTATACAGAATACAAATCACAGCAGCCAGCGGAGGGCGGCAGCAAAGCAAAATGCAAATTGCAAAATCGCAATAGTTCATCGTTCATAGATAACAGACATCAGATTTCAGACAAAATACAATGGATATCATCTCACAAAATGCTGTCAAACAACGTCTTTGTTTGCCAGAATGGGCGAAATAGTGGAGAAATAGTGAGTAAAATTGACACTAATTTGAAAAAACAAAGCCAAATGCCGGCCTTTGGCCGGAAGTTCGAAGCACGAAATCCTAAATCCGAAACGAGTTGAATGGTTGCGATTTGAAAAAACAAAGCCAATTTCAGAATGGGCAAAATGACTTTAAGTCAGCATAGACAATGCTTTATGGAGATTTATGTGGATGGGGGCGGCGAAAAAACAAAGCCAATGGCCGGGCTTTGCCCGGAAATCCAAAGCTCGAAATCCTAAATCCTAAACAATATCAAATGTTCAAAATCCTGAATTTTCAAGACAAAACCACAACCAAAACGCGCGAAAATCCGCTAAATAGTGCAGAAAGTACGACAAAATGAGGCAAAATAGTGAGAAAAATTGAGATTAATTTGAAAAAACAAAGCCAATTTCCGGGTGGTATAAATGAACGCAATATCAGTTATAACAAGGGTTTATGAAGATATATCGCGGTTTTGGCGGCGGGAAAACAAAGCCAAACAAAGCCAACCGCCGGCCTTTGCCCGGAAACGCGAAGCACTAAGTTCTAAATCCTAAACGATTTGAAAAAACAAAGCCAATTTCTGTAACGTCAAATTGGCGCAATATCAATAATATCAATGGCTTATGAAGATTTACATAATTGGAGGCGGCGAAAAAACAAAGCCAATTCAGAGCCAAAACCAAGAGCAGTGAGGCTGTTTGCCTGTTATCCACAGATTTCCCTATTTTCGGGACAGTTCTGGTCTTTGCCGCCATTGCGGATTTTATCTTCTCTTTTAGTTCACGTTGCCGGCGCCGGTCTACAAAAGAATCTTCTCCTGTTCGGGGTCGAAGCGTGCGACTTTTCCCTCTCTCAGGCCGAGCATGCCCATTTGCAGGGGCGTTTGTACGCGGTATGCCAGGTCCATCGGGCTCAAGGTATTGCGCTGACGCGATCGGCAGCAATCAAGGAATTTCTGCCAGTATTCAACAAAGTCTTCCCCGTGCTCGATGGCAAAACGCTGGGGCTTTGTCGCAGAACCCTGCGCGGGGATAAAAACGATTTCTTCTTTTTCAATCGTGAGCGTGCCTTCCCAACCGCGAATCACGGGAATCCGCTGCCCGGAGCCACGAGCACCGGTGGCCGGATAGTTGTTTGCCTGTGTTCCGAGAACAGCTATTGTGACTTTCTCCGGGTAATCGATAAGCATGTTAAACGTATCGGGAATCTCACGCTCCTGATAACGGAGCATACCGCCCGTGGCTGCGACATTGCTCGGCATGGTGACTTCAAGCATGGAAAGGACAGGTGTCAGACTATGTGGAAACAAATCAGTAGAAGGTCCGCCGGCATAATCTTCATACATTCGCCAGCGGAAATACCGACTGACATCGAAGGCCACGCAATAGTCGCAGCCAAGACAATAAACAACAGAAAAAAGGAAGGTAAGCACTTGATTCCACTCATAAAATCACTCCTAAAGTTCTTTCGGGCGCTGTTATTTTCGTCCGTCACTACCGTCCCATTGATAGTTCCACATGGTCATATATTCGGGGCCCGGCAAAAACTTGTCGTTCGTCTCCTTGAGCTTTCGGGACAGTATCTCTTCAAGTTCCTGACGAACTTGAGCATATTTCGGCTCATCAGACAGATTCTTCAACTGATATGGGTCCGTCTGATTATCGTAAAGCAGCCACGGCCCGTTCAAGTCACGCACATACGTATAGCGTCGAGTGCGTACGCCCCGATATTCCCGCCCTCCCTGCTGATAACTCCATTGATGGAACGGCACGGGACACATAATCAAGGCCGCGTCATTGTCCTGCGAATGTGTTCCTTTAATGACACCCGAGAAATCCTTTCCTTCAACCGATTCGGGGATGGCAATGCCGCTCAGACCAAGCAGTGTCGGCATAATATCAGGTGTATTGATTGGCATATCGATAGTCCTGCCATCGACGCCGAGCACAGCAGGATATCGCAAAAGAAATGGAACCTTGATAGATTCATCCCACGGCTTTTGTTTTTTTGTCTGTTCATGTGAGTATAGCATGTCACCGTGGTCGGAGGTAAAAACAAAAATAGTATTTTCTTCAAAACCACATTCTTTCAGCGTCTCAAGAATATCCTTGAGGCAATCATCCAGTGCGGCGATATGGGCATAATAGCCGGCCAATTCCTCCCGGGCCTTTTCCTTTAAAGACTCAGGGACATTGGGATGAAGGTTAATTTTGTCCGGATCAGGGAACATACTCCGGTATTTATCCGGAGCCGTCTGATATGGAGAGTGGGGCGGCCCCCACGACATAAACAGAGCAAAAGGAGAATTGTTCGCCTGCCTGCGAATGTATTGCTGAGCCTCACGGGTCTGAGCGATGGCATCGTAACCATCCCAGTATTGCTTGACGGGCGTATCGGCATAGTACAGCGAATTATTATAATTATGGGTGCATTCACAGACCCGCCAGAACTCGAAGCCCTGCCTTCTTTCTTTGGGAATGAAAGAGTTCCTTCCGTGACCGTCTACATGCCACTTGCCGATGTAGGCGGTCCGGTAGCCTGCCCGGTGATAGACCTTGCCGATTGTCGTAGCATCGGGATTAAGAGGCTTGTCATTGTAGAAGATGCCGTGCGTGAGCCAGTATTGGCCGGTCATCAGGCTTGCGCGATAGGGGCTGCACACGGGACAGCCCGAGACGGCATTGGTGAAATTCACGCTCTGCGCTGCCAGCACGTCCAAACAAGGTGTCTTCACGTCCTTATTGCCCGCGTAGCCGGCCGCCTGCGCACGCCACTGGTCCGCGAAGATAAAAACAATATTCGGCTTGTCGGAAGAACGTTTCTCAGATGAAGGCGCCGCCCAGGATAATTGACTCGCCAGAGCAACCGTAGCTGCCCCACTCGCTGCCGTGCGCAGAAACTGCCTTCTGGAGCTAATTTTTTTCATAAGACTCTCCTATTCAATAATCTGAAGCAGGCCGCCTGTCAGACCAATCCCTTGAGATGTTTGATGCTTCGCTCGGCCTGCTCTATAGTTCCACACTCAACACTCAACACAATGTCACGCGGTGCATCTTTGCATATTTCAACCACGCGTTTCCAGTCTATAACTCCTTCGCCGCAGGCGCAACCGGCCGGTGTACCCGTTACCTTGCCGCGTTCGTCCTCGGATTGCTGTATCGAAATGTCCTTGGCATGCAAATGGACTAATCTGTCCCTGACATGCTCGAGCCATCCGATGGGGTCCTGGCCGCTAAGGTAAGCATTGCCGGTATCATAGTTGATCCCGATAGCCGTCGAGTCGACCAACTCATAAATCCGGTCCAAACCATCAGGATTCTTGCTGTACTGCTGATGCGGTTCTAAACCGATCATAATCCCGCGGGGCTCGGCAACTGCTGCCGCCTCGGTCAGCACGTATCGCATTAAGACATGGTCTTCCTCTTCAGTAGTCCAGGCAGGTTTCGGACCTTCATCTGTATTAACCACAGGGGCACCACACTCAGCCGCAAAACGAATAGCCTGCTTGAGGTAGTTGCCACTAATGTCCGGCCTGCACAGAGGAGTGTGCGAGGAAAGACCGGAAAGCTTTATTCCGGCTTTTTCGCATGCTCGCTTTATACGGTACGGGTCATCCAACATCGAAACTGTCATGAAGTAACCGGCTTCGCTCATCAACTCACGGCCCCAATGAACCCAAGGCTCGATGTATTCGTATCCCAACTCCGCAGCCTTTTCCACGCTCCATTCAAAGGATTTGTCGGCGTGTCTGACAAACTCCGTATTTACTCCTATATGCACCTTTGCCATTTCATAATCTCCTTACTCTGTTCTAAAATCATCGTACTCATTGTCCCTGCAGGAGCAAAGACAATACTGGCATCACTATCATAACAGCCAATTCACCTTAAAAACCGTTTTCACTTCTGTTATCTTACTCAAAATGTTCTAATTGCCGCTCTGCATAAACTTCAGATATAAAACGATGCTCTCATTCGCCGGTGTAAAAGACTTGCGTGAACGTGAAGCCTTACTCTGTCCGGTACCGATGACTCTATGTTGCTCAGGGTCATACCACTCATAATAATACAACTTACCTCCTCGAAGACCGGATACAATAAATGGCGAACTGCCCGGTTGATATACAATATATTCATAACCCGGATTTGCAAGACAAAATCCCGTCGAACACAAATCATTGCTTGGGCTCATATTCACTATATCCATTTTGTCTGCATAATCCACTGTTTTACCGACATTGTAACGCACACACTCCCATGCAGATCTTTCAGTCTCCGGTATCTCAAACGGCTTGTCATAAAGATTAAAATGATATCCTCTGGTAAAGGCGCTCCAGACAAATCCAACGTCATTACTGCCTGCCCAAACATGGTCCATATCCACAACAGCCGGCTTGCCCGTTTGATTCGCCGGGGGATTCTTCTGCCTGTAAAATCCCGAATCCCACCTCCCGGCAACTGCAATGCAATCTGCGTGACTATTAACAACCTCATCTCTGCTGATTAGTTTCCATCTACCGCTGGCAATCCTGCCCCCCGGAGACATCATTACGAGATGTTGTTTGGATTTCGTCTCTTCGTAACGCTTTATATATTCTATCATCTCATACTGCCATTGTGGCGCATAAAGTTCGTTGGCTATCTCATATATCACATTGTCAAGCTCGCTTAACGTATCTATAACCTTTTTGACATAGTTTTTTTGCAAGTCAAGAATTGTCTTGTCTTTCGTATAGAAAAACTCGATTCCTTTTCCATCGCCATTATAGTCAGTATCTATTCCATTAATATTATTTTCCTCATTGAACACATTACCATCCCACAAGGTTCGCTTAGGGTTGCCGGTAGACTCGCCTTCCAGGAAACCATACACCTCAAAAAGCATGATAGAAACGTATATGCCTTTGTCCTGCAAATCCCGGCATCTTTTGTGCATTCGCTGAAAAAACTCATCATCAAACCCATATAAGTCGAATTTGAGCCCTCCGTCATTTGCATTGCCATGACCACCCACGCGTTTGTATGGCATTGGGAAAGCCACCGAATTATTTACCTGGGCCATCGAACCGCTGCCCGTGCTCCAGATCACCCAGTTGCGAAGATAGTTGAGATTGTATTGTCCAGCGAAGTCCAGATACTCATTCCAATCTAAAGTCCTTTTCCCATCTCTGGTGAACTCCTTGTTAAACGAATTGTCCTGCAAATCAACGAATATTTGGTGCCCACCAAGATAAACCGGCCTGCCGGATCCATCGGAAAAATAGCGGCTGTTCCTCGGATTAACACGAAGCGGGCCTTTCGCCGGTTCTGCTGAAAGACAAGTAACCAATGTCAAAGTCAAAATGAGTGTAAAAGAAATCTTCATCAGAACCATTCCTTCTTGATAGTAGAATTCACACCAACCGATTTTTTATATACACTCTATACACAGCCGCATTTTGTAATCATTATAGTACCCGAACGAACCGACAACCTTCAAGCTGTTTTGTGATTATTCGCCAGCCGGATTCGCTTTTCCTCTGACATAATCACCTGACTAACCTGAAATTGGAAAAGGGAATAACCATCGATAAATAAAATTCATCCGGCACGGAATGCTTATCTTGGTGAGAATTTAAGGGAAAGAAAAAGAATGCAAGAGTATAAAATTCTATAATCAGTTCAAACAATACATCGAGTATCCGTAACCGGTAACTTCTATCGACTATTGCTCCCAAGAACCAAAGCCAAATTAGGTGGTCAGAACCACACCGACAGGTCAATATATTATTTTTGGAATCTCCACATGTCTATGGTCATATCATCAGCGTCCACCCAATCGACATGCCAGTCAAGAAACAGACAATTGGAGCCTTTTCTATGACGAGCTTGTGCGATCCGCCTGCCTCTGGTTACATCCTGACTTTCAGAGGAGGGCATATGTCCCGGATTCCATACATCACACCGATTGTTTCCATCGTCATTGGCCTTTCTGATGATGTGTCGCCACGTCCCGTCCTCGTTATCAGCAAGGTAAATCGTATATGCCCGACTTGTGCAGTCATTTACCTTGGACGGTGTTAAAATCTCTTTGCCGACCATATCATTTTTATCTTTGAAGTCCCAGCCGTTGACAACGTAGCAGACGGTCTGATCTTTATTGGGGTAGCTGGGACAGCGATAAATATCCACAGTACGATAATCATTGCCGATCGGCTTCTGGGCCAGAAACGGCATAAAAAGCTGATACCAGGCCCTCTGCGAGCTGCTTGCGGCCCCGCGAGGAATTAATAAATTACTTTCCTCAGCATAAAAATTGGCCCCCAGGCCGATCTGACGCATATTACTTTGACACATAACACCGTTGGCCTGTTTCTTGGCCCGCTGTAGTGCCGGCAACAAAATACCCATTAGCAGCGCAATGATAGCAATCACAACCAACAGTTCTATTAACGTAAATCCCCTTCGCCCGCGATTAACCATACTCCACCTTTCTTGCAAAACCCCAAAACGACAACACAACAATATTATACACTTCTCAAGCCGCAATTAAAAGAAAAAAAGAGTTTCACAATCACCGCTCACCGCACAATATTTCGAGCATTATTATCTTTTTGCTTTGCTTATTTTTTTTCGAACTCTTCCATCTGCCGGATAATCTCTTGCGCCTGCCTGTTCAAGTCTTCATTTTGCGAAAAAGCAAGCAACTTGTTCATTGCAATCCTGGCCTTGTCGGGGTGAGTTTGTATCATATCGCCGGCGATTTTAATAGCAGCCATCGCCGCCTCGGTTTTAATCCCTTCAGTTTGAAGAAACGATTCGACTATTGTCAGCGTTTCCGGATCGATGACGTTCGACAAACCCGAGAGGACAAGTTTTTTCTCCTCCATACCGCGGACGCGACTCACTGCCTGCCTACACATTTCCAGGGTTTTTGACATGGGACGACTACCAGCAGGCAAAGCCAACAAGCGTACAAAACCACGCAGTGACAGCATCCGATATATAGGATTTTGTGTCTCACTGTAAATTTCCAACAGAACTTCAGCAGCTGTCGCATTAGGCCATTTGGCCAGTGCCCGAATGGCCGTATCCTGAACATCAGGGTCTGTCTCTTTCGAGGCAGCAGCCAGAGTTTCGAGCGCCTTACTATTTACAATACCTCCAAGCACCCGCAATAGAGAACACCTGATGGACATACGCTTCTCTGTATTCAGTACGGCCAGTATCGCATCGGAACGCTTATTTTCATCGCTAATCTTGCGAGAAGCCGCTATAGTTGCCCTCTCGGCTTCCCTGCGGCTACTATCATCCTGCATATTCACAAGAAGCTCTACAAGCAAGGGTAAGTCTTTCTCACCGGCAAGCCTGCCAAGGGCCTTAAAAGCTGCTCTGCTGATCTTCGAATCAGGATTTCCCGCTTCGGTCAGCAAGGCAGGAACTGAACCAACAGCGTTGCGATCGAGGAGAACCTGGATCAATTGAGGACGCACGCTCGGATGCGAATTCTGCATGCTTTTTACTATCGCGTCATCAACACCATTGCCACGGAGCAGCGCGAGACTATTCAGGGCGGTGCTCTTCTGTTCGGAATCAAGACTTTCGGCCGCCACTTCAACAAGAATCCCAACACAGGAAGTGTCACCAAGCCTCCCGATGGCTTGCACCGCAGCTTTTCCGACCTCAGCGTCATTGCTTTTGACCCTTGCAGTAATCGCTGGCAGGACATCCGGATCGCCGCGATCAGCAAGGGCCGCAATCAAAAGCACCTGTTCATAACCGGATGTCTTTTCCAGTTCGGCTGCAAATAAATCAGTAACACCCTGTCCCTGCATTGTCCGAACGCAGCCCCTGGCCGTGGTGCGCACCATGCGGTCTCCATCCTGCAAAGCCGCGATCACAATGGGGACAGCATCCTGACCACCAATATCCGCCAGCCCCTTGATCGCCGCACTGCGAATAATCGCAGCCTCATCCTGTCCGGCCAATTCCCTATAGATTACAATCGCCGGCTTTGTCTGGTCCTGCAACACAAGGCTTTCGGCACACCGCAGGTATGCATCCGTAGCCGCGAAACGCAGATCAGAATCCCCCTCGGCTCTGGCCTTGACCAATATTTCCCTTGCCCGTGCGCCACCAATCTTGCCCAATGCTCCGGTTGCAGCTTCAGCCACCTGCCCTTCCGCATCGAAAACAAGCTTGCCCAACGCTTCGACGCTCTGGGTGTCACGACGGTCCCCTAACAGATTTATAATTCGTATCTGCACATTCGGAGAGGTCTTGTCCAGGGCATCGCGCAGTGCCCTTCCGGCCTCCGGACTCGGGTTCTGGCCGATTGCATAGCAGGCCATATCGGCAGTTTTTTCATTTGTCAGAAGTTTCGCAATCGCTGGTACCGAATCCGCTGTGCCGATAAGCCAAAGCTGTTTGCATATGAACGACTTGCCTTCGAACGTGGCATCAGAAAGCATTTCGGCCAGTCGAAGCTCTATGTATTTACGTTGTTCGGGCTGGTTTTGCGATTGCCGAAGAAGCTCTTCCACAACGATAAGGGGCTGCCTGTCCATCCCATGTTCGTAGCTGATAATTGCAGACAGCTTCTTGTCTATGTCTGCTTTATCGAACGCTAAGGCTTCTCCGAAGGCAAAAGTCACGCAAAGCACTACCAACAATCCTTTGGTGAGCACCTTCGCAGAAATTCTCATTTTGTACCCCAATAACTATCAGTTAGATTTAGCTGTATTCTCAAAATAAACAGGACCACCCCATTTGCCTGTTACAACAATATCGAGGTCTCCGTCGCCATCGAGATCCACAACAGGAATACTCAAGCCCGAGCCGATACCTTCGTCAAAGGAAATGACGTGTTTGATCCATTCAACATTATTACCACGTTTTAGCTCGTACCAGTAAACACCCACCGGTGAGAGGGCATCCGGATCTTTACCATTATGAGCAAGAAATCGTTTTCCCGTGACAAGGTCGAGATCGCCATCTTCATCCAGGTCAGCTAACGTTATGCTGTGAGCCTGGGACCATGACTTGTCAATCAAGTGCTGCTTCCAGGATATTTTCGACTGCTTTTTTATCTGCTTATACCAGAAGATTCCGTGACCGTGTGCCGAACTTGTAACGATATCGTTCAGCCCGTCTGAATCAACGTCATACACCCAAATTTGTGGAGTATGATCGGCCTTGCCCTCTTCGAGACTGCCAAGAGCCAGAGGATGTTCCTTCCATTGGCCGGTGCGAGGATCAACCGGCGCCTCGTACCAGGCATCCGGCCGGATAATGTCAGGACGCCCGTCACCGTTGATATCTCCTACGCCTCCGCCAAAGGGCCTTTCATTCTGTGAAATATTATGTTTAATCAATCCGCGTTCGCCATTGTCCTTAACACCAACCTCGTACCATTTGGTATCTTTGGTGTCAGGTAGAATCTCGAGTTTCTTACCGTCACCATCAATATCCCACATATTTCCGCATTCGTAGTTGCCATTTTTCTCACTGAGAGTCATCGGCCACTGACCTCCGGCCGGTCCCGTATTTCGATACCAGTCAGTTTGTTTGCTGAACCAGCAACAGGTCACAACATCCAGGAATCCATCCCCGTCCACATCCAACGGGGAATTCATAAAATCATCCCAGTAGCCTATGCCCTTATCGTCGACTTTTTGGGTTCTGCCCTTGTTATCGACTTTGCCCTCCAGAGACCGGAACTGGTGAGGTTTCCAGTCGGGCGCCTCGTACCAGTACTGTCCGGCTATAATATCGAGCTTGCCGTCATTGTTAAAATCGCCCACACCGCAGGCCTCACTGCGGAATTGCCCGATACGGTGTGCGATAAATTTCACCGGTTTCTGCGTACTTGCGCCCATCGAATAGCCCGGCAGCACTACCACAGTCACAAGTAGTGCAAGCCCGAGAAAATTGCAGCGATTCAGGTAACTGTTTATATTCATGTCTCGTTCTTCCTTCCTGAGCAATTGATTTTTCTACGTTAATACAATACGAGGCGGCACCCTCGAACTTCTTGGGGAGAGTCCCTAACCACCTGCCGCAACTCACAATCCAAGACTTTACAAGTGCCAGGGTCTTCGCATTGGTCTGGATATCATCTTGTCGGCCTCGGGGTCGTTCACAAAGCGCTCGGTTTCAGGATTCCAATTCATGTTTCGTCCGAGCCGCAGGCAGATATTGGCAACGTGGCATATAGTCGTCGAACGATGAGCCACCTCCGCAGAAGCGATGGTCTGCGACCGCGTCTTTACACAATCCAGGAAATTTCTATGGTGACCTTGCCAGTTTGTCGCATCAGTCCAGTGCTGTTTCTCGAATTTTCTGCTTTCCAAGAGTGATTTGGGCTTGGCATCGACATTACCGTCGTCATCGACGTACACCCAGCCTTCGGTGCCCTCGAACTTGACTGATAATTGAGTGCTTAAGTTAGGCCAAATATCAGGCGTCTTCTTATCGTACATTATCAACTTAACACCGTCTGCATATCTTGCCTCGACGTGCAAGGCGATGGGAACGTTACAAAATCCCTTCTTCGGAAACTCCGCCGTCCCTTCATACTCAACCGGACCGGTCGAATCACGATTATTCGCCATCTGGGCCAGGTCGTTACAGTGACAACCCCAGTCAGTCACCATCCCGCCACTGTAGTCATAGTGGTTTTTCCAAAGATTATGAACAAATCTTGAGTTATAAGGTATGTACGGCGTCGACCCCAGCCACATCTCGTAGTCGAAGCCTTCGGGGACAGGCTCAGGGGATAATACACCCGAGCTTTGACCTGCCTTTACATAACTATGGAGCGTGTGCAGCTTGCCGAGCTTTCCACTGCGGGCGGCATTAACTGCGAACGCGAAACTTCTCATGCTCCGCCGCTGTGTGCCGCACTGATAAACTGTTCCATAGCGCTTCATAATATCAGTCACAGCCCTGCCCTCAGCTATTGTCAGCGACATAGGCTTTTCGCAGTAGATGTCCTTACCGGCTTTGGCCGCGAAAATAGAAGTCAGCGCATGCCAGCGGTCACCGGTCGCACTCAAGATTGCATCGATATCATCGCGCGCCAGCAGCTCACGAAAATCATTGTAAGTAGAACAGTCCTTATTTCCATAATTCTCATCCACTACAGCCTTAGCCTTATTGCGACGCTCAGTATCCACATCACAGACGGCGACAAACTGTACGTCCGCGCACGTCATAAAATTGCTCATATCGCGCGTCCCCTGGCCGCCCAGGCCAATACCGCCCATTATAATTCGCTCACTGGGAGGAACAGAACCATCCTTACCAAGCACCGATGACGGAATGATGTACGGTATGGCCACGGTTGAACTGAAAACAGCCGTGCTGCACTTTAAAAAATGCCTTCTGGAAATTTCTTTCATAACGTAATCCTCCAAATAAACGTATGATTATTTTGTTCAGTGTCACCATTTTGCAAAGGTGACCCATGATATGTCTACAAGCCAACCTTCTTGTCGAACGCTCTACGATCCGGTATTTGCCGTATTAGGATCCTCGCTCTCCGGTGCATTTGTCTCATCAGGTTTAACGGTATTGGGATCGACAGCTTCGTCTTTCTCTTCGGGCTTTTCCTCGTCCTCGAGTAAATCAGAGAGTTCCTTGGTTAGATTCTTCGCCTTCCAGTCGGCGATTTCGTAAACCCATGCCTTATGTTTTGTAGTGAAATTTATTGCCTCGTCCCGAGCAAGCAGTTTAGCTTCTTTGGCCTTTAACTCTTCTTCGGTCTCAACTTCGCTGCCCTTCGTCACGGGTGTTGTATCAGTAAAATCTGCTTCGCAAATAACGTATGTCTTATCATCCTTCCGGGCAACTTTGAGTGTATAAACAGTAGAATCCTTCAGTCTGCAAACATATTGCCCATCGAAGGTCAGGTCAGACGATTTTTTCTTAACGTCGTCACACCTGAGACTGGTCAGAGCGTTGAAAACGCCCTGACTGTCACTGCTCTTGAGCTTTTTGCCGGCAGGAATATTTTCCAGCACAACGTCTTTTCCGTCATCCGTTTTTTTCAGGACATATTCGCCATTGGGCGAAGTGACTGTCACCGACTCAATATCTTCGAGCTTTACCGAAATAAGCTCCTGTTCAAGATAACTCATGACCTGTTCATTAATCCATGGCACATTCGGTGCCACATAAACCTTATCGCTCGAAGCCAACCTTACATAAGTGCCCTGCCCCAGTTCCTTGGTCTTTCCCATAATTATACCTGTAATGAGCGATGAATCCGGCTTGAAAAAATTAACCACACCGCGGGCTTTTTCTTCCGTTACTTCAAGGTCTTCATGATTCGCCTTTACTTCGGTAACTAATTGTGTGGTCTGAATTTCCAGGCACTTCGTGATTAAATCATTTATTTCGCTCGCCTTGGCGGGATAATTGTCCTTATTGACAACAACAAAACCGCCTTCCTGACGTTTGAGGGTAACCGCATCTTCACCAGTTCCGAGAACAATACTGCCTATATCACCGGGATCAAGCCCCTGAATAAGATAAACCAGCCTGTCCGACTCGATTCTGGTCTTGTTCGAAACTCGTGACTGAACCACAGCCCATAGCACCATAAAAACCGCAACAACACCCAATATTGTAAGCTTTCTGCCACTCATTTATAAAACTCCCGTTTTATTACTTAAATTTGAAACTATAATATCGAGATTCGTGTTTTTTTCATGCATCGCTTGCGTGACTTATATAATGCCTTTTTCTGACACTGCGACGGAGACCCAACACTACGGCAATGACAAGTATAACTACCGGTGCAACAAGCATATTAGCCTGGCGCAGCCTGTTACCGAGACGCTCGATCCGCTCGCGTCTTGTCATCTTAACCTGACGCAATTGACGCTGGGCCTGATGAATTTTCAATTCGACTTCCTTTTTCTTCTGCACTATTGAACTGCCGATAACTTGTTCTTCGCCTTCTTTTGCTGAACTGACAATAGATTGTAACTGGCCCTGGAAGCCGGCAATCTGTGCGTTGATTTTGGCCACTTCTTCGGCCGTCTCGGCCTCCGCCTGCCTTTCAATTTCATCAACCACTAAAAAAGGCCGCTTAAAGTTTCCTCTCGATCTTATTGAAACCAAATCGCTCGAACCGCTCAAATCATCAATCGTGTTAACCATTAAAGCACTATTATCCCCAACAACCATCTTGCCAAAGAAAGAAGTCTGGTACGCCATCGAATCACTTATAAAGTCAACATCGGAAAAAACCACCACCGTACAATCTTCCTGGGCTTCTTTCAGACCTGTAACCAGCTTCGTGGTCTTTTTAACCTCGTTTGGATCTTCCGGTTTTTCTGAAGATTCATCCTCGCTCGAGGCGACCTCAATCTCGATACCATCGGGAAAACTACTTTTAAAACGACCCGTAACCAGATAGCCCATTGCCACCGGTTTGGATCCATCGACAAATTTACGCATAAGGCTTGGCCCATCAAGTATCATCAACTCGTACGGACTGTCTATCGAAAAGCTATTGCCCCTGTTGGACGTCATAATAAGCGGCGTTCGCTCAATATCTAATTCACTTTCCCCTGCCTGGTTTGAATCTGCAACCTCCCTCAGCACACCGGAGAACAAAAACCTCACCTGGTTAAGCTCCGCCGTAATAACGTTGTCCTTAGCGAAACATTCACCTTCCGGCACCAGGTTAAGATACCCAATTATTCTTTCCGGCCTCTGGTTGGCACGAATAGCAGCCATTGACGCCAGGCTTCTGTCGCCGGCAAAAGTATTGGCCGGCATCTCAAGGCCCCAGTTACGCAAAAGAACATTCAAATCCGAACTTTGCTCACGCTGCATCTGCATCTGCATTGACATTTCCTCGGCCCTGTCAGCAAAGCAATGAGGATCAACGCACACAATCATCCTGCCGCCCTTAAGCACAAACTGGTCTATCGCAAATAACGTCTGCTCCGGAAGGCCCTTCGGATGAATAACCAGCAGAATATCGACATCATTTATGTCATTTACATCTGTGGCTACTGTCTCGACTTCATATTGCTTGCGCAACTGCTCAACAAAGGTCCAGGGAGGTTGGGGTTGTTGGCCCTGTCTGAGCATCATCTCAGCCATATACCCGCTCACATCCTGGCCCATTACCGGTAACGAACTCAATATACCTATTGTTTTTTTCTGGCGGGTTATTGCAGTATCTATCAGGTAGCTTATATCGTACTCAACAAAGTTCTGTCGGTCCGGCGAAAAGAACGGTATAGCCTGTTCAACTCCAAACTGCGTCTGCACGACCAAACCGAAGAAAAAGTTCTCTTCCTGGGTTATGGGAAATCGCGTCAAGCCATACTTTAACGCCTGCTCCTCATCATCGGAGAAAGGCCTCGGGTCAATAATTTCCAGTTCAACCATACCCCTGGAAACTGATACATATTCTTCCAGCAACGCTTTGACGAACTCGTAATAATTATTGAAAAACCTAATCTGGTCCGGCCCTTTCAGCGAAGCGGTCTTTGCGTAGTAGAGCTTGGCTTTAATCGGCTGATTAAGTTTTGATAAAATCGCTTTAGTCCCATCAGAAAGCATATAAAGCCTCTGATCGGTAATATCAACTTTCAACGATTTGCCAATGTTCTGGAAAATACTTATCGCAGAAAAAATAATTATTAAAACAAAGCTTGCTCCAATAATTGCTCGTATCGTTCGGTTCATTATCCGGCCTTCCTTTCATCCAAAACAATACTGCTTGCGGTAATCCACCCGACAATCAACAACACGAAATAAGAAAGGTCTCCAAACTTCAGCACACCTCTCTGGATTGATTCGAAGTGTATCTGAAAGCTCATACTCTCTATTGCTGAAACCAAACCGGCAGGTAAAAAAGTCGAGATGTAACTTAGCGTCGTAGGCATACCCGCGAAAACGAGAAAAGCACAGGCAACTACTGACAGGACAAAACTTATTACCTGGTTCTTGCTTATCACCGAGAAGAAACATCCGATAGCAAGAAATCCCCCCGCCATCAACAAGCTGCCGAGGTAGCCGGTAATTATCAAGCCGACATCCGGGTCACCAAGGTAAAAGACTGTTATCACCATAGGAAAAGTCAAAGCCAATGCAATCGCAAGGAACAGCCACGCTGCGAAGAACTTGCCTAAAACCGCCTGTGTGATTGTAATCGGCAGAGTAAACAGCAGCTCAATTGAACCGATCTTGCGCTCTTCAGCCCAAAGACGCATCGCCGCAGATGGGACCATAAAAACAAACAGCAGCGGAAGATTCATAAAAAACGCACTCATATCCGCCTGCCGCATTTCATAAAAGCCATCCTTAAATGTCAGGTACCCCGAAAAAAACAAAAAAATCACAAGAAACACATACGCAAGAGGGGTTGTAAAATAACTTTTCAACTCCCTCTTGAATACTGCCCAAAAACTATTCATTTCTTGCACTCCTGATTAAGTCAATAAATTTAATTACTATTCAAGTGCTTACCATCTCTGGTAATCCTGCGAAAAACCGCATCCAGACTGCACTGATATTTCTCCTTCAACGCACCAGGCGTTGAATCTACGAGTATTCGACCCTTGGCAATAATTATCGTCCTCGAGCAAACAGCCTCAACTTCTTCGAGAATGTGAGTCGAGACAATAATACACTTGTCCTTTGCCATTTTGTTGATAAGCTTTCTGACCCCATGTTTTTGATTTGGGTCCAGCCCGTCGGTAGGCTCATCAAGGATGAGCACATCCGGGTCGTGAATTAACGCCTGAGCTAATCCGACACGGCGTTTATATCCCTTCGAAAGCGTCTCGATCGTCTGATGGTAAACGGATTCAATCGAACACATCGGGACAATCCTGTCAAGCGCCTGCCGGCGATTCTTGCCCTTAATTTCTCTGACGTCGCAAATAAAATCCAAAAAGCTCCCCACCGTCATTTCATTATATGCCGGCACATTTTCCGCCAAATAACCGAGGGAAAGCCTTACCTCGACTGGATTCTTCAAAATGTCATACCCACATATAGAAGCTGTCCCGCTCTCCGGCCGAAGAAAACACGCTAATATTCTCATTGCGGTGGTTTTTCCGGCCCCGTTAGGCCCGAGCAAACCCAGAACCTCTCCTTTTTCAACATTGAATGATATACCATCAACAGCAACAACCGGGCCAAAACTACGTCTAAGTTCCATGACCTCTATCATATTCATCTCCACAACAAAGGTACCAATTTGTACCCCACAACCCGAAATTTTCTTATGGGATTGTATCAATTTACTCAAAAATCCTTGACAGTCAAGACCCATCTTCAGATTATTTTGCCAAAAACCGGTAAACTTAAGATAATTTAAAACTTATGAGCCACGTTGCCAAGGTGAAATTTGTCGATTATAAAAGCAGCATAGCCAAGGCCCTCGACCTGATTGGAGCTTCGAACCGGCTGCCGCAGCAGGGCCTTATCATAATTAAGCCTAACCTGACGAATTCTTCGCCGCCACCGGTCACAACGAGTATCACTGCGGTCGAGGCGGTTTACAATTACTGCAAGGCTCACACAAACGCAGAGATTGCTATAGGCGAAGGCTGTGGAACCGGCAGCACTCCAGATGTATTCGCTGTTCTTGGATATACAGACCTGGCTGAAAGATACGGCTTAAGATTAATTGACTTTAATCAGGCCGAAACCATAATCCTCGAAAATAGCAACGCTCTGCAGCTAAAACAGTTTCACATGCCCCGCATTGTTCAGCAGGCTTTCATAATTTCGCTGCCCGTATTAAAGGACCACAGCTTCACTAAAACCACAATAGCAATGAAAAACATGTTCGGAATCGCTTCAGGCAAATTCTACGCCGGCTCCTGGAACAAATCGAAGCTGCACAGTCCCTCGACGGACAAATCCGTTGTGGATATATGCTTATATAAAAAGCCCGACCTGTCGGTAGTGGATGCCTCCGTCGCTCTCCAGGGAATGCACTTAGCCGGCACGCACAAGAATATAGGTCTTATCCTGGCGGGCTTTGATCCCGTTGCCGTCGATACCCTTGGCAGCAAACTGCTCGGTCATAACCCGAAAAAGCTACAGTACCTGACTCTTGCTCACGGCCTGCTCGGAACCATGGACAATATCGAGGTACTGAAGGCTTAAGTATTAGATAGCAATCACGCCGTAAAATCACACTTTTACAACTTACTGCTTACTGTCAACATCGTTGGCATTCTTCGATGACTTTTTATGCGATTCGAAAACAAAATTCTTCTTCTGCGCCTGTTCACGAACGGACCTTATTATCGCAGAGCCGAGGGTATCGGATTTGCCCTGATGTTTTTTCGTTTCGGCCGCAATGTATTTTTTGCGCTGCTCGTTAAGTTCTTGAACCTTTTGTTGAATCTCTGCTCGTTCTTTCGCCTTAGCTTCAACGTAGGCTTTTCTTTCTTCGGTGGTCATCTTGCGCAATTCTTCGGGCAGGTCTTCAACTTTGACATCCTCTAACTCCATTTTACTGTTTTCAAGCGCATCTACGAGGTCCCAGTTTTCATTTCTATAGTTGCGTGAGGCCTTTGTTACTGCCCTTTGCAGGAGAGCTTCTTTGGAAGCGGCCGCTGCATTTTTATCCTGCGCAGACTGTCTTTCATGTGCCATCTGACCGGCTCGGCCGAATGCGATATATGTGTCATTCAGTCTTACGCTCAGTTCGGCTATTTCTCTATCCTGAGGGGCCTCGATGTGGACTATCCTGCGGTTATGATTAATGTTGAGGAACCGGCCATCAGCCAAAGCAGCTCCATCTTTCCAGTGGCCGCTCAAACCATCACCTTCTGTGCCACAGTGAATCGTATTGACTACTATCGCCTTTGAGATGGCTGCCTTACAGGCCTGGCGGTAATCGACCGGACCTTGTGTGAAAGGCTCATTGCCGGCAATGAAAATCACCTTGAGGTCTTCGGGCGAACCGCTCCACTTGAGCGACTTCGTCGCTTCCTCGATTACCCAGCCGCAGTATTCACTGCCACCATTTGTCTTCAGGGCAAAGAGCTCTTCCGAGACCTTGTCGAGGTCCGTTGTGAATGGGACAATCTTTCTGATATAACCATCTTTGCTGTCAAGGGAGCTCTTGCCGTATTCATAAAGTGCCACTTGAAGCTCAGGCTCCAGGCCATTCCTCCTGGCAAATATAAACTCATTGACGATGGCCCACAGCTCAGTGCGAGCCTGGTCAATCAGCCCCGACATACTGCCGCTGGTATCCAACAGAATTGCCATCTGAACCAACGGCTTGTTCCGGGCGAAGGTCATTTCGTACAAGTCATTTCCACCTTCCCGGGCTTGTATCGAGGACACGAGGCACAATCCGACTAATATTCCTGTCACGCACGCGGTTAAAATTGTCTTTTTCATTTTCTTGCTCCTTTAGTGAATCAATTGGTTCTTAATTCTCTACCGGGCCCTGAATCAGGACCGGCTCACCGTCCACCAACAAAAGGATATCTCCCGAAAGGGCAATACTGCCCTGCCGATTCTCTCTGGCCAGCTTTTGAGCCAGCTCGATGAATTCTTTTGAGCCGAATTTGATAATCTTTTTCGGTTTAATTTGAGCCTCTTCTTTGACCAGCCTGCTGTCAATCCAGCGATTTCCTTTGCGGTAATAGGCCCTGTCATTTATCTGCTGAACATTTGTAACTGAAACACGCTCCATGTTTGCATCCAGGAAGACATTTCCATAATTCAGAGTTTGCTGTTCCTTCTGTCGAATCATATTAAGGCTTTGATTGATGGCATCTGCGCCGGAGCGCGAGCGTAACGCCCGCCTCTCAAACAGTTCTTCAGCCTCGCTCAGCACATCTGTTCTATTACCGAGGTCGGTCCCCTCTTTTGCGAGAAAGGCTGTGTACTCTGTCAATATACCGAACTCGGTGGACAAACGCACAATTTCATCAACAAGCTCTTTGACTTTAGGGTCATCCTTTGATAAAGCAGGCTCGGCACCCATCTGGCGAACCGCGTCAATAAGCTCTGCAATTTTCCTGCTCGCCCACAGGCGCGGCACAAAACCATTACGCACATTTGCGTTATTGAACTTGAATGTAAACCTGAATGTCCGCTCTTTACCCAGATAGCTTCCTCTAATAATGAATGTAACCGGCTTTTGTCCTACATACTGGCCGAGCAGTACAAGCTGGTCACCTTCGAAAAGGTCCGGCAGCTTCTCAGGAATGATGTCACGCGTGCGTCCAAGAGCGGGTTTACCATCTTTTCCCAAAACTTCAAGCTCAATCTCGGCAAGTACCGGTCCGGTGAGTCTCTTGAAAACTCTGCCAATCTTGACCTCGACGTCCTCCCCGGGAAGCACAAATTCCGCTTTCGCTCTCGACTCGGCCGCTATTTTCTCCAGCAGCGGAGCATTGACATCGACACCGACACCAAAGGTGAATACCCGCCGGTTGTAAGGATTTGTTTTTATCACAATATCGCGAATAGCCACCTCAGATGTCTGTCCCACAGTCGGCAGGCCGTCGGTAAGAAATAAAACTATCGGCAGCATTCCTTTGGTCGGCTCCTGAGAGAGCGCCGCAAGCAGTGCATCGTGTATGTTGGTCCCGCCTGTCGCAGTGATGCCTTCAATATACGCCCGGGCCGCTGCCTCGTTTTCTTCCGTTTTAATCACCGGCTTTCTCGAAAACTGCTGTACCGTGTTGTTATAAATTATGACATTGAATGTCTCACCTTTCTTGAGCCCGGCGATAATCTGCAGCGCAGCTTCCTTGACCTGCTGAATTTTTTCGTTTCTCATACTGCCGGAGCGGTCAATCACTAATGTCACTTCTCGTTTGATTGCAGGAACATCTCCGGCCTTCGGCGCTACGGCTGGCAGGCCGGCAAGCAGCAGAAAGTACCCTCCGCCGACTTTATCTTCCGGATAGGCAAACATTGAAGCGGTCACGCCATTTTCCTGGAGCAGATATGAAAGACGAAACGGCCCGGGCTCCATCACGGCGTCAGCTGTAATTTTGACAGACATCTCTTTATCACTTATACGCTCTATCTGCAGCTTGTGGCTGGCCGAGTATACAGTCGATATCGGGCGCTTTGCTTTGATGTTTGCTGTCACTTTCCACGGCACGGCATACTCTAACGATTCAGTCCGCGGCAGCATATAATCAATCCGATTGCCGTCCACCTCAAGAAGATGCTCATAAGTCAAACGAATATTTTGTTTACCCCCGGCTTCAATGGGAAAGACACTTGAACGTATCAGATTATATCCGACAAACTCCACCAGCGCCGGGTCGCGAATCTTCGCCACAAGGCGTTCGTATATTCTCTTTGCCTCGTCCTTTGGAAGCACTTCGGCCGTTATTTTACCGCCGGGACCATCATAAGCGAAGCCTCGCACCACCGCTCCATCAGGCACAGGAACCATTAGTTCTGCTTCCTGCCGTCTGCTTGTAGTGTTGTGCAGCCGAATCTCTATCGTTGTGGTTGCAGTGCTCTCCAAGATATCGACCAGTACACTAACGTCTGTAATCTCGACAGCCCCCCGGCGTTCAGGAGCAAACGCCCGTGCCCGGCTTTGCGGAACGATAACATTCGATGCCAGAGGCCTCACACTTATATGATGCACCTGTGCACATGCCGAGCCGGCAAAAAACGCGATGCTTATGACCAAACAGCCAACAAGTTTTTTCTTCGGTTCTTTCATTTTTCTTCTCCTTAATTTCGATTGTGATTTACTTTCTCTCTACCTTAAATATAACGCACAAACGCCGCGCAGTTCTGTAAATAGTTTGTAAAAAGACTTAAACTCAAAGAGAAATGAAATCGGTTGCAGAAAAACCTGTAAATGCCGCGCTATTTTGCAACAATTATCGATCAACGGCAGTGTCGGTGGATTGTTTTTCTCAATAAATAATTACTTAAAAAAAGGGACCTATACCGAATCGATTAGTATAGATCCCTAAATAATTCAAACCAGTAATATTACAGTCTGTTACTCAGCTTCCTGTTATAGAGCTGGCCCCGCAAGGGACTCCGTGGGTCGTTTCAGACAAATGTCATCAAAGTACATCTTGCCTGTACCACCGGCCTGCAAATTAGCCTTATCGCCGAAGCCAATATAGAACTTATCGACATTGGTCAGATTGACGCCCTGATCTGCGAACTTCTTCAGCTCGATAGTCCACTGCGTCCAGGTGTCTATCTGAGCTGCAGCGGGGCCATCATGATAGACTGTTCCCGTAACGCCGTTGCCATTGGAAATAGACACATACATCTGCTCAGCGGCATTGGATGGATCGCCATAAAACCACAACGACAGTACTGCTACACCTTCCTCGGTCCAGTTACGTGCCGAGACCAACGGCAGGGTCGCTTCAGAATACTTGAAATTGTTGTCGAAGGTGTAGGGCATCGACTGAAATCCGCCGTGAACGATTGTAGTTTCAACGTGATGTTCTCCAAGAGTGAAATTAGGTTCGGCGTAACCTACCTCAGATCCGTTTGTCGGGACGCCCCATCCATCTGTCCACGTATCAAATATCCTGTCAGGTTCGAAGTCGTTGTAGTCCTCAAAGTCCTCAATTTCGAGGAAATCGGCTACGGTAAAGCTCCATATCCTACCTTTGGTGACGGTGACGTCTGTATTATTCTCGTCGATACGCCAGTAATAAGGCCCGCCGCCCCACTCGACACCTTCGGGTGGTGTATAACCGGTGGTACTCTGCCGGCCTCGATAGACGCCGGTTGTGTCGGATGCATCGGCATCGGAAACGGATTCTCTGTCGGTGCCGAAGTAAACGTCATGTTGGGAAGCCATATCTCCCGGCGACCAGCTAAGGGGTAATATCTCTCTGATGTAAGACGTTGAGCCATTAGCAGGACCTGGCTCCCATGCAAGCAACGGGTCTATCCTCATAACCAGCTTAACATCATCCTGCGTCAGCACCTTGTTATATACACGAACGTCGTCAATAATACCTTCAAAGAAGGTGTCTTCGGTTCTGTTCAAACCGACCCCAAACTTGTTGAATACCGCGTCAGAGCCGACGAAAGAAACACTCAAGGAGCCATTGTAGTAAATGTTCGTCATGATACCGTCACAGACTGCAGCAATATGGACCCAGTCTCTCGTTACCGGTCCAAAGGTGTTGATACCGCCATTATTCCCACGGTATCGGTAGTTCCCCGGATTAGTGCCATCGACGTCCAACTGGAAACCGGCGTCGTTTGGAAGGTGGTTACTGAACATAGTGCTGTTTACGCTCTGGCTCAGGCGATCCGGCCTGGCCCATAAGGTCACGGTATAGACGGACCATGTTTCTTCGGCAAAGGAACACAAAACATTATCATTGACACCATCTAATTTCAGCGAGGTAACATCATACCCTTCCACCCACTGTGGACCTCCGGCAATGGTACCGTGCCTGCCGTGACCCGACCAGTCAACAGCAACATTGCCGAAACCTTCGTCAAGCGTCCACCAGCAGATAAGGTCGGGGTCATTAACAGGCACCTCGGGCATTGTTCTGAAACTCAACACGTCACCTTTATGGATTGTGGCGCCGTCAAATTCATCAACCCGCCAATAGTAAACCTTGTCTAATTCAAGAGGTTCCGGACTATAGGTCGTATCAGCCTGAATGATACCGACAGTGGCGTTGTTCACATCGTCAAAATTATCACCAAAGTACACATGGTGCAATACCGCTTTGTAGCCCGGCATCCAGCTGAGCGTCACATTTGTATCCACGTATTTAGCACCGTCGACAGGAGTGAGATTATAGGCCTCTTTGGGAGGAATGAAAAAGCCCCACACCTCGCCCTTCCATGGACTGGCTGCATTGGCGTCATTGACCTCATCGATTCGCCAATAGTAATTTGTACCGGGAACAAGGCCTTCAGGATAAGGGAATCCGGGAAAGCCGACAACAAGATACATTGCCTTTTGGTTGCCTCGGAATGTGTCGAGTGTGCCGTTGTTTACATCGTCAAAGTTATCACCTATATACACATCGTGCGAGACAGCAAAATCTCCGGCTTTCCAGGAGAGATTGACCCACGTGCTTTCGATCAGGGAACCATCAGGCGGATTAGGACCTCGTGCAAAGGGGTATCCCGCTCCACCCATCATGGAAGCCTTAATCTCATCCTGTGTACGCACAATATCTGAAATACGCACCTCATCAATTATTCCGTGGAACCAACCGTCGGCATTAGCCTTGTAGCCGAGGTAAAGTACATCGGGGGTCTGATCGATCGCAGCTCCAACGGTTCCCTCTATATTCAGCTCCCCGTCTATGTAAATCCATCCTCTCTGGGCGGCATTGTCATATGTCACGGCACAATGATGCCACTCGTCCAGGTGTTGCCCGAAATCGTAGCTGTCTATCGAATCGAGACGCGAGCCCCAGACACCGAACCACAAAGTCCCATTGGTGTTAACGACCCATTGATAGGCACCGCCTTTGAACACAATCGCTCCGGCATTGCTCCAGCTTTTGGGGCTCGACAGCACCTTGATCCAGGCGCCTATCGTAATGTTGCCTGTGGTCGGGTGCAGGCTCGGACTGTCAGTAACGGTGACCTGGGAGATTTGGCCGTTGAATTCCAGGGCCGCCCCGCCTGTTTTTGCGTCTGTTGTCCACAAAGCATTTTCGACAGTTCCGTGGTTACCGTATGAAGAAGAATCTCCAACGAAGTCCCCGGCACCTTCATTGATCTTCCAGTATGCCAATGTGTGATCGTCCGCGGGCTGAGCGAATATGATACCTGTTTGAATTAAAAAAACTGCCATAACTACTGTTTTCATAATGAGACATCCTAATTTGGTAAATATTGAGTTTTTCTTAAATTGTGTTCTCTCAAGTAAATACATCTTTTCCCAAGATAGTTTTTTAGACTTGAAATTACCTCCTTCCTTCTTCATTGTAAAAGTTCAATATAAACTGCTAATCGAATTATGAAAATCTGAAAAAAGCTAAAATTATGACAACTGGAAGACTGATAATACACAAAAGCCCACAAAATTATTTATAACATATCATTTACCATCCCGTCAAGGAAAATCTCCTCAAAGCTAAGTGACCTGAAGTGCAATAAATACAGCAATCGAAGTTTTCCCCCCAGAGACACTTGAAATAAATTACGAAAAACCCAAAACTGTCATCGCAGATGCTTGCCGGGGCGATACAAACTTAGCTAAATGATATGTTTTATAAATTAATAAAGACTCATCGGCTCATTCTCCCGGCTGTGGTGACGATAGATTGTAACTCCTTTACACCCAAGATGATAAGCTAATTTGTAGGCCTTATCGACGGCATCTTGCGTAGCTTTTTCTCCCAAATTTATTGTCTTACTGACGGCTGCGTCACAATACCTTTGAAAAGCCGCCTGCATTCGGATATGCCATTGCGGCTCGATATCATAAGCACACCTGAAGATCCTGCGTATTCCGGGGGGGATTTTGGTATTTTTCTTAATGCTGCCGCTTTGGGCAATTTGCTTTTCCAGCTTCTTGCTGTAAAAACCATATTTTTTAGCGACCTGTTTGAAAACCGGATTTATCTGCAGTACTTTCGAGCCGTCTAAAATCCGCCTTACAAACACCAGTGAATAGGCCGGCTCTATGCCGGAAGAGCAATCCGCGATTATACTTATCGTGCCGGTCGGAGCTATGCAAGTTATTGAAGCATTGCGAACCTTTCTTTTCTTTCTGGTTCGCCAGATACTGCTGTTCCAATTAGGAAACGGTCCTCGTAAATCCGCGAGCTCACTGCTGGCCTTGCGTGCATTTTCGTTGATAAATTTCATAAGCGCCGCTGCGAATTCCACGCCTTGCTTTGAATCGTAAGGTATTCCAAGGTTGAACAGGCAATCTGCAAAGCCCATAACACCCAGGCCGATTTTACGATTGCCGCGAGCCAGCCGGACGGTATCTCTGATAGGATAGTCACAGACATCGATAATATTGTCCAGAAATCGCACAGCCAGTTTAACAGCCCCGGCCAGGCTCGGCCAATCCATATCCGCTCCCGCCTTAGCGAAGCTTACGAATTTGGTAAGATTGATACTTCCCAAAGTGCAGGCCTCATAAGGCAGCAACGGTTGTTCGCCACAGGGATTGGTCGCTTCTATCTGTCCCAGCGACGGAGTGGGATTGTCATGGTTGATTCGGTCGATAAAAACAACGCCCGGTTCGCCGGTTCTATGTGCGCACTTTACAATCAATTTCCAGATGTCACTGACTGTATAAAATTTTCCTTCCAGCCTGGAAACAGATTCGCCTTTGCCTTTGAGTTTATGTAAATCTTTTATTGTGTAGTTTGTAATATCAATTCGCCGGGGTAATAAATATTTCTGCTTTGTGCGCGGATTGATTACGATGTGCCTGGTTTTGCCGGATTTGAGCACTTTCTTCATCCAGCCGTTAGTGATTTTGACGGATATATTGAAGTTCGTAAAGGCCTCTAAATTCTGCTTGGCGTACAGAAATTTCAATATGTCCGGATGCTCGACGCTCATCATTCCCATATTTGCCCCGCGTCGAAAAGCACCCTGCTGAATCGCGTTGGTCGTCTCAGAAAAGACACGCCAGAAACTTATCGGCCCCGACGTTGTCCCACCGCTTGAGGCAACCCGGTCGCCGGTGGGTCTTAATTTATCGAAGGAAAATCCCGTACCTCCGCCGGCCTGCTGAATCAGAGCTGTTTGTTTGACCGCCTCGAAAATACCTTCAATACTGTCTTCGATCGGCAGTACAAAGCAGGCACTGAGCATTCCTCGCCGTCGCGCGTTCATAAGGGCGGGAGAGTTAGGCAAAAACTTCAGCGAAGCCATTAAGTTATAATATTTTCTGTGCCATTGTCTGATTTCGCCGGCATTGGCGCCATATTTAGCTTCGGCCTCGGCCACCAGAGACGCTACTCTGCTAAAAAGCTGCGCCGGAGTTTCGATACACTGGCCCTGGAGGTCCTTGATTAGATACCTGCTTTGCATGACCTTCAAAGCGTTTTCACTCAGCACGGGAACTTCTCCGGGTACCGGATATATATGAAGATCAGTCATAAAACACACGCTCAAAAACCTGTTAATTGTCACCCTTTGCGCAGCAAAAAGTATCTGCCTTACCTTATATTGTGAGAGCCTTTTCTTCGCTCAGAATGACAATAAGGGGAAGTATTGGTTTTATTAAATGCTTTAATCCATTTAAACCGAAATACATCGCGGATCCTCTCGCTGAACCGGATCCCCAGACGCTGCGTGCTGGTCTTAAATTCTGCTCGTTTCAAATCATCAACCGTCGGCTCGGCCGGTGACTTGCCGAATACAGATAATAATCCAGCCGCAAGTAAACCAAGAAGTGAATTTATTTTAGCGCAAAACCGCATGCTCGTGACTCGCGAATCGTCGTTCTTTCAGGTCACAACTCACCATACACAAACGACCGCCCATTACCTTTGCACGGCCAATTTCAGGTTAGCTAACAGCTCCTGGCCGGTCCTGATTATCGACTCGGATTTGCCGAACAATTGATGCCTCTCAAGAATCCGGGGCTTATAATCATAATATCTCTGCACCGCTTCGATACCGCCTTCGGCAGCTCCGCTGGTTTTGTATTTGCCGTCCAACAACCACGAGCTGACCTGGTCATCGTACTCAGCGGGATAAACAAATGCCACCACGAATTTATCGTCGCTGTATTGAGCCAGGTGCACCTTTGCCCGACAGGGCGGAGCACTCTTCACAGCCAGGTTGACCAGTTCCTTGAAATCCCGTCTGGCGGTTTCAGGCTCGCTCGAATAAAAGAACATCCCGGCCTCGAGCTCAAACGTCTCTCGCGGCACGCCTTTTATTTCGAGCCGGCCGTCCGGATAGGCCCTGTGTATCTTGTAGACCTTGCCGTCCCTGTACTTCTCGCTCTCTAAAAGCTCGGCGATTTCTTCAGCCGTAAAACCCACGCCGGTGTGATCGCCGAAATCGAAGATATACAGGCCAACATATTTTTCAGGTTTTTGCAATTCAGGTAATTTCATAATGAGATATTATAACCACGTGTCGGCCAAATTGCACGGTTTTTTTTCAACAACATACCGCTACTTTACCGCGTATAAAGGGCTCATATTTTATACCAAATCCGCCACGGCCCTGATGCTACGTCCAAGTGTGGAAATTATCCAGGCCGGGAGGATATGGATACCGGGATAGTCTCGCAAAACCGCCGTCTAAATATTCACTCTCAGTCTTGCGAATTTTCTTTTACCGACGCGGATTACCATGCCGTCTTCGGGTGTAATCTCAATATTCGGGTCTTTCAATTTCTCGCCGTCGATACTTGTCGCCGATTGCTTTATCATCCGTTTGGCCTCGCCGCCGCTCGAAACCAGCTTGCAGTGAAGAAGCAATTTGCCGGCGGCGATTGGACCGGCAGATATTTCAATTTCAGGCATCTCTTCGGGCAACCTGCCCTGGGCGAAGACCTTGTCAAATTCAGCGGCGGCGTCCTGAGATGCCGCCTCATTATAAAACTGGGCCACAATAGTTTTTCCTAAGAGCACCTTGGCCTTTTTTGGATGTGTCCTGTCCGGATCGACGAGTTCGGTTACTTTTTCGATTGGCAGATCGGTTAAGAGCGTGAAGTAATTCTCCATCATTTCGTCGGAGATGCTCATAACCTTGCCGAACATATCGTTCGGCTGGTCGGTGACGCCGATGTAATTGCCTTTGGATTTGCTCATTTTTTCCCTGCCGTCCAGGCCGACAAGGATCGGCATCGTGATTACAATCTGCGGCTCCTGGCCATAGGCCTTCTGGATGTCTCTGCCGACAAGATTGTTAAAGGTCTGGTCCGTGCCGCCCAGCTCCACATCGCTTTCGACCATAACCGAATCGTAGCCCTGCATAAGCGGGTAAAGAAATTCGTGCGTGTAAACATCCACATCGGCCTGGAGGCGTTTCTTGAAGGTGTCACGCTGGAGCATCTGAGCGACCGTTTTCTTGGCGGCTATCTGAATCAGCTCCATCAAGGTTAGTTTCTCCAGCCATTCGCTGTTGTATCTGACCTCGAGCTTTTCAGTTGAAGTGTCGAGAATCTTGCCGGCCTGTTCGAAGTAAGTCTTTGCGTTCTGCTCGATCTGCTCATTGGACAGAATCGGTCTGGTGGTGTTTTGTCCGGTCGGGTCGCCGATGCGTGCGGTGTAGTCACCTATGATGAGAACCGCCTTGTGTCCGAGGTCCTGAAATTGTCTCATCTTTCGCAAAACAACCGTATGGCCGAGGTGTATATCGGGACTGGTCGGGTCCAGGCCGAGTTTGATTCGCAACTGCCCGCTTACCTTAGCCGCCTTGGTAAGCTTTTGAGCCAGTTCGGCCTCGGTAAAGACCTCCATTGTGCCGCGTTTTAGTAATTGGATTTGCTCTGCAACCTTATCTTTCATAGACTTTTCACTGCAATATAGTAGTTCTAAAGGGCAAGATTATATTTGATAACCGAACAATAAGCAAGAACCAGCTTAGCCGATATATTAAGCCCTGGGTTTTACATAAATTCTATCTTTTAACCTTTTTTCGTTTTATATATGAGGCTCCAGTAATCGCATACAGAATAATGAATAAGATAAAGAAAGCAACGCAAATAATTTCTATATGCTCTTTAGTGATATGCCTGTGCAATATTCGCCACAGCGATAGAGTTTTGATCGGCCAAAATATTATAACATCAAAGTGATAGGACCCGTCAATCAAAACGTGCAGCCAAACACCGAGGATACCGGAGATGACCATACTCCAGAAACGGGGTTTATAAGGGATGCAGAGTATTTGCATTATCTTTTTAAATAAACCTCGCATCGGATATGCCGCAATGCCCCAGAGCATACCGACCACCGCCCCCACCAACAACGTGTGACAATAACGGTGTATCGGCCAGCCAAGCCCAAGAATTCCTACTACCAGAACCTCAATGTCAACAATGACATTGGCAAGGACAAAGACAGGCATGTCAATCCATTTTCTAAAGACCAGCCCAATAAATCCACTGGGCCCAAAATGATATGGTGTGAATGGCATTTGAATCCTGCTTCGGGGAATTACGGCTAAATGCCGGATAAATACATATCTTTCTGCAGATAGTTTTGGATGTAATCTTTTATCGCATCTTCGAGGGGTGTTGTTTGTTTCTCGTAGCCGACTTTGCGGAGTTTGGTAATGTCGGCGCATGTATAGTATTGATATTGATCGCGGATTGAAGTGGGCATATCAATATATTCAATGTTTGGTTTGCCTCCCATTGCCACAAACACGGCTATTACCAAATCATTCCAGGTACGGGCCTCGCCGGTGCCGATATTAAAAAGTCCGCTTAACTGTGGATTGTCCAGGAAGAACAAAGTCATATCCACCACATCTTCGATGTAAATAAAGTCCCGTACCTGCTCGCCATCGGAGTATTCGGAACGGTATGATTTGAACAGCCGCACTTTACCGGCAGCCTCTATCTGCTCAAAGGCCTTTAGACAGAAGCTTCTCATATCGCCTTTATGATATTCATTCGGCCCGAATACATTAAAGTATTTCAGACCCACTACTTTTTTTAACAGTCCGGCCTTACGCGCCCACAAATCAAACAGTTGCTTGGAATAGCCGTACATATTCAGAGGACTAAGATTCTCTATTTGTCCTTCGTCGTCGTTAAAGCCGGCCGAACCGTCACCATAGGTAGCTGCACTCGAAGCATATATAAAACGAATATTGCTTTCGGTTGCCCACAGGGCCAGGAGCTTGCTGTATTCGTAGTTGTTCTTTATAAGGTAAGAGGCATTTGTCTCTGTCGTATCCGAAGAGGCACCGAGATGAAATACCGCCTCAATCGGACTGTCGAGCTTATTTTCGATAACCATTTCCAGAAAATCGTCCTTCTCGACATAATCGGTAAAGGACAGATTCCGCAGATTCTTCCACTTCTGGTCTGCGCCAAGCTGGTCTACGACAAGGATATCAGAGATTTTTCTTTTGTTTAGTGCAGCAATTAACGCCGAGCCTATAAAGCCTGCTCCACCGGTAACTATTATCATTTTTTTAAGCCCTCAAACTGAGCTTTGTAATAAATATATTCATAAAAAAAGCTGCCCAACACTGAGCAGCCGGAGAAAATCCTAAGACCCGAAATTCTTTTAACACAAAGCGATATAGCTTGCAATTGCAAGAAGCAGAATTCGCTTCTTGTTAAAAGTAAATGGAAGCCAGGTTTCAAAATAAAACTTCCTCATCGGACCTCTCGGAAAGCAGCATAGTTAAATAATTACTTTCTTACTATGGCACTATTCTAACCGAAATGTACCTCAAAAGCAAGAAAAAACACCTATGCCTAAACGTAACTATTTGTCATTTAAGCATTTACTGTTTATGCAACAGATATTTTTTTTGCTTTCCAAAGAGGTCCACACGCTCAGGTACGTCACTCCAATATTAATAAATTCTCAACCGCCGACCGGCTCAGGCCAGCTTGCCGACCGCCTCGGCGACCAGCTCGCCTATCGGCAGATGCTGCGGGCAGCGGGCCTCGGCAGCGCCGTAATTCATACTCAGCAGCCTGTCTCTCACATTCCCGGGTATCTCAGCGAAAAGCTCTCTTGCCCTGTCGGTGTCGCCGTAGCTGTTGTAGTACATTAAATACCGCATAATATCACTGACATAGGGCGCATCCGGCACGGTCGAGTTACAGATGTACCCACAGCCGGCACAATAACCGGTGCAGGTCGCCTCGGCATATTCCTTCAGGACCTGCTTATCCGTTCGGGTGAGTTCGGGCTTATCCAGAACAGCCGCCACATTTTCCTTTATAATAGCGACGGAGTCCATCTGAACACAAGCCGAGCTTATCCTCTCGTCCTGAAGAGCAAACTTTATACACGCCTGCTCAGGAGTAAAACCACGCTCAAGAAAGTGGGTGATCATTTTCTTGTCCGCTGCCGTTTCTATCGCCTGCTTGAATTTCCTAATGGTTGTCTTTCCGGTAGTCTTCATAGCGACAATGCCGATATTCGCCTTATAACAGGCATCGACCGCCGCCTGCATTTTTGGGTCCTGCATCACCCGGAAATTGAACATTGGCATTACCACATCAATCCAGCCGAGTTTGGACGCAGCAGTGAGGCACTCTGCTACATTCTGATGCGTGCTGAAACCAAAGAAACGTATCAATTTACGCTTCTTGGCATTTTCCACCCATACCTTGAGCTCATCCGTAAACTGAGCAGGGTCGGACGCTCCGTGCGGGGCATAGTACAAATCAATGTAATCGGTATTCATTCTTTGCAGAGAAAGCTGAAGCCTCTCCTCCACTTCCTTTACGTTATTTGCACGCGACGCCTTGCTCACAATGATCAGGTCATTGCGAACTTCCGGGTTCTTTTCCAGATATTTGCCGATACCAAGCTCGCTGTTTCCGCCGGCATAGACGTTGGACGTGTCCCAATAACTAACGCCATACTTGAGAGTGCTTCTCAGAATGATCTGGTTATCAACAAGGTCGAACATCGTCCCAAGAGATAAACACGGTACATTAAGGCCTGTTTTGCCCAGCTTCCTTTTCGGCATAAGCGTTTTTTCTGCGGCATTTGACTCATTTTGACCGGCTATTGCTCCTGTGGAAGCCAGAACAGAACCCAGCCCGGCTGCGCCTACTGACTTAAGGAAATTTCTCCTGCCGATCGTATTCTGTTTTTCTTTCATCGCTTCAAACTCCAAAAAATGAATATTCGCCATATTTCAAACTAAACCTGGTCTTGAAACAAATCACTTCAAATATATCTGTCTCAGGTAGAATATCATATCCATGACAAATATTCAATCTTTACGTCAAGCTGGACCCGGAAAAAGTTTTTGAGGCCCTTTTTGTCTTCCCACATGATTGGTGCGATTCATCGCTACACGCTAAAGGACTACGAGCTTTGAGTTGATACTCGATATCTGTCATTGCCGGCACCTGAGATGGTTCTCAGGATGCATCGAAAAGAAAACAGCCTGTGAATGTCATTGCGAAGGAGCGCAGCGACTGCGGCAATCTCAAACCTTCCGCAGCAAAAACCGTTTATTTCCTTAGGAGCGATTCGAAGAATCGCGCGGCAATCTCAGGTGTTACAGCGGGACTTTTTTAACAGACCCGCTGTCTCGTGTTAATTGTTGTTGATTCTCCGTTGTGAAAGCGGTATAATAATTTTTCTTTTCCGGAGGTGTTCGCTTAGAATACTGAGGTGTTGTCATGGAGAGAAAAAGAGGATTTACACTCATAGAACTTTTGGTGGTAATCGCCATCATCGCCCTTTTGCTGAGCATTCTCCTGCCCGCGCTGGGAACGGTTCGCGAGCAGGGTCGTCGCGCGGTCTGCGCGCAGAATGAGAAGAACACGGGCCTGGGCTTGTTCATGTACGCAGACGACTACGACGGCAAGCTGCCTTTGAACGTGGTCGATCGCTGGCTTTTTGACGTCTCCTACTGGACGACGGACATCATTCTGGAGACGGGCGCCTTCGACCGGCATATATTCTATTGCCCCTCATGGCGTCAGCGGGACAATATCATCTACTGGCGTTACGGCGAGAACTTTCCCGCGGGCACGCCGGAGAACACTGCCCAGCCGGAGCCGCAGAAAGAATCGACCCGCAAAAACTACCATCGCATTATGGGATACTTCTGGTTCATCGATACGGCCGGCGGCCGAACTAATCCACCCATGAGCCCAGACGGCACGGCGGCCAAGGAGTGGGTCAGAAATGTGGCCGTGACCAAAAGCGCCCCTGCGGCGGTGGAGCTTATCGCCGATGTAACCGCCAGCAACGGGGCGGACCGAGTGCAGTCCGATTTCACACGGGCCACCGGCGGATGCTGGCAACGCTGGCAGGTATATGACAGGACGAACCATCTGAAAGCAGGCTCGAAGCCTTCCGGCGGCAATATCCTTTTCGTCGACGGCCACGTGCAGTGGCGGCACTTCAAAGACATGCAGCACCGATGGTTCTGGCGGCAGTTCAGTAACCCCTGCTTCTGGTGGTAAAGCAAACCATCACCCAAAAAAAATTAACCACAGATGAACGCAGATTTACCCTGTGAGATAACGGCCTTGCCTATCTCATGGGGTGAACGCGGATAAAAAGGAATAATAGTCATTAGTCATTAGAAAATAGTCAATTACAAAGGCCACGAAGGGCACTGAGAGTCACGAAGAAATATCAAATAATCAAATATAAATTTACTTAGACAGGATTAACACAGATTAAATCATTGTCTAAATTTAGTCTCAAAAATCAAGTAAAATCTTGAAAAATACCCTTTATTCGACGTTCGTATTGCGTGAAGCAGATTGCGTTTAGGAATACCCGGCAATTTTTTCTTTCAACTTTTGCCTTGTCCTATGTGCCTTTGTGCCTCTGCCCTTCCTCTCTTTTTCCCCTTTTTCCCATTTTTTGAGATTTGAATTTTAATTTTTTGTAAACATTTCCCCACTCAAATACGCCTAATATTCATAGAAGGGAAGAATGTATGCTTTTATGGTGGCTTCTAAAGGAAAATACGTATTTACCACAGTAGATTTAAATAGACAAAAGCTGGTATGATCAGCAAATAAAGCAGGTGTTGCGTAGATTTAATTGGTTGACTGTCCAAAGTTTATTAGCCAGAATATCAAAGGGAGAAAATTATGAGATACGCAGGTCTTACAGATGATCCGGAACGAAGAAAAAAAGAACATGGTTCTCCATCAAATTTCACAGTAGATCGGGAATTCACTTCGGAAGAAGCAGCTCGCATATGGGAAAAGGGAATGATAGATCGAGGTTGCGAAGGTGATACTGGTGGATCCGGTTGGCGCTATGGTTACACATTCTCCATAACATAGTATGTGAATGGCTGAGTCGAGAGCAGAGAAAACGTTGAATGTGACTGACAAAATGTTTGCATAAGGAGCATATAATGAGATGCAAGGTATATCCAAGCAGCAAGAAGCACAACCGCTATATAATTGCACTATCGGAAAAAGGTGTCACTGAATTACCACCACAGGCGCAAGATGAAATTGGGCCAAATGAAGCATGGAAGGAAATCGACGTGCACCCTGACCACCCTCTAATCGGACTGGATCCCAGACAAGCTTTGGGGAGCATAGAATCCCAAGGATACCATGTTCAGGAAGTCACAGTTATATTTGAAGAGAACGAATAATTGTTCCGCTGAGAAATATTTGGGAAAACTTGCCAATTTCATGACTTGCGGGACGTGTAAAGAAGAAAAAGCAGGCTGAAGCTGTAAATAAACAAAAGTAAAAGAACTGAATAAGGTAACATAAATCCGTAAACGTCACTATTAAACTACGAATAATTCCCAGGGTTTTTTATGTTTACAATCTTATAGATTTCCTGTATGTTATTTTCAACGTTGGCATTTGAGTATTTTACAAACACTTTTCAAATAAAGTGAGGGAATGTGCCATGAAAGCATCACGTCTTAAAGCAAGTTGTATTCTGTTGTCTCTCATTCTGTTACTGGGATTTGCCTTGTCCGGCTGCGCGAAAAAAGCTCCACCCCCGGAAGAGCCAAACGCACCAGCGACATCGACATAGGATCCGGCTGCAAAGGAGGGGGAATAATTAGAGCCGTTTACTATTCTTAGGCTTCGTTCATAAGCAGTAGGTCGAACGAAAAGTAGAAAGAGGCACAAGGTGCAAAGAAAAAAAAGCAGGCTGAAGCTGTAAGGAAACAAAAGTAAAAGAACTGAATAAGGTAACTTAAATACTTAAACGTCCCTGTTAAACTGTGAAGAGCCACGTTGGCGTTTAATAGAGAGTAGTGGGGTTAGGTATTAAGGGGACAGGAAAGTTGAGTTAGGAGAAAGGCTATGGCATACGAAGATGAAATGCGTGAATTAGCGGGACGTTTGATAGCGAAACATGGGGACGTTTCTGAGGTCCGATGTGTGTCGGGGCATCATCCATGTCACATTGAGTTAGTGTTCTCGGATGGGGAGCAAATAGTTGTCGGCGAACATTCCGGGGGAGTTGACATAAGTATAATGAAAGCTGGTTACCACGGGACAGGCTCTCGCTGTTTTCATGCGTTCCTGGAAGCGGCAGGCTTCGATGTGACGTTTGAGAAGATCGTGAACATGGAGGATGGGACTGTCCTTCGGCGCTGAGGTAAGAGAATATTAGGAATGTCTACCTATTTAGTTCCTGTTGCGGAAACAGTGTTTGTCATTCCCGCGGAAGCGGGAAACCAGTTTTTTTCGCTCTGGACCCCTGCTTTCGCAGGGGTGACATTGTGGGTCCTTGCTTTCCGCAACAGATACTGTTTAGAAAATTAACGGCGTACTCCTGCCCCATAGGGGGTACATTTTTGATGAGTTGTGGTTGATAATGACAGGTTTTGATAGAGGACAGCGGGTGGGCTGAATCACTGCGGAGCTTTGGGACGCAGAGATCGGCTGGAATTAAGTATTGCGGCCCCGAATTGCAGTAGCATGTTCGGCATTATCAGGAAAACCATATAATATTATGTTCGATGAAATGCAAGAAAGGAGATCGGAATGAACGTCCAAGCTGACGGGAAGTTTCGGAAGGTTCGCATCAAGGCCCTTGTTAAGAAATATGGAATGTACAGAGGCCAAGGCAAGATAACGTTGGGCGACGATGGCATCACCATAGAGGGCCGGCATGTCAAGTCTATGGGAGCCCGTTGGGGAATTGGGATACTCATCATTATAACCTCGGTCATCCTCACAGGTGGAGCAATTGTACTGGGTATCATTCCTGTCTATCTCCTCGTGGAGTATGCCATTTTGACCAGAGAGAACGTCAGCATTCCATGGGAGAAACTAAGGAACTATGCAGTTGATCCAAAGAAGATGCTCATCGGCCTGGAGTTTGACGGTCCGGACTGGACAAGTCCGGCAGTCTTGCGCACAGAGCAGTTTCAGAACGTGATCGCGGAACTGCGCTCCAGGGAACACGCTAAGGACGCGACTCCCGATGCAGCAGTATAGGATTAATTAGGGATGCACCATTTAATGAAAACGAAACGGTATCAATAATATTCTCCGTCCCTATTATCTCCAAACTCTTGACTCAGGTATGAATTGAGCATTATTATAGTGGAAATTCTCGCGATAAGATCGCGGCAAGCGAAGAAAGGAGAAAATAATGAGAAGATTGATCGTATTGTCGGGGATTCTGCTGGTCTGCAGTTCTGCAGGATCCCAAGGACAAGGCGCCAAAGGCGGACTGCCCAGCGTGGAGGAACTGGGGGAGAGGTCTGCGGCGATCAAACCGGCTTTGGAGAAGCTGATCGATTTCTACGAAGAGAGAGCTTTCGAACTCGCCGATGGGGGGACGATCGCCTATCGTCTGTTCCGGCCGCGCGATTGCGACCCGGAGCGGAAATACCCGCTGGTCATTTTTCTCCACGGAAAAGGGGGCATCGGCACGGAGAACAAGAAGCATATTTCGGGTGGAAATCTATGGGGCGCCCGGGTATGGGCACTGCCGGAACATCAGGACAAGCATCCCTGCTTTGTCCTGGCGCCGCAGTATGCTCCGCGTGGCGACAGGCTTCGATCGGACCGGTCCCCGGCGCTGAAATCGCTCATCGATCAGGTAACGGAAGAATTCAACATCGATCAGAAACGCCTCTACATTACCGGCCAGTCGATGGGCGGCATGGGAACGTGGTCCGCCATTGCTTCCTATCCGGACCTCTTTGCCGCCGCTGTTCCGGTGTGCGGGAGGGGAAACACATCAAGGGCCGGCGCGATTGTCGAAGGCAAGGTGGCGGTCTGGGCCTTCCACGGAGCCAAGGACGGCACCGTCAAGGTGTCGGGATCGAGAGAGATGATCGCCGCGATGAAAGAGGCGGGAGGAAATCCCAGGTACACGGAGTATCCCGATGTGATGCACGCATCATGGCTGGGGGCTTACACGGACCCGGAGCTCCTCGACTGGCTGTTCTCCCAACGCCGTAATTAATTAGGGATGCATCATTTTATGAAAACGAAACGGTATCAATAATAGGGTCCGTCCCGCCTATTATCCAACAAAATGAGCCAGGGCGTTTGACACGTATGTCAAACGCCCTGATAAGCTTAAGTTGAAATTGAACTCAATCAATTAATAAGCAACCAATCTTCAGTCAGTGAATTATCCTTAAGCCAGTTTTCCTGGAGCAATGCCAAATCGTCATCATTGACCTTACAGTCTCCATTCAGATCCCCTACCAGGGGTACATAGTCCGCCAGTGACCTGCCTGCCTCACAACTGTCTTCATACACGTTAATCGTGAGCGTGTCCGAGCTGGTGTATTCACCGTCAAAGGCCTCCAACTGCAAGACATACTCGCCCACGGCTGAGAGGGTAATACTCGTATCCTCGGCGCTCGGTTCGGCAATCACAGCATCAGGGTTATTGGGATCATTCGGCTCACTAACCACCGTCCACTGCACAGAACAAGCTTCATCATCTATGACGGTCGCGTCCAGGTTCCCGGTCCTGACAACACCCTCTGCCAGCCAGGTCGCTACATCCGCACCGGCATCCACTTCGGGAGGCAGATTATCAACAGTAAAACTGAAGATAGGCCCAAAAATCGGATCATTGGGATCGCCAATATAAGTATCCACGGCCCAGTAGTACCGCGTCTTTGGTTGAGTTTGCACGACAACGGAAGTCACGTTCTGCTTGCTCACAACCTGGATGGCTGCCGGGTCGGTAAACCATTCCAGCAATTGCAAATCGTCGGTGAAGTAGACGTCAACCGGTACCGGCTGACCGGGCACACACGGATCAGGCAAAGTCCAGCTCAGTTCCACCTCGCCGGGTAATACTGAACCACCGTCGATCGGAATCGGATTAAGGAAGTGGGCTGCCGACAACGTGGTTTTGCCTTTATTGGTGACATCATAATCCAGTTGCGGCGTGCCGTCGCCGTCATAGGCGGTAATCCAGCCGTTGTCAATGTATCCCTGGACGAGCGAGAGCTTATCGCCGTCTATTATCAGCCTACCGGCTCTGATGTCCATCGTGCCGACAGAATCAGCTTGCAGTCTCATCTCAAGGTTGTTGGCAGTAATAATTCCACCATCCAGATGCATGTGACCTGTACCTGTTTGGCTTGGAATCTGAAAGATGCCGGTGACTGTAATAGTACCGCCGGTCATATTGAGTACGCCCAAACCTTTCACTCCCACAGATAAGTCACGGCCAACATTCATGGTGCCACTAATCATATTAAGTGTGCCGATATTATCCACGGCGGAGGCCACTCGAATGTTCGTGTTTGTCGTAAGAGTTCCACCGTCCACTGTCAGGGCACATTCGGCACTACCATTTCCAACTTTTGCGGTTTCAGCCACGGCGCCTTCGTTCGCGACAGTCGGGCCGGGGACCATTTTGATTCTGACATCGTCGGCAGTGGTGGGGACTGTACCGATGTCCCAGTTTGCTGCCGTGCTCCAGAGGTTATCTGGACCAGCATCAGTCCAGTACATCAGAGCAGCTTGAACATCACCCACCAGAGACAACACTACAACAAAAGAAACCAAACAAATCAATTTCTTACAACACATGATATTTCTCCTTCAAAAAAGGCCAACATAAACACGTCTCGACTACACACGAAAACAACTTCAACAAAACAACCAAAAAGATTTGTGCCTCCTTCCTTCAAAAATCAAGAGAAAATCGGTCAATGGTAAACTACTATGGGTTAAAACCCATAGCATTATGTTTTCAGGCTTTAGCCAGTCCGTCTTTGGCGGATAACTTCATCTACGAGTTAAATTTCGTAGCACTGCAGTGAAAAAACTGATAGAGTTTAAACGTGAGCGTAAAGCTTTAAAACTTTACACTTTCTTCGTTATTTCTTTAACCTTCCCGCCGGGATAATTTGTACGAAAAGCGTATCTTGTTTATTGCTCTCAGGAAAGCCAATATCCACAAATCATATTCATATCATATCAAATGAACAACTCTCTCGTCAAGAAAAAACTTTTGAATTATGTGTGCTACTCAAGGGCCAATAGTATCACGTAACATTTAGTCTAACCTTTTACAAAATAGATATCGCCTACTGAAAATACAGAATATATGAAATGATATTTTTTCGAACTCGGAGATGACGGGTTGTTGGGTTGTATAAGAAATGTAGGCGCCGACTCACGAAAATGGGGCCGTTGTTGGGGTGCCTGGTGAGCGACCGGGTGGGCTCTGTTTGGCTGTCGGCCCTAATGAGAGGGTAAGAAAGTTTTCAATATCCGGGACAGGAGGTCAGCCCTTGTAGAGTTTGAATATCTGCGCGAGAAACACAAACTGGGCGGCATGTCCCATGTAGTTCCTGGGTAGCCGTATGCGGATCCGTCGACGATAGGCCTTCAGCTTGTTTGCCAGGGTTTCAAGGGCCTTGCCTTCGGAAGCCCTCACATTTTCAAGGTCCAGGATTAGCTTTCCCTGGTCCTTTTCGAGATACTCTTTGATTCTCTTGGCGAGTCTTTCGGCGTGAATACTATCCAGCATGCCATTCAATTGCACCCAGACCTGCCTTTTAGCATGTTGTAGATCCACCTGGACGGAGAAGTGCGGGTAAATGCTTTCGTCCCGTAGCGATTCCCAGATATTAGTAGCCCATAAGCCCAAACCTTCTTCCGGCATCCTGAAACTAACGCGGCCGAGACGCGGGTGCTGGAAGATGCCCAATCGCAGCTTCAGTGCGGTCCAGGCCGCCGCCCCCAGAGCACCCAAAGACATCAGCCTCTCCGCCAGCGTCGGATTACCCATCTCGGCACGAACCTTGTACTCCAACTCTCTGATCCATGACCGAATATACCTATTAGGCCCTAATAATCGCCCGACTAAAAACATCAGATACGCCTTTCTGATATCCTTCGCCATGCCTGCCGCTTTCTTTCGAAGGAAATCGCTGGAAGACCCCCTCCACTTCCTTTGTCTCACAGACCATGTCTCGATAAAGCGATAGATCGATGGACCAAGTCTCTGAAAATCCTGTTCAAAACACCAGCGCTGTATGTCCTCGATTTCGGTAGAAGACATAGTTGGATGCTTTACTATGGAATTGAAGCCGCATCCATCGTGCCAACGCTTGTCGATATTTTCGGCGTATTTAGGTCGCATAAGACCCTGAGACATGACCCGATCATAAAAGGGCGTTCCCGGTGGAGGACTGTATATCAGGAACTGGGCAAGCTCCGGCCTAAGGTCTATCAGCCCGTCCAGCTCCTGAGAGATTACTTCCGGAGTCTGGTAATCGAATCCGACGATCATGGAGGTTAGAACCGCAATTCCATTCTCTCGAAGTTCACGGATGAGCTCGTGCACAGGCTTGCCACTCTGCTTGCCGTATCCCGAGCGGGTTCCCTCGTAGCCGATCCAGATGCCATCTACGCCCATTTCCAGGATTTCCTGAACAGTATACCGACTGAGGGCCTTGACGCTTGAAAACACGAAGATAGAAACCGGTCTGCCTCCGGCGAGCACGCAGTCCCGAAACTGCATCGCCCTCTTTTTGTCCAGAAGGAAATCTTCGTCGATAATAGTGAACACCATACTGGGATCCCTTAAGAGATAGCGTTCGATCACGTTGTAGATATCTCTGCCCTCAGGAAGTAACTTGATGTGCCTTCTTTTGAAGAAATGGGAGGTGCAGCAGAAATCGCATCCGTTGGGACAGCCCAATCCGGCAAATATCAGGCCCGTCTTGGAGACGGGAACCGACAAGACCTTCAGGCGACTTTCAATCAGGGGGTGCTTGTACGGCATGGAGATTTCCGGCTCACCGAGAAGGCGCCGCATGAATCCAACTCCTTCCTCTCGACATATGTAGTCCCCATATTGCTTGAGGATCTCATCGCCCAGAACCGTTCCGTAGCCACCCAAGATGATCTTGCTCATAGGAGAATACTTGCGTATCAGGCTAACCGTTTCTTTCGCCCGGTGAAATGTTGCCAGAATGAAAGAGATTCCGACAAAATCATATCCCTTCTTGAGCTCTCGAATCAGTTCCCTGCGTGATGGGTAGTGGATCACTACCGTGGGGATTTCCAGATTGTTCGCTATGTAATCCAGAGAATAATGAACATGTGTGGCTCGAGGGCTGAAGATTCCCTGGGCCCTGGTGACTTGTCCGTAGAGCAGTTCATAACCTACGCTTTCCCCATCGCCGTATTTCGGCCCGAGAGGTCTGCATACGCTAGTCAAAAGCAATTTCCTGTTTTCCTGTTTATAAGAACGCATCAAAATTATCTCCTATTTGCGTTTCCCTAAGAATCCGACCTTGTTCTCTGCTAATTTCAATCGGGCGAACAGGCAAACTCAACAAGTTCGAGATCAAAAGTCAAGTCTTCCTCGGCCAAAGAACTAATTAGGGACGCATACCATTTTATGAGAACGAAAGTGCACCAATAATAGGTCCATCGCTATTATTCCATCAAATTCGCTCTCCATGGTTATTCAGCAAGCTCTCGCTCACTATTTTCCAACTGGGACTGTCAGCAACTGCAGGCGTAAATCCCGATTTCGTGGACGTCGTAATGCGGCCACACTCGGATTTCGGACAAAGACCCACTGTGGCAAAGACGTAAAACACGTCCACACGTCAATAGGAAATTACACTGTAAGAGCGGGATTTGCAACTAAAAAATGGCAAAAAGTGTATAAAGGCATAATTTGTATCTCGCATAGGGCTCTCCAAACAGATGCGTCAATCCTTCGACTTTGCTCACCTGTGGCGTGGACAGGACAGCATCCGTAAGATTTAGATTATCACACCTTAGCCTGTATATCAGGTATTTTCCGGGCAAAAGTGAAAGGAGGGAATGACATAACGTGTGTTTTCAGGTCATTGCGAACGACCTGAAGAATCGCGTTTCAATCTCAAATGTTGTTTTGGGACTTTTTCAACAGCCCCGCTGTCCCTTAGTTTTCATTTGACCTTTCAACTTCAAAGGTTAAAATCTGCTCACCTCGCTGGACGGTCAGCTTCACTTTTTCACCAGGATCGCCATGAAGAACCGTTAAAGCGTCACTTATCGTCGTAATGTGTGTTATATCTTTATCGTTAACGGTTAGAATTTTGTCACCGTTTTGCAAACCTGCTTTAGCTGCAGGCATTCCGGGTATAACATCCACAAGCGGCCAACGCTTGTCATTAAGCTCAAGGCCAAGCAATCCTTCTCTTGGTGCTACCCGTTCATTGTAGTCGCTGCGAGTCATATAGATAGCCACTAATTTGTAGTCTGAGAACCATAAGCGGACGTTCTGGTCGTAGCGGCCATAATAACAATGCCCCTTACTTCCATCGATATCTTTGTACAGAACACCATTTTTATACGAGTTTTTACCCTGGACAATTTTTTCAGGATACCCTATTACCTCGAAAACTTCATCAAGGGTTGAGCCGGGCCGTAGTTTGTCACGGAAGACATACCTTGAATCATCTCCGTGTCGAAGCTCAACAATCTTGTTTTCAGACATGTATATACTAAAGTCGCTCGGATAAACCAGGATATATTGTCTGGGCAGGTTATCTTCGGTGAAGGTCTCTTTGCCCCAGATATATTGAGCGGGTTTGCCGAAAATCTCTTTCACTTGTTCGAGATCTGCCGTATCGATATCCAATTGTTCGATTTTTGCCGGAAGCTGCTTAGCGAATTCAGCGTCACTTGGCTGAGAAGCCCATGCCTCGGCAAGTCCCCCTGTTTCTGATGAGACTTTCTTCAGAACATAATATGAGGGTTTTCTATGGCGAATTGTATAATCGCCGCTTTTCCATTCAAAGAACATGTAGGTCGAGCCTTCGATATCTTTAAGGGTGTATTTGCTGGCAGTTTTATCACCTGAATGGAATACAAGCCCTTTTGTCCAGGTAAACCAAGGCTTAAACGTCCTCCCATTTGGCAGGAAAATAAGCTCTTTGAGATACAGTTCTCCTCCTCTGCCTTTCCATTGTTTCTCGCCGACCCTGAACTGTTCCATCTCATCGACAAAATCTACACTCTTCCAGGTTCCTATGACTTGTGAGTCATTAACAAACGGATAATCTATCTTGTCAACAATATGGCCCTGCTCGTTGATAGCACTGGTCGGAGGGATATCTGCTTTTTTGCCAAACATTGGCTCATGTTCTACGGTTTCTAATGAGACTTTCTTCAGAACATAATAAAAGGGTTTCATATAGCGAATTGTATAATCACCGCTTTTCCACTCGAAGAACATATAAGTTGAACCACCTATTTCCCTGATGATATATTTGCTTGCAGTATCATCACTAAGTACCAAACCTTTTGTCCAGGTCAGTAAATTACCGGCAATACTGCCGCCTTCTTTAAAAATAAGATTATTTAGGAAAAGGTCGCCTTTCCAGTTTTTCTCTGCGGGATCGAACTGGTTTATCTCACGCACGAAATCTACACTTTTCCATCCGCCGATTACTTCCGGGTCATTAACAAACGGATAATCGACTTTGTCAACAATACGGCCCTGCTCGTTTATAGTACTTGTCGGAGGGATATCTGCTTTTTTGTAAGATTCTGAGCCCGGGATGGGCGAAACATTGATCTCCATAACCGTTCTGTCGTGTTTGTCGATTTCAAACACGAGGCCCTTATCCTCGTAGGTGAGAAAATCCTTCGACTCGGTTTCTTTGAGCTGGAAAACGTTGCCAAAGACTTCTTTGATTTTCTGCTCCGAGTCGCCAACTCCCAATCCGTTGGAGAATTTGTAGGAAGGGCTTAGCGCAGTGATTTCTTTGACCGAATCATCAACTATCCGAAAAGAAATCTCGCCAAATGACATGTAATACTTTCCCGGAAGATTGTCGAGAGTGTACTTTTTATCTCCGTAGAAAATCGCATTTGGTTTTCCCATACTTTCCAATATATCGTCTTTACTCATGTTAAACGTATAATCACCAACTCGCAGGCCAGGTACGATTATCCTGTCTACAATGGAGCCATCCTTCACAGGTGTTGCTAAAGCAGTTTGCTCAGCGGGATTGCGACCCATCGGCAATATAATAGCGCCAATAACAACAATTGCGATTAATCCAAGATATCCAAGTTTTGAACTTTTTGGTACAGGTCTGTTTAACATGTGCTTAATTCTCCTTTCCAAAGCCTTCTTCGATTCTACTACACTAATAAGACGTAAACTGAATTTCGGCCTCCAAAACGCCATTTCAGCAATATCAATCAGCATATTACTGTAACTGTTAGTTTCCGGCTTGAGCGTAACGAGTACCATTTCGTCAACCGCTTGTTCTCTGACCCTGCAAACCACCGCATTTGCAATCCACACAAGCGGATTGTAGAAATACACGATCTGCAATATAGTCTGCAGCAGATTTACCCAAACGTCGGCCCGCTTGATGTGAGCAAGTTCGTGAATCAAAACGGCCTTTAGTTTCTCTCGCGATAGCTTTTCAAGGAGAGTAGCCGGCATTAAAATGATTGGCTTAAATAATCCGCAAACAGCAGGACTAAGCGTATTGCCGGATAATCTCAATTCAATATTTCGGCGAATACCAATCAGGCAGCGGCATTCATCCAGCATCTCAAGCGATCTCTCATTTGCAGGTCTGCTTTGAGCAATCAGACCTCTGACAAAACAAATCCGCTGAACAAGCAATACCAAAAGTACCAGCATCCCAACAAGCCAGCCTGAAAACACTAAGCCCTGCCAACTAAGAGATTCAAGTTCAATTCCTGTAGCCGCCGTTTCGTTCATCGTGGTCGCTTCTAAAGGAATATACCCTTGCGGTATATTGATGGCGATTGGTGCCATCTCTTCTATTTGCGGTACCCTCTTCGCAATAGAAACTTCACTTGGAAAATAATCCCCCAGCCAATATCCGATTCCAGTGGGTAACGTGAAAGAAGCCGGCAGAACAAGTTTTATAAATACCAGCATCCACAGACAATAACGGAACACCGCCCGTATTCGCTTTCGCAGCAAAAAATCAATGATCAGCAACAAAACAATCAGCACGCTGGCCTGGATAAATATGCCCGCCGCATAATCGCAAAATCCCCGGCCTATATTATTCAAACCTGTTATACACGTATTAATTGCCTGGTTCATTTTTTTATCTCCCAGTTTGGTTTATTTTGTTCGCACTCAATCCTTCCTGTTTTTAGCCTTGTTTACAAGTTTGCGCAACTGTGCCGATTCGGCTTTTGAAAGGCCTTCATGCTCAATCAGAAACTGCATCATAGGAGTCAATGCCCCGTCAAAAGCTCGCTTAAGCATTTTGCGAAATTCGCCCCGTTTTGCATCAACTTCACTTATAGCAGAACTGAAAAGCTGCAAGTTGCGAATTTTCTGGATTTTGAGGAATCTTTTACTTGCCATCCGATCCATAGTGGTTTTTACCGTGCTGTATGCCCAGTCTTTACTGTTGGCCAAGGCCTCCTGAACAGTACCGGCTGCACAGGGCTCGTTTTCCCATACTACTTTCATAATAATCCATTCAGCTTCGGTTAGCTCAGCATTGAACTTAGCCTGTTCGGACTTTTTGTCTGGTTTCGATCGTGTCATATAATTACCTCCTATATTCTATATACGTAGAAACTACACTACACTTGTCGTACATGCAAGAAAAAAATAAACTTTTTGTAAAAATATTTTTTCTATCCCTATTTTTAGCCCAAAAACCAACAAAAAAGCCCTCACCTAAACCAAAGATTTATTCGGGACAGTAACTTTTTACGTGTACTATTAACAGCCATTAATAGGTGGCTGTTAATAGTTTTGAATGAATCCGCCAAGTCGAAAAGTCGTTCAGATAAGCTGTGAACGTCGGCTGAAACGTCGTAACAGGATGCCTCAAAAAAATTTCGGCAGCAGGGATTTTAACATTTAACTTTGAGCTTCATAGGTGTAGGGTATTGGTTGCGACTACGATCTGACGCAGCAACAGTCCAAGATGATTCTTGACCTTTAGGAGATGTGCAATGAAACGCATTATCTTATATTTCGTCATTCTTTCACTTGCCGTGACCCCCGCAAACGCACGTCGCTTCGCTTCAGGTCCGTTTGAGTTGTTAGTCTATCCGGCGAAAGCTTCTGAGTCCGCACAGAAATACCAGCTTCTTCCGAACGCTGACAAGCAGACCGATGCCGATGCGGTGCCATTGTACGAAAAAGCCATTCAAGCGATGCCGAGAGGCCGCACACAAGACAAGAAGATACAGGAGTGGTTACAACTGCCGCCTGAGCAACTGCCGGCCAACCAGGTCGAAAAAGTGATCCAGAAACATACGGAGAGCCTGAGACTCGTGGCGCAAGCGGCAAGATGCAAACAGTGCAATTGGCCCAAATGGAAGCCAGGGACAATGCCCCCGGATCAGACTGAATATCGTAGTTTAGCCTTTTTGCTTGAGCTTTGGGCGAGATTGGAGATTGTTCGCGGAGGGTATGATGGGGCCTTGCTTGCGATGCAGACAGGATTCGGGATGGCCAGACACATTGCGCAGGCCCCTACCAGCGTACAGGCCATGGTTGGAACGGCGATTGGCGGGCTGATGTGTAAGGAAGTTGAGCTGTTCATAAAGGGGAAAGATTCACCGAATCTGTACTGGGCGCTGGCCAATCTGCCGAGACCACTTGCAGACGTGGAAAATGCGATAGAGAGCGATAGAGCAAATCTAAAAAACTATAACTTTCTTATCCGAAGGGAGTTTGAAAAACAGTTAAAGCCTGCTCATGATAGAATGCTGTTCATCGCAAAGAGACTGGATAACAACTTGAATGCGTTGCAGTGTGTGGAGGCAATACGCAATTATGCAGCCACACACGAAGGACGGCTGCCGGAGAAGCTAAGTGACATAAGCGATCTCGAACTTCCGACGGACGTTATGAATGACAAGGCCTTCGGTTACCGCCGCACGGCCACGGGGGCTGTGCTGGAGTCGCAGATGCCGGAGGGAGCAGATGAAGCTGACGTAGTTCGGTACCAGGTGGTCTTGAAGAAGTAGTCAGGATTCGGTGAAGCCATTATAGAACAGGATGGCATTTGACACACACCGACGCGAAAAAGGAATTTTATTTCAACTTTTTTTGTAACAAACAGCAGCCCGGGCCGTCTATAATATAGAGTAGCTAATAAAAAAACAGGAGTAGTATATGGTTTTCGCGCAGACAAACAAGCTCAGATTCGCCATTTCTTTCGTTATCTTTCTGCTGTTGTTGCATGTAGGGATTAACTTCAGCGAAGCCGGGGACCAGGAATCAGCTTTAGGCGAATTAAAGCTGGAGGGAAAATCTGTTGAGCGTCTGATTTTGCTACGAGAGGGTGATAATGAGAAGGAGGAATTTCGTCGGCCGGAGCAAATCATAAAACTGCCGACAGGCAAATACTCTTTGCAGGAGGTCCATCTTGAAGGTGGATACATCTGCTATGCATTGAGAGATCCAAAGCGCCATCTCATAAGTGTCACCTTTGATGAGCCGGCGACACTGAAGATAGGTGCGCCCTTGAAGCAGACCGTCAAAGTAAACCGACAAGGACACCATTTAGTAATGAATTATGAGCTGCTCGGAGCCGGTGGGGAAAAATATACCAACGGAAATAGCAATGAACCACCGACCTTTACTGTTTACAGGGGAGATAAAGAAATCGCCTCAGGTAAGTTCGAGTTTGGCTGAGGCGGCACCTGTGCGTACTCGTGGCGAGTACCCCCAACGACGTTTGGCGAGTTAAGAATCGTGCCTTCAGCAGACCTTGGCGATTTGGGACCACAACACGGCGAGGCGGTAAACTTTAATTGGAAGTGGTTATACTCTGCACATGGAGTGGTTATTTGGCTGGCATTGATCCTCGCGATTGTGATTCCTAAAGCGAACCGCGATCTGCGTATTCTGCTGATCTTCGTCCCTCTCGTGATTGTGAATCTGCTCTGGCTGGCGTTCAAAGAAGTCTCAAAAATGCCTTCCTCATCTGCATCTCAGTTCGATACAATATTTAATGCTATGGCTGTGGGCATAGCGGTATTGTGGTTGGTCGCGAAGTATTTTGACAGGTTCGGAGGTTTTGTCCGATTCTTAATGTCTTTCGGGACTTTAGTGGCAGTTGCATGCTTGGGTATCTTATCCTACTCCACTGAGTTTTCGAAAGAAGCGGCTATCTTTTTGGCCACGCTTGTTTTCTTTTCTATTACGGTGATTGGAGCAACAGCTACAGCGGGCAGGCTGTGCAGAGGAAAGTATCGTCCTTTGTGCTTTATGCTGTGGCTGGCCCTGTGGACAATTCTCGGCAGTTTGTTTGCCATGTTCGGATTCTTCCTTGTCGGTACTTTGATTATGTCCTCGGGAGGGCCAGGACCAGATATTCGTCAGGCGATTATGATGCTTACCCTGGTTGGGCTGTTTTTTGGGCTGTTTTTGTATGTGCTCAATTTACCTTTCATGATTTTGGGATTTGCGAATCCTTTTTTCCGCGAGAGATTCAATACTTGTCTGCGTCTGAAATTGATGCCGACGACACCGGAGGCAACTAATCCCGAAGGTGTGCCTCCGGATGAGAATAACCTCACTTAGGTATCACTGTCTTCAGGCAATATATATATATATATATACTCTGTACTCTTCAAGTCTGTCGCGTGGATTTATTAAAGACAGTGGGGCTGTTGAAAAAGCAGGCCCACAAACCCCGTCAGGCGCTTGAGGTTGATCACCGCAGCAGTCAGATACCTCTGAATGTCAACATTGCTCAGCCCGCGACGGACCGCACGACGCGATACATTCGTTAGCTTTGCGTTTCTAACCGGATTTGAGCAATAACCTTCTATCTGCGCTTCGTGTCTCACCGACGGCGGAGATTCTTATGGCCTTCTTGCCGCTCACTGGACATTCGTGCTCGCAGACGCCGCAGCCGATACATTTTTCAATATCAACGAAAGGTCTCTGGAGGCGAACCTGAACCTCAATTTTATTACCTGCGGCGAGATTTTCTTCAAGCCGCTCATTGGGAGAAAATTCCAGAGAATTTTCGGTATTGGCCGCGATTTTCCTGAGGTCGCCGCCGGGCAGGAGACAATAATAATCCCCGCCGGCGAATTTGCCGGGAACGAGGACCTGCTCGACTTCTATCATATTATCAGTGACTTGTTTTACCGTCAAAATGCCATCCCGTACCGTATTTAAACATTCCTGCGTATAAATCGCCTTGGGACTGACCGGGCAGTTCTCTTCGCAGACGATACACGGCTTATCCATCGCCCACGGCAGGCACCTGTTACGGTCAAAAAAGGCGGTGCCCATCTTAATCGGCCCGGCATCGGCAAAATCACCCTCTCCGAGCTTCTCGGCGAGAGTAATTGATCTAATGGCCGAGGTCGGGCAAAGCTGTCCGCAGGCCACACAGTTCAACTGGCAGCCGCTCGTGCCGATTCGATAGTTCAGCACGGGCGTCCAGAGATTTTCGAGGCCGCCCGCGATGCCGCCGGGCTGGATGATATTCGTGGGACAGACACGCATGCACTGGCCGCACTTGATACATCTTTTTAAGAATTCTTCCTCCGGCAGAGCGCCGGGCGGGCGAATAATTATGTGGTACCAGTTGCTGCCCAATTCATTGCCCAGCCTGACGGCCGGCACCGCAAAGATACCGCCGGCCAGGGAAAGCACAAAACCCCTGCGGGAAACATCCGGATTTGTGATTTCGCCGGCCAGTGACGGCACAGGCTGATAAGCTATCAGCTCATCCTTTTTGCAGTCCTCCCGGCAGTTAAAGCAAAGAACACATTCGCTTATCCTGATATTACCGCTCGGCTCGCAGCCGCCCTCGCAGGACTTCTCGCATAATTTGCAATCGACACACTTGTTCTGCTTCTTGCCGATTCGCCATACAGCAAACCTGCCGAGGATGCCGAACAACGCACCGAGGGGACAGATGAATCTACAGTAGAAACGCGGGATGACAAGATTGAGTAAAACAGCCGTCAAAAATATCGCAAATATCAGCCATGCCCCTTCATAAAAACGAGCTGTCACCGAAACAAGGCTAACGCCTCTGTCAATAACGGGCAGTAACATCAGGTTGAAAGAACGAGTCACCAACGGTATGGGATCGAGCAGGCCCGTCTGCAAAGTAGCGGCCAGTGACGGGAAAGCCGCCATAAACAGAAAGAATATGAGGATGAAATATTTGATGCACTGAGCTTTTCGATATTTGTTGAGTTTTATTTTCTGTGCCGTTTTCTTTTTTCGATTTCCGAGATAGCCGACGAACTGGTGCAGGGTGCCGAAAGGACACATCCAGCCGCAGAAAAACCGCCCGAAGATTATTGTCAAAACGACCACAGCCAGCGCCCATAAGAGCGGCCAATATAACGTATGAGTTGTCAAGGCCGTTGCTATCGCCACTAACGGGTCAAGCTGCAAAAACCAGTTAACCGGCCAGCCCCGTATCTGCCGGAATTCCTCACCCACAGTGCTGACTATACAGAACCATGCAAATAACAGGAAAAAGAAAAACTGACTTATCCGTCTTACTGTTACAATTTTCATAATCACACTTTCAGCCTGCTGTCGCTAATATCGGCTTGAGAGATTCGTAATCAGTGGTTCCGGCACCTGCTTTTTCGGCTATTGAAAGATAAGGCAGGTCTGAGACCTTCAGGTCCAGCAGGCCGCATCCGCAGGCATCGGCAGCTATCATATCGCAGCTTGCAATTAAAGTATTGGCCCGTCTCAAATCCGAGACGGAGCCTCCGGTCGGGCCGTTCGTCACCATAACCTCAGTGCCGTCCAGTATCACAAGTGTCGGCCTTACCATCATAGAAAGCTCTGCAATGATGGTGTTAATATCCTGATGAAAGACGTTTCGCCTGCCGCCCAGTAGGCCGTACCAGTTCTTGATAGACATCGAAGCTCCGGCCCTGGCGTGGTCTTTTATCGGAGAGATGCCAATCAGTTTATCGGCCTTCTCAAACGGCCCGAAAAAGACGGGCCAATTTCTGATAAGCATACCACCTTCGAGCGTTGTATATCGAAAGAGACTGTCTTTCGGCAATATAACTTTTGCGCCCGCCTGGCCGGCGGCCCTGCCGATACCGCTCAATGTAAAACAGCTCGCGGGGTCATTAATCGGGTTGTCGGTAACGATGACCTGCCTTGCTCCGGCTTTATAGCACAACCGAACCACCTCAGCGACAAGTTCGGGATTGGCCGTAGCTCCAAGCATCGGCGACGACGCAAATGCAACGTTAGGTTTTATCGCAACCGTTTCGCCCGGTTTGACGAATCTTTCTATACCGCCGAGCAATTCAATTGCCTTGTTGACGGTTGTTTTTCTCTCGGCCCCTTTGACAATGCTCATTGCCTGTCCGGGTTTTTCAGGTATCGAAAAATCAGGCAAAGTGACAAGGGATTCGGCATCAGCGCCGGTATTCGGTCCCTGCCTGTCATAAAGTTTATAAGAAATCAGGCCGGCCGCAGCGATTGAAATCCCCGCCTTACCAACCCGGCCTAAAAACTGCCTTCGCTCGTATTTTTTATCGTTTTGCCCGGTCATTGCTCAATAGCTTTTGCACCCTCACTGAGTCTCTCAAGGAACCTGGCCGCCAAATCCTCGGCAGCTTTTCGGTCTTCAGCTTCATGAATGCCGCCGACATATTTCCCTGCCGAAAAAATAATTTCAGTCGTTCCATAAAAGTCAAGAACCTTGGCGCCAACTTCTTTAAGTATTTGGTTGGCCGTCGTTTTAGCCTGGGCGTCATTATCTATCAGGAAATTATAGTAGCTTTCCGCAGTGGTTTGAGCGTCCCGTGGATCAGAGCACTCACTTAGAAATGCCGTAATGGGCTCATCGCTTATCTTGAAGCGGCAGGTAAATATTTCAGTGAATCCTTCAAATCCAAAGGCATTCTTCAGATAAAGCTTGGAACTGCCTGCGACGATATTGTCCGGGGGAAATAAACTCAGCTCAGATATTTCCGTCACTTTATCAACAGCCAATCTCCCCTTCATATCCTTAGCGATTTCGAGCATTGAGTTAAATAATTTCTCCGTCTCAGCCGAGCCGATCAACTCAATATAGTATTGATCCCTGATAAAATATAATGCATTGCCGGTTTTGTAAGCATACTGCGGATCCAAAATCCCGCACATAACGACATCTGCCCTTTTCTGCTGACTGTAAACAGCAAAAGCATTCCTGACAGCAGCCATATCGTAAACGAAAATCTCCATCCACAAACTTTCATCCTCAGTACTGATAAATCGCCGGGTAAATAATTTCACAAAGCCGGAATCGATATAAAGAGGAGCCTTGCCGTTAATCTTTTCGTAAAGATTATCAGAATTGTATGATTCAGCCTCAGAGAGCGTTTTAAATCCCTCAGGCATGAGGGTCTCTAAAACACTTTGATCCTGCCTCTCCGGTTGGATTTGTTGCGATGGCAGACCGGTATCGGTTGCATTAATTCCGAATCGACCCATATCTACATCGAATTGCTTTGCGAACACTCCAAGGCCGATAATAACAAGAACCAACAACAGAAGGATACTTATAGCAGATTCCAGACGTCTATTTCGGCCGGGAACTTCCCTCATGGCCAACTCCAATAACAGTAATTTGCCCTGTTAGTAACCGTTGGATTCCCGTCTAAGAGGCGAATTCCATAACGAGGAATAATATCACATCCCTGTTAAAAAATTTCTCAGCAAAGATTTCTAACGGAGTACTTGACTTTGCAACCAGGATGGATTATAGTTTTACCTTAGAATATTTGTCAATTCATATTTGGTGAATTGTTGTTGTTGACAAAGCAGTTTAGATCGCGTTATAATATCTCGATAGAATAATTAGGAGATTGAAATGACTGAAAATATGCAATATCTGGGGTTTTGGACGCCGGGGCCCTTTGAGCTTATCATTATTCTTGTAATCGCGGTGCTTCTATTCGGCAGACGGCTGCCAGAGATTGCCCGGGGTCTGGGCAAGAGTTTGACCGAGTTCAAGAAGGGGGTTAACGAAGTAGAAGAAACCAAGGACGAACTGGTAAATGACGTCAGGAAAATCGGTGATAAGGTCGCCAAAGAGACCAAAAGCGCCGCCGGTCTGGACGAGCCGGAAGATACGATGAGCTAATTGGCCTAAGTCCCGGAGCCTCGCGGACTCGCCTTGTCTATAAAATGGGCAAAGACAAAAAGAAGAAGAAAAAAAAGCCGCAAGATCCCCTCGATTCCACTATGAGCCTGGGCGACCACCTTGAGGAGCTGCGCTCGCGTTTGATTCTTGCGATGCTCGGGCTTGCGGTCGGTGCTGTCATCTGCCTCATTTTCTGCTCCGACATAATAGCCTTTATAGAAGCCCCATATATCGGGGTCATGGGTGATGGGGCCCAGCTGCAAACACTTGCCCCTGCCGACGGTATCACCAGCTACATAAAAATAGCTCTGATCTCAGGTCTGATCCTGTCGTCACCGTGGGTCTTCTATCATATATGGATGTTTGTTGCCGCCGGACTTTATCAACATGAAAAACGCTACGTTCACCTCGCCACACCTTTTTCGGCGATACTATTCATTATGGGGGCTTTGTTCTTCGTATTGATAGTGGCGCCGCTTACGCTTAGTTTCCTTGTTAAGTTCAACCAGAGAGTCCTCGGCGTCAACTCCAATTTCACTTTCGCGAACTACATATCTTTCGTAACCATGCTAATGCTGGTCTTTGGCCTGGCTTTTCAGACCCCGATAGCGATTTTCTTCTTAAACAAGACAGGCCTGGTTTCAATCGAGGGGTTGTGCAAGTCAAGAAAATTTGTTCTGCTTGGCATATTCATCGTAGCAGCTATGGCCACTCCGCCGGACGTGGTGTCTCAAGTAACTCTCGCGGTGCCGCTCTACGCTCTGTTCGAGCTGGGGATACTGCTGAGCTGGTTTGCAAGCCGCAAGAAGAAATCACAAGATGAGACCAAATAATGCGGGACCGGCTGCAACCGTTATATCTTATTCAACAAGGCGTTTGACCTGGTAATAGTACGTTGCATAGCGTCCATCGATCTCGAAGGTATTACCTGTGCGTTCGACCTGTTGAGATGTTGGCACACCATAAACATCGACTACATTCACCGAGGTTAGCTCAGCGCCCTTGAACGTGATAGTTGCCCGAACCGGCTCAAGCAGCAAAGGAGGCCCGCCGGTTTCAATCAGTTCAGTTCCGTCATCCTTGTAAACCGTGCCGAACTGTTTGTCCTGTGCCATGGCAGTGATAAGGATGTGCTCCGACTCTATCAGAGGCCGGTTATCCAGCGGCGTAAACAGCAAGCTGATAAATGGCGTTTGACCGACACGTACAGTCACGCCCGGCAAATCATACGTACCGCCGCCGGCAAAACCGATCACGCCTTGTGTCTTTTCGGAATGGATAGTAACAATCCTGCTGTCGCAGTACCAGGTCAGTTGGCCCGTACTGCTACGAACAGTGTGAGTTCGGCTGTCCCAATAGGCGGACAAATTGCCAAGATACGAAGGCTGCTGGTTATCTTCGACCTTGAGGATCACACGCCCAATAGCCATGGCTTCTACAGGGGTATTGCCGTGGGCCAGCAGTTCATTCTCATCGTAACCGACCAAACCATACTCCTGCTGCAGCTTGTCGATACCGGCAAAAATATCGTTTGTTGAGAGCCGGCGTGCCGAGATAATATCGCCCTGAGCAAAGTGATTGTTATATATTGCGAAGGCCAGAGCCGGGAACTGGCCTATGTAGTGCGGAGTACAGGTGACATACGATCTCATGCCGGGCCAGCCATTGCCCATGTAGGCGCGCGAGGCGGCGAAGTGGTAGGACGCGTCCCAACCCTGCAGCCCCATTCCGTAGAATGCAAACAGCGGTGCAATCTCCGCCTTCCACTGGTTGGGCGGTTTCTGCGTCCATTCGGTCATGATGAAGGGCTTGTCCTCGACCTGCCAGAAACCGCTGGAGAGGATGCCACGGCCGGCCTTGTTCATGTGCGTATCGTTGCTGACCGGGCCGGTCGTAATAAAGTGCCCGCCGGCGCCACCCCCAAAGTAGTTGTGGCGGTCGATAGCTTCCATGGCATCATCAGCCCAGAGGTTTGCGGCGGATGCCGCCGGACCGCCGGCCTTCCAGGCCGTGGTTACTGTTATCGCTTTGTATCCCAGATCCCGTAAACGCTGCTCGCGCCGTTCGTAATAACCCCGCTGAAGTTCCGCCAGGAAACGAATAAAGTCGCCCATTCGTTTCTTTTCACTGTTCTTGTTCCAGCGAGGGCCGTCGGCCTCCATCTCCCAGGCGCCGTACATCTTCATAGTGAGATTCCCGACCGAGTCGCCGGACCTCATGCCGTCACCCCAGGCCGTCTTCAGATTCGTATCATTACCGTAGCGGTCCTTCACCCAGCTCATCCACATTGTACCGAGGATTGCAGCATGACGGTCGAGCTTTCCGTTGTTATAGTCGGCCAGATCATTCAGAGGCGAGTGCCAGAAAATACAGTCCTCATTATGCACCTCAATAACAGCCAGCGCCGGGTCATCCTTATATGCCAGAGACGTATATGGATTGACGTGTTCGAGAAGCATTCGTTCCCACTGGAACTCCGCATCCTGCAGCTCTTTCATCATATTAACAACGCCCGAAGTACTTTTTCCGGCACCCTTGTCCGGCAGTTCGTCGTAAAGCTCCGTCGGGTAGCCGTCGTAAGGTGTAATCACGTGGGGGTAGAAAAGCGACCATGTCATGTAGATGCCGTTGCTCTTTAGGATAGAGAACCACCTGTCCCACTTGTCCAATCTGGCAGGATTGAATCGTCGGCTGCGAGGACTGGATTCCAGGGTACCAAGGACACTTTCCACCGGGTGCTGGCGGACCATGTTGATGCCATGCTTGGCGTAAAACCGGGCCTGACGCATCTGTGACTCGACCGTCTCGGTCATATCCGCATCAACACCCCAGAACTTGATTAGTTTGCCATTCTCGAAAACGAAATCCCCGCCCTGTCGCCTGAGGAAACCGTGCGTTCCGGCCGGCTTATCGACAAGGAAGCTCATATCGATAATTGAATCGGGAGAATGTTGGTCAGGTCCGGCCATCAGTATAAACCAATCTTCCGGCCCGGGCGCCGGAGGGTCGGGATCAGGACGTACAACACCCGCAGGAGACCACGGAAAGTTAGTGAAAGCCATAACGTCAATACCCCCGTGGCCTTCTTTATCTGTCCCATTACGGTCTGAAATGCGTATCTTGACCGTATGGGACCCGGATACCAGCTCGAGCATTCCGCCGAAGGTCCATGCGATAAAGTGGATGTCAATACCCGGATCGACCAGGTCAATCCGGTTTGTAACGTACGACAGGTCGATACCCTGCCAGGGCCCGTTGTCGAAGCTGTAACTGTAATCCGCCCCGCCATTTTGATTGCGAAACGGATTGAGGCGAATCCACCAGGTATAACTTCCGCCTTCAGTAACAGAGAAGGTGTAAGTAGCCGTGCCGGAATCGCTGTAATCATTGCTCGTGTAGTGCGAATGCCAATCGCCGTCGGAGACACCCGGCTCGCCCGGCGACAGAAGGTCCTTCATAATTTTACTGTCGTGATACCACGGGCCAGCACCACCTTTTTCAACAAACGTAGATGCGGTATAACTTTCACCTTCAATCCAGATTGCCTCATTGGCCGGGACGGACACTGAAAAAAAAGTCAACAATAAGAACCCTGCGAAAAAAACTCTCGCAAAGACTATCATGTTTTTTTTCGTCATCTTTTGTTTATCCGGGAGCCGTAAAACTAAATTGCCGTCATTTCGAGTGTCACATATAAGCTCTTCCGCTTTTGCCAAATCAGCCGCCCTGCCTCAGAGAATTACTTCCGGAGAGATATTACATATTATTTTAATATGACGCTGCGCAAACAAGATTGAAGACAACGCGATGCGAAATACTAATCAAGTATTACCTCGTCCTTATAATCCGGAACAACTACCTGCCAGCCGGTTTTCTTTCTGATGTAATCGCCGAAATGCTGTGCGCTTTCAGACTCGCCGTGCACGATAAACAGCTTCCTCGGCGGCTTTTTCAATTTGCTCAACCAATTGAAAAGCTCCTCTTTGTCCGCATGGGCGGAAAAACCGTTTATCCTGGCGATTCTCGCATTTACCGGATATTCCTGGCCGAGGATTCTGACCTCTTTCCTGCCGTCAACGATTAGTCTGCCGAGTGTGCCGACGGCCTGATAGCCTATGAACATTATAGTATTTTTGTGATCGGTAATGTTGTTAACCAAATGGTGTTTTATTCTGCCGCCTGTACACATCCCGGAGCCTGCGATAATAATTACCGTATCTTTCCTGTGATTAATCGCCTTGGATTCATCGCTTGTCCCTGTTATTTTCAGTTCGGGAAATTTGAACGGCGATTCATTGTGCCGGATATGTTCGGTCATTTCCTCATCGAAAAGCTCCCTGTGTTTTTGAAAGACCTTCGTAATATTGGCGGCCATGGGACTATCCAGGAAAACCGGCAGATGTGGTATCGCATCTTCAAGCATCAGCTCATTGATGTAATATAGAAGCTCCTGGGAGCGTTCGAGAGCGAAGCTCGGGATGATAATGTTGCCGCCGGCTTTTTTCGTCGAGTTTATAGCCTCGGCAATCATTTTTTTCGTATCTTCTTTGCCCTTATGTACCCTGTCGCCATAGGTGGACTCGATGAGAATATAGTCGGCCTGCTGAAAAAAAGTGGGGTCCTGCACTATTGGTCTGTCCGGCCTGCCCATGTCACCTGAAAAAAGAATGGTACGTTCCTCTCCGTTCACACTCGCCTTAATCCGTATTATCGAAGAGCCGAGGACGTGACCTGCATCAAAAAATGTTGCTTCAAGACCATCGCCGATATTGACAGCCTGCTTGTATTTGACAGGTGAAAACAGGGGACAGCACGCTTCGACATCGGCAATAGTATAGAGCGGGACTTCGGGATAAGGACCTTTTCGACCTTCTCTCTCGTGCCTCTTACGTTTGTACTGGGCATCTTCTTCCTGCAGCTTTGCCGAGTCCATTAAAATAATTTGAGCGATCTCCCCTGTTGCCGATGTGCCGTATATTTTGCCTTTGAACCCTTCTTTGGATAGTTTGGGCAGCAGGCCGCAATGGTCCAGGTGTGCGTGGGTTAAAAGAACAGCATCAATACTTTCGGGTGGAACCTCGAAAGGCTCCCAGTTTCTTGACTTGAAATGTCGTTCCTGATAGAGCCCGCAATCAATGAGAATTCTGGTGCCATTGGCCTGCAGGAGATGTCTCGAACCCGTGACGTTCTGGGCCGCACCGAGAAACTGTAATTTGACCGGCATATTTCACCTCATTATGTTTAACAGCAATTTGAGAATAAAAATATATTTTACAGAATTTTTACTTCTATGTCAAGCAAAGAACACCTGCAGGCCAAAGTAAGGATTTCTTACAGATTAGAAATCACGGAACGGCCTGCGAGGTTCGGCCTCTGCCATCTGTCGCTCCCACTCTGCAAAACGTGACCTGACTTTCTTCAGGATATCGGGCTTTTCACCTGACAGGTCGTGCTGTTCTCCGATGTCACTCGAAAGGTCAAACAGTCCCGAGCCGCGAGATGATTCAACCCACTTGAAGTTTCCGACTCGGGCGGCTTTGTTGCTCCGACGCTGCCAGAACATTTCTTTGCGCGATGACTTTTGTTTGCCCGCCAGGACGGAAGTCATATCGAAGCCATCGAGCACCACGCCCTGAGGCGGCTTAACTCCCGCGGCCCCGCAGAGCATTGGAAATATCTCCATCGAACTGAGAAATTCATCGCTTAGTGTCCCTGCCGGAATTACACCCGGCCAGCGCACGATGCAGGGCACGCGGATTCCGCCCTCGAATGTATCGCTTTTGTTGCCTTTAAGAGGGGCATTATCCGCAACGCCGCTGCCGCCGTTATCGGAGAAAAAGATTACGATTGTATTGTCAGCCAGATCAAGCTCGTCCAGCGTTTGCAGCATCCGCCCAATGGCCTCGTCCATATAGGTGTTAGCGGCCATATAACGCTTACGTCTGGCCAGTTTGGTATCGGCGTCTTCCGGGTCGTACTGGCCGTAGTGCTTTCGAATATATTCGACGGGTGCCTGCGCGCCGGGTCGTGGACGCTGAAGATTCGAACCGCCGTGCGGAGCGTTAAAGGGCACATAGCAGAAGAAGGGACGGTCTTTATTTTCTCTGATGAAGCGTATCGCCTCTCGCCGGAACAGGTCGGTGGTATAGGTTCCTTTGTCCTCTGTAGTCAGCTTGTCGCCTCGCCGCATCGAGTGAACTCCGTAGCGTTCGTGCGTCCAGTAATCGACGCCGGTATTGGTAAAGCCGTAAAACTCATCGAAGCCGCGTTGCAGCGGCAGAAAGCGGTGCAGTTGACCAAGGTCCCACTTGCCGAAGATTCCGCTTACGTAGCCGGCCTTTTTGAGCGCGCGGGGAATGAGCACTTCACGCGTATCCATGCCGCCTATCATTTCCCACGAGACGGCGTATTCAGAATCCGAATACAGATGGTCGTGATCGACAAGGTCATTGCGGAACATATCATAAGTGCCGTTGCGCTGCGGATAACGTCCGGTGAGCAGGCTGCCTCGTGACGGCGTACAGGCCGGCCACGTGACGTAAAAACTCTTCAGGCGAACTCCACCGGCAGCCAGCCGGTCGAGACTGGGCGTCTTGACTTCCGTGCTGCCGTAACAACCTAAATCTTTGTATCCCTGGTCGTCGGAAACTATCAGTACAATATTCGGCGGCCGCTTGCCCGCCATTCGTTTGGAAATGTTCATGCAACCCGGCATGGCAAGTGTCATTACTCCAAGGCCTGCAAATTTAAGATATTCGCGTCGATTCATCTTCATAGCAACTCCTTTTTGTAAGCATTTTATTTTGATTACTCGTTCTTCAGCCGGAATTCGTAGAGATTGTCTCCCAGCTCGCGACAGGCCCGGACTATCTCCGGGTAAGGGTTGTCGCAAATGTCAATGAAGCCAATCTGGTAGTTTTCTCCGTCGCTGCGGCCTGTTGTCGCCTGGTCCTTGTACTGGAACCAGTGTGTGCCGACGATATAAGGATTACGCAACGCACCGCTGACGTAACTTTTATACTTGTCGGCACGGTCCTGCTGATTGGCCGCCTTCCTCAGTCCCGTGTGGAACATGCCACGATCCAGCGCACCGAAGTGGAACTCGCCGATGATTATCGGCCTGTCGATTCCATCCGGCAGGCGGTGCTCGGCAACACTGTAAGAGTAACGATTGTAGCCAACAATATCGCAGAACTTTGCTGCGGCCCGCGCGGCAAGGTCGTTGACCCAGGCAAACCGGCAGCCCATATAGAGCTGATCCGGCGCGAATTTGTCGAACTCTTCACGAATGATGCGGAAGTAGGTCTCCGCCGTTTTCGTATAAAAGGCCGTCAGGTCGGCCCACGCTTTCTCTTTATCAGGAGCCTGCCGGCTTTGCAACAAAGCATCCCACGTGGAATAATCTGTCGCCCATGCGCCATTCAGATTGCCAATTGTTATGTACTTAGCTTTCAAGTCGTCGAGAAATACCTTCTTGGCAGGCTGCTCGGCGGGTGAGATCAGCGTGGCCAGGGCCAGTGACACTTCGTCACCCCAGGCCAGTTCATTGTGTACAAAGTAGCCGATGCACCAAGGGTCGCCGATTGCTTTGCCTTGTTCCGACATAAGCTGCGAACGCAACATTCTGCGAAAGCTCGGGTCAAACACGTCATAGAACTTGCCCCAATAACCCTCGGAACCTTCCAGTCTTCTGGCATCGAAGTTGATAGTGCAGACATAGGGCGTCTTCCGCATCAGGTAAATATCCGGGTCCGACCAGTTGGCAATAGTGTTCAATCCCCAGCTTTTGAGTCTGCGATGAGTTATATCCGCAAAAGAGCCGGGCCAGTCCAGGCCATACTTGCGCAGAAAGTTCGCCCGGCTGAAATCGTAGGTCTTGTAGGGCGAATGGTCCCTGTAATACCCATGCGCAGCCCCTCTGCCGGTACCGTAGAACTCCGCAAAAGGTGAGCCGGCATCTGGCAGATTAAGAAAATAGTGTTCACGGTCGGTTATCGGTGTCGCGTTTGCACTGCGGACGCAATCGATGCCATGTGACCAGAATATTCGCCCCAGCGGATCAACCATCCACCACTTACCCTCGTACTTCTCGACACGGAAAAAGCCCGTGGCTTTCAGCCTGGGTCCGGCGGTCCAGCCGCCGTATATATTGCGGTCGGCCGGCCCGGGATTCGCCGCAAGGTCTTGCTCCTCAGCTTCACCATTCGCGACCAGCTCCTCCATAGAGTGAGTCTTGCCCGGCCAGTCACTGTGGATGAATTGACCGAACTGGTCGATGAACGGGAAGAAAGTCTTTACATCCAGCGTCTCGACGTGACCGCCGGCGCAGATATTTTTGACCTCAAATACGTGGTCGATATCGGGCTTGCTGACGAACACAAGCAACTGGGTGACATTGGAGGCATCGACCTTGCCTGAATGTGCAGGCGCCCCGCGCATTCCAATCAGCTCCACCGGCTCTGAAAGCCGCCACGGAGTAGGAAACAGACGCACAGAAAGTTTTTCGGCTGCTTGAGACTGCACAGTGATACTTTCCGTCACACAATTCTTATTGCCGTCCGCGCCGGGATTATCAACACGGCAGTAAACCGTAACCGGTTCGTTCGCGATGTTCCTGATATCGATGGACACATATTCATACTTTGAGAGGTCCCATTTTCCGGCCGGTGCTTTTAATGTAATGCCCGGCCACTGTTTACTGTGACCTGTTTCAACACGTAAGGCCCCAGCTTCGGTAAGCCTCGCCGTTGCATCAGTCGTCAGGACCGAGCCGATGTCGAAGCCTCTGGAAAAATCGAAAAGAACCTGCTCGTCCGCGAACAGTGAAGGTGAACACACCAGAAGACAAACGCAAACAAGCACTGAAACATCTCTGGTAAACTTTACAATACCCATCAGTTTAGCTCTCCGAAATAATATATCTGCTGTTACCTGCAACGTCTATTTACAACTGGTCTTGTTAACTGCCTTGTTCGGACTTACCATTTAATCTGATATGATATGCAAAATCATCGCCGTTTGTCCGGAACTTCACAAGATTCACCTCACTGTCAAATTCAACACTGCGAATAGTGTCGCCGTTTTCATCAACGGCAACGACAGACTTTACCTGCGATTCCCCAATGCCTGTCAATCTGTCGATGCGAATCTCAACAGTGAAAGCACCGCTCTCAGGCAGTGGCGTAACAACAATCATGCCGTTCTTTTGTTCGAAACGAAACGCGCCGCCTGTCACCACAGGACCAAAGTCAATCGACTCGTCCCGGTTAAAGTCACGAGCGTTGAAGTAGCCGCCGGCTGAACTTCGTGACTGTTCGACGATGACGCCGTTAATTTTTTCGACGCTCGATTGAATCCGGCCATTTAGTGCGAAGTATCCGTACTGAGGCAAAGTCTTGCCGGCTGCCACCCAATCCTTTTCGCCGCGATTGACGTAAACCCGCGCCCCGGATTTCCATGTGATGATTTGCCTGTGAATGTCGGCCTGCACAAATTCCACACCTTCAATCTCATCGAGCGCAATGCTCCGGACAAAATCCTGCGCCAGCCAGTATTTGCGAACAGCACCGCGACCAAAGGCCCCCCTGTCAATCATAAGCGCGTGCCCTTCGAGAATCTCGGCACTTATGTAATCATCACTTTCTATGCCGTGACTGCTGCGCTCCCGACTGCCCTGATAACGGTTCGAGTAGCCCACACCGTGGAGGCTGAATTTATCGTGGAGGACGGCATCGAACCACGGCACCCGCTCCCAATCTTTGCATACGAGTTTTATACAAAATCTTTCACTGACAGGCAAAAGCTGCAGGTGCTGACAATCGGACCCGTCAAGGTATCCGATAAGCTGGTCGTGTCCCGCCTCTGAAGTCATGGGTGCATTGCCGCCGAGGTAGTCCCGTATCCATGAGAAGGCCTCGCCCCAGGATTTTCGTGTTTCAAGCATCGAGTGGAAATCTCCATGTCTGTCGTAGAAGTCGAAGCACGGCAGCGATGTGAAAACATCAATGAAATAATGCGTCGGCCTGAGATTCGGCCCGATCAATTTAATATTACGCTGCACGAACGGCATAATATGGTCCGGCCGCCAGCGATAACTCTGGGCATCACGGCCTTTATTAATCCAGGCCTTAATCGGCTCACCTTCTTCTGTAAAGCAGATATGGTCGTAGCTGTAATCGGCCGCATCGGGATAAAAATCGATATAATTATCATGCAGGCCCCATGGGATATCAAAATTGGAACAGACCTCTGCAATCTCCAACATGTCTTCGACTGTGCCGAGCTGCGGCTGCGGCGGATAAATATCGGGCAAACGATAGTCATAACCCCATCGCTGCCAAACGTGCACGGTCAGCAGCGAATCGGTCAGGCCGTAAGCAATCATGCGTTTCATAGTATCAGCTATTTCACCGTAGCGCCCGCCCCAGATGTCGAAAACAAACCGGCCTGACTTACGCTCGAATCCGCCTGACGGCTGTTTGTCGAACAAAGGACGGTACTTTCGCGCACAATCAAATGCACCGTCGGTACCCGGTACAAATGTCATCGTAGCATCGAGGTGTGTGTGAAGCGAATAAATCCCCTGCCCGGGATTCACTTCAAGATAGTCCGGCGGATTGTCGCAGGCAACCAAAAGCGAAAGTCCCCCCTCAAAGTCGAATCCAACGTGACTCGTAGAAAGATTGTGTCCGCCGAAATTTGCTCTGAAAGGTTCCGGCTCGATAATACAATATCCGTGGCCGTAGTAAACACGAGGGGCCCTGCGGTCCGCCCTCCCCAGCGCCATATCGGTAATTCGCCTGGGGCACTCAAGTCTCATCCGCAAGCCGCTCTTGTCCTTCCAAATCTCCGCAGTTAGATTAAACTCTTCTCCATCAAGCGAAAGGAGATGTTTTATAATTAGTTTCCCGGATAATGTATCTTTTTCAGCAGTGACCTTTTGCACCATAATCTGCGATGGGCCGCGGCCGACCGTATGCTGCAACACCGAGCTCTGCAAACCATCAAAGACCACATTACTGCTGCCGCGGCCGAATGCAATGGCAGAATCAAACAGGCCGCTCCTGCCCAGGACAAGTGCCGCAACACAATCATCATCAAGTCTGAAAACAAACTCGCCGTCGCCTGCTGTTTTCTCCGACCGTATCAATTCCCTGGCGCACCTTCGAAGTTCCTGTCGCTCGGCATCTGTCGTCTCCGGTGGCAAAGTCCCCGCAACGACCATCGGCTCGCCCCAATAGGACGAATCACATGTCGTGTTGCGTTTCGGCCCCGGATGGCTTTCAAGCCGCAGAAGTATCAGCCTGCCGGCGAACCTGCTCAGGTCCACCTCCCCATCCAGCCATTTTTTGCTGTCGGTATGTCGCTCGAAAAGTTTCTCGTCACCGGCCCACACACGAAACGTTACACCATCACTGGCAGGCTCCGTCTCCGAGTTGTCGCGAATGGCATTGGCAAAAACCAGCTTCATCTCAGTAACTGCCGGCAGTTGGAGCAAAAACTCGGCAAAGATTGTTCCGCCTCCGGGTTTCCAGGGCGGATGCATCACAATTGTTTGCTTTGTCGTACCGCGAGTGATAAGACCACTTGAAAAATTAGCAGACGAGCGGACCGAAGAACCCTTCCACCCGACAGGCATATATACCAAAGGTTTGTCGTAGTAGCACCACGCCACTCGCTGGGTCCGCAACAGCCAAAGCGGCAAAACTCCATGAGGCGGAACAACGTTCACTGGTAATTCAGCCGGTTCCGAAGACGAAGGTGCTGCCTTGCTGAAATTTGATTTTACTATCTGAACAGCGTGCATCGTCACATCCCGATCTGGATGTTGAAAAGTGGCGTAAATGTGAACCGGATAGAGTGCGGAAAATGCACCTTTGCCGGCAGCTACTTTAAAGACAGTTTGTGCCTGCCCGCCGGGCGCAACTGTGATACGCTTGTTCTCTTCGCCCACCGCATACCACTCGTCCACGAGGCCGGCCATTTGCAAACGTACAATCAGGGAAGATTCTCCGGTATTGCTGACGGTAACTTTCACATCCTCCGGCTTGTCGTAGTCGGTCACATCCTCGATGTCACCTATTACAAGCTTCAGCGGAGGTTCGCTGACAATATGCCCGTTGAACGCGATTGCGGTGCCGGCAGTCAAAAAAAGCAAAACGGCAAATCCGATTCGAAAAGCCTTTGTCATAAGCACCTCGATAGATTTTTGAAAACCTTATTTCTTTAAAGCAGGCCCGTTACAACCGTGTGGACAAGCTATTCAACAGTCCGGCCGTATATCACGTTATTATCATACGTTCGACCTTCGCCATCGTGGGGACAGTGAAAATACGATGTGCCGGGCCAAACCTTCGGTAAAAGAGCCGGCTTTCCCCTGACGGCAGAATCAAGGTGCAGCAGAGCCAGCGGCTCAAGAGCATCAAACCTGGCGTATATATGTTTCCTGCTGTTCACAAAGTAACCTTTATGGAAGCGAGCTGTCAGGATATTGTCACCAATCTTTCCGGCCATGCTCAGGTAAGCCGGGCTTCCGGTTTTTTTGTAGAGTTCAAGAAATCCGAGAAGAGCGGCAACTTCCGAACAATCAGTGAGTGTCTTGAGCTGCGGTTCGTCCTTTGCAGTTGCTCCGATGTCACCAAAGTTGTTGCCGCCTGCTATGCTCCGGGCCATCTCCCACATAAATTCGTCACCCGTGACACGATATGCCAGGGTGTATGCCCATAAATCCATCGGTCCGGCCCGCCCCGCCTTCAGCACCCTGCCCTTTGGCCCGAAATAACCGACTTTCCTGCATACATATCCTTCCATACTCGTACCATCGGTAAGCATTGGAATAAATGAGTTGTCGCTTTTGCGATAGGCCGCCTTTCCCCAGGCGGTCAATTCTTCGAGCGCCCACTGTGTAAATTCCTCGCCATCCTTTCCTGTTATTTCTCCAAGTATGAACTGACATATCCGGGGCTTTACCTGGGGCGTGCTGCCATAGCACGGAAACAGTGTCCCTTCCACCACAAAATGTCCCTTGAAGTCGTCGCCGTACTGATACTGAGCTCGGTCTCCGCGAATACCGGGAGCACACGAGGCGGTTCTGCTCTGACTGAACTGATATCCACTGATGCCGGTTTTGGGATTTCTGGTCTCGACGTACCGCTTTGCCAGTCGCTTGCTCCAGATAAGCGGCTCCTTCCGGCCGGACAGTTTCGACAGCATCGCCCCGGCATAGAATAAATCGCTGCCGGTATTGAGAAACGAAAGCCCCGTGCCCCAGAAGAATACCGGGCCGGCCTCATATTCATGCTCCCACGGATTGCCGAATTGCTTTTTCATATTACCGTGCCGGTTCATCTCCAGGTTCGACCAATCGAGAATGTGGGCCGCCCAGAACGTCTCCAGAAACTGTTTAGTGGCCTGCGGATTTACCTCCCACATCAATTCATAATAGGGATAATTGCACTTCAATTCATGATTGTACTGTTCCATACAAAGCTCATCCGCCAGAGCGTCGTAGGCTACGTGTCCGCCCCAGTGCAGCAGACCGTTGGGGCTCCTGAGATTCGCAAAAGCGTACTCAGTCGCCTCGACAGCCGCCCCTCGGTACTTAGCGTCATTCGTCAGCGACGTCAGACCATCCAGCACCCGGAACAGGTTCTGCTGGCTGGCCATATTTGAGAGGATCCATACTTTGCCATCTCTTTTCCATTTCGCCGGCTCGCGCGTATTTACATTCAGCCCGTCGATGAACAAAGGCGTATGTTTCGGCCCGTAATTATCCCTGCCGTACTTGAGGACATTATCCGCGAAGGTACGTACGGCATCGAAATACCTGTTATCCTCGCCGGCAAAGGCACGGCCGCCGATCAACACGACCAGGATTACTATCAGGATTCTTGATAACTTCATTGCAAATACCTTTCAATTTTTCAATTAACTCCGGTCCGCAGCGTCAGAAGATACCACATCGTCTTGTATTGGGACGACAGGTCCACATAGTTTTTGTCACCTTCAACTCGAACAGGTACTTCCTTGCTCGCAAGGCCATCAGGCCCAAGCGCCTGGCATCTCCAGCTGCCGTCAGGAATCATTACAGTTCCTTCCACCGTTTCAATCTGCACGGGCCCGTGACCCCACTGGAGCCCGACTGTCTGCCTGTCCTTCGAAAACTCCATATCCACATTCTCACACCTGCCGCACGCAGTAATCAGTATCTTTCTGCTGTCCCACCAGGGCGCTCCATCGAGCGGAGTGGCCGTGATTACGGCAAAGGCAGGATTGTGGATATTGGAGCGTTCGAACCTTCTCGCGTTTCCCGCCAGAACACCTGCTCCTGCCCGCACAGCATACAATCCCCTGCCGTCCTCAACCGACCATACCAGCTCTGTAGGAGACTGCTCCGTCCCCTCAGCGTCCGACGAAGGACTAAGACTTACATATAACTGATTACCAAGCACTTTCTGGCTTGTTGCACCACAGGCCTCGACAACGGCATCGAACATGTCACGGTCATACTTCAGATGCAGCTCAGCTAACTGATGTACAACATCCGAAGATTGACTCAGGACTGCAACCAGACGACCTTTAAGCGATGCAACAACCCCTTCACGGAAAATGGCCGCTCCCGCCCGCATAAAGCCCCACTTGGCGGGATTTGTGTCGATGTCAAAGTAGCTGTTCAGGTTATCTCTGTCCCACTCGTCCGAACTGTGCGAGTAGGTATACAGCCACACGCCGTCCCAGTCCTGTGCCGCGGCAAAGGATGCGATTACCGGAACACACTCAGCCTGAGAATCAAGAGGGGCCGGGTGGTTGTATTCGCTGAGCGTATAGGGTTTGTTGCAGAGACGCTGGGAGGCCAAACGAAACAATGGAGCTTCGTCGGGGTAATCAGTCAGAGGCTTTTGATTGACGAGCCAATTGCCACTGTCCCACGGCTTGCCCGGAAACCGCGGGTGCTGCCAATAGGCGTGAGAATCAATAAAGTCCATATCGCTTTGGGCATAAAGACCCAGCGGCCCGTAGACAATCGTACCGGTCACAAGCGCCCCGCATCGCAGGTCTCCCCTGACGAAGTTGCGCATCTGGTCGAAGTAACTTTTTTCCGTTTCAGCCATAAAACACATCCGGGCGAGTGTCCGCTTCGGGCTTTCGTTGTCGGAAATAAGTGCCACACTGCCGGTCTCGACGGACTCGTCCCTGCCCAGCCCCACCCTGCCGCCGGCTTGAAAACGGATATTCGCAAGGTACACCGGCACATTGCCGCCGCCGACAGCAAAACTCAAACGGGCATTATCGTCGGCTTTGGCAACAAAACCAAATCGATACGTCTGCCATTTCTGATTTAATTCCGCCTGCCGCGACAAACCGAGGTTTTTCCAGGGGCTATTCGCCTGACTGATACTGCAAGTTATCTGCCTCGGCTTATCGGCGGCTGCTTCAAACATTACCGTGTAATACTGCCCCGCCCTGACGGTAAAATCCCCCTGATTAAGCTGAAGATGCCATTCGGTATCATCAGGTTTGTCAATCTCGATACACAGCGCATCGGCGGACTGATAGCGCCGAAGGGACATTGAAGCCATGCACCCCGAATGCTGCTCCAGGTTCCAATCCTCTGGAATATTTTTACCCGGTACGGTCGTTTGGAAATTGCCGTTGCTCAGGATATTCTTTTCGAGCGGCTCGGCGCCATCCGACCAGTCACTTCGAAGTTTATCATCCGAGCCGTAGCGTTCTTTAAGCCAGGCGTTGAATTTCTGTTTGAGAATATTATTGTAATATTCAGGAAGCACCCGCAGTGTTTTCTCGCTACTCCACATGAAAAAACTGTTCTCATTGGTGATTTCAACTATGGCGACAGCCGGATCATCCGCGTAACTGACCTTTCTATATGGATTCACATGCGTCAATAGCTGGCGTGCATACTGCTTTTGAGCGTCAATCAGCGCAGGCGTGAAAATATTGAAGATTTTATCATATTTAAGGTTGGTCTCGGGCAATCCCAGATATTGGCTGTGCACCCGGCCAACGTGGAGATTGATATTGACACAAATCCCGTGACGGGCAAGCTGGTCAATAAAAAAGTCAAGCCTGTCGAGGGCTTCGGCGCTGATGCCCTTGCCGTCATTGGCGTTCCATATCCCTCGCGGCCACCAGGCGGTGTCCATATGATGACACCGGACAGTATTGACGCCGGCAGCAGCTAAGCGAGCGGCAATATAAGGGGCATCCTCATGCCTGGGAAAATTCGCCCCGAACGACAGATTGACACCCCAGAGCCGGACACGTTTGTCCGCGCGATAGAAGTGGCCATTTTTCACCTGCAGGCGGTCGCCGTTGGTCTCAATCGGCTCAAGAGAAGTGACCGCTATCAGCGATTTGGGATTCGGCCTGGCAGGAATCACGAAAGGAACGAAATCCCCCGCCTGCGCACCGCTGCAAATAAAAGCACAGGTTAGAAGTGCAAAAATTAAAAGGCGTTTCGTACACTTTCTTCTTATGCCCCTGTGCAAATTATTACAACCTTCCTGAAACGTCATAGTTATCTCCCATTTACTTATAATTATGCTTTTTCATAGTACAGATCCGTGGCAAACTACCGAGGTTTGTCCGTTTAACTTAACTACCGGAAAAGCTCACAGGAAATGATATAAACTGCACTCTGCACTATCAATAGAAAAACGAAATACGGCTGATTTTATATTATTCACCATAGAATTTCCAAAGGTGCTTGCATAAAGACCGATCAGGCAATATGATGGGTGGCGATAATACTCTGAGACAACTCAAATGGTTAGTGTGATTGCGAGCCAGGCAAAGCAATTTCTCCCGTTTGAGGCTGTGAGTGTGCCGTGGACTTTGAAAAAGCTCTCTCAATGACAATTAACCGCCTCAGGTATTACAGACTATAAATATCGAACATAAATATGAAATACGGAGTGGACAATGTCGCATAAATTCATAAATAAAATCGAACCCGGAGAAACAATCAACGATATTTATATTATCAACAATCCCATACTGCGAAGCACATCAAGAGGCGATTTATATATCGCAATGTACCTTTCTGACCGCAGCGGACAATTGAACGGGCGGATGTGGCAGGCGTCCGAAACGATTTACAAGGCGCTGCCGCAACCGGGTTTTGTCCATATACAGGGCCGAAGCGAGCTTTACCAGAACAACCTGCAAATCATCATAAATAATATCAGTGTTGTGGATGCAAGCAAAGTCAACATCGACGATTTTCTTGCCCGAACAGACAAGGATATCGGGCAGATGTTCGAGGAGGTAAAGAGCATACTCGACCGAATAAAAAATACGCAATTGAAGGCACTGGCAGGAGAGTTTTTAGCGGATGCCGAACTGATGGACAAATTCTGCAATGCGCCTGCTGCAATGAAACTGCATCATGATTGTATCGGCGGACTGTTGGAGCACACCCACAATATGCTGAAAGTAGCGGTTGTGGTATTGCCATTTTATCCGGATGTGCAGGTTGATTTGGTACTGGCCGGAATTTTTCTCCACGATATCGGCAAGACCGAAGAGCTTTCATATGATATGGCCTTTTCATACACCGACTCAGGCCAGCTAATCGGGCATATTGCCAAGAGCCTTCTTATGATAAATCAAAAGGCTGATATATTGAGAGCCAGGGGCACCCGGATTGAGGAAACGGTCATGGACGCTCTCGGGCATATTATCCTGTCACATCACGGCCAATACGAATTCGGCTCGCCAAAGTTGCCGGCAACGGCCGAGGCATTTATGGTCAATTATATCGACGATCTGGACGCAAAGATAAGCCAGGTAACAGCCGCGATTGATGATGAGACAAGCGATTCAAACTGGACAGCATGGAAAAGTGCTTTGCAAACGCGGCTCTACAGAAAACGCCTCGAATAAGCGGCAAATTTCCATACGGCTCGAATCAGGCAAAACGCAGGATTTGGTATTATGAATAAATCACTAAACAACCTGGCCGAGCTACCCCCCCAGAGAATTCAGCTCGGCCAGCTTGCTGTGACCTCTTTGTTGAAACAACATTCATTCTCTGTGAAAAAGGCCATTTAGAAACAAAAACACTTTCTTGTTATAAAACACCCCCCCATTCAGCAAATATCGAACATTCCGGGGTAATTTAGTCATAAGAATATCCGCACTGTGACAACGGTATGTCACACCTCGGAAAAAATTCTGGAATTCAGGTGGATTTTGATTAGATGCTTTGTACTAAGTCTCGCTCAATTACTATGCCGGAAAACCGCCAGATCTTCTCGAATTGCCTGTAGGGCATCAATCTCGTACCCGTAACAGGGTCAGCAACAGTAACTGCATCTTCCGAGACTTCCAGGACAGCAAGACAATGATCTAAAAGGAAAGCGTCTCTTACTACAGCTAAAGTAATACCTACCTTCCTGAGTTGCTCGATAGAGTCGAAGCGACGGTACCGGCACCTTAGGCCATCGGCACCGTATCGATTTTGAAGAGCTGATGAAAGGCACGCCGGGAGAGTGCCTGTTACCGGACTTGAATAAGAAAGGACGGCTAATTCTCCCTCTTCGGCGGATAAGCCTAATTTTCCAAGGGCCGTTACCGCTGCGGCCGGTCCACATGTGTAATCCGTAGTTTGGCGGCAAACACCATTGGAATCAAACCTTGTTTGAAGACCTGAAAGCCGGTCTTTGATCAAAGCCGGAACAAGAAAAGGCAAAACCGAGAACCAGGTTACAAACACAGCCATCAAGAAACAAACGATAAACTTCTCTAATTTGTGAGGAAGACGTGATAACGGGACAGTCAGGCCCATAGATACGGCTAATGATAAAATTACGAATCTGACCCGCCCTGTCGCTACCCAGGAAAAGGGCCAGGTAAAGTACAATGAATTATTTAATCTGACAAGGACCAGCATCCCTATTAGTATAGCAGGCAGAAAATAGCCCAATACCCAATAGTCTTTTCGAAAACCCGAAAAGACTCGACCAAGAAAAATACCCAGAAAAGCTATTAGAACAACACCGATAGTTTCAAGCCAAGGATTCATTTCCACCCTTTCAAACACCCTGTATTAACAAAACTATTCTATCAAATCAAGACACAAAAGTCAAGTTAATAATGATAGAACTTCAAAACGAATCCTTAACATAATCCAGTTTGAGATTGTTGACTGTGTGATTCGGACGTATAATCAGCGGAACAGAAAAGCTCAAATTACAATCATCTTTTTAACCGGAAAGGTTTATTATGAGACTATTGAAGCCGGGAAATGAATGGTTACTGACGGTATTTGCTGTTGTAGTGACATGCGCTTCGGTCACAACCGCGGGCGATTCGACTAAAAGGATTGAGATATACGGGGCAAATCCGGCTTACTGGCAATATGACGGCAAACCGATACTGCTGCTGGGCGGCAGCAAAGACGACAACCTGTTCCAGATTCCGGATTTGAAAGAGCACCTGGATCTGCTCAAGTCCGTGGGCGGCAACTACGTGCGTAACACTATGTCCAGCCGGGACGAAGGTAATCTTTGGCCGTTCAAAAAGTCAAACGACAGCTACAACCTGGACCAATGGAACGAACAGTACTGGCGAAGGTTCGAGAACTTCCTTACACTGACCCACGAGCGGAACATTATTGTTCAGATAGAAATCTGGGCGACTTTCGATTACTATCGCGAAAATTGGGCTGTCAATCCGTTCAATCCGAAGAACAACATCAACTACACCGCCGAGCAGACCGGCCTGCCGGTAGAGGTCAGCACTCACCCCACCCGTACCGGCAACAACTTCTTCTGGTCGGTCCCGGCCGAACGAAATCAGAAAATCGTGCTGAAGTATCAACAGCGCTTCGTGGATAAGATACTTTCTTATTCACTACAGTTCGGCAATGTCCTCTATTGTATGGACAATGAAACATCAGTGACAAAAGAATGGGGCAAATACTGGTCCCAATACATCAAGGCAAGGGCCAAAGCCGCCGGTGTTGAGGTGCATACGACGGAAATGTGGGACCCCTGGGACCTGGCGCATGAAATGCACAGCGCGACGTTCGACTACCCGGATATATATTCCTTCGTGGATATCTCGCAGAACAATCATCAAAAGGGGCAAAAACACTGGGATAATTCACAGCTTCAGCGTGCACGGATAGCTGATAAAACCCGCCCGCTGAACAATGTAAAAATCTACGGAGCCGACACCGGCAGATTCGGCAACGACAGGGACGGGGCTGAAAGGTTCTGGCGTAACATCTTCGGCGGCTTGGCTTCGGCTCGGTTCCACCGCCCGGACTCAGGCCTGGGGCTGGGTGAAAAAGCACAGGCGAATATCAGGAGTATGCGGCTGATCACCGATAAGATGAATATCTTCACTTGTGAGCCTCATAATGATTTGCTTTCGGACAGGCAGTCCAACGAAGCCTATTGCCTGGCAAATCCGGGCAAAGAATACGCCGTATATTTCCCTGACGGCGGTGAAGTCATGCTAAATATAGGCTCATTAAAGAAACCGGCCGCAGTCCGCTGGCTCGACATCATGAAATGTCAATGGGTAAATACGCAGGATATCAAAAGCGGGAACGAAATAAAATTACAGTGCCCGTCACGAGACTATTGGGCTGCCCTTATAACAAACCAGGATTAAAAAGCGAAATACGACAGTATTATTTTTGATAACGCATCAGCAATCAAAACTCATCGAAAAATGCACCCTCTCCGGGGCAGGCGAACCCCATTAAGTTCCTGGCCCGTATCAAACAGATCGAATTCTGAACAAACAAGTAAGTAGCAAAGTACCAACACGATGATAAACTAAAAAATACTCCAAAGTGTCGTTTTGGCAAGAAGGGATATAAAGCCTATTGTGAAAAGAATACAAAGCACTATGATCCAGTTATCGTATGTATTGTAGTCTGTTTGATTATGCGGTTGTTTTCTCTCGTATTCTGCTGGATTGTGGCGTTCTTGCCAATATGAAGTACTCGCATTTACGTTGTCTAAAACTCGTCTTTCTCGATTTGACATGAATAGACCCTCCCAGTATAAAATATAAAACATAAATACCCAAGTGCAAATGAGCTAACATTAAAGTATGGATAAGAGGCCGGTATGAGGTTTGGAGCGCGCCCACTATACGATTAAACAATTGCCACAATAGGGCTTACGCAAAATACAAGAAAACTGGACGGATATATTATCGGTACCATTTAGTTCTGATAAAATTGTGCGTCCAATCAAATTTTTTAACCGATGTCGTACGTCGGCGGCCTGCCCCATAAAATTCCAACTCCTCATATCGAAATCCTACGCAGGACACCTAACGGCGGAAAAAAATTCTAAATTCGAATCATCAAAATGCCAAACCAGCAATCTAAATAATCAATAGCAAATAATCAATAATCAATCGCCACGCCTTTCATTAACAAGCAAAACTCAGTCACTAATCAATCCTTTTCTGTGAGCCTGCCTACCCTTTATTGGTCTTTGTGAAGTAAACTATGGATTCACTCGAGGCCACATACATCTCATTCCCGCACTTACCGCATTTGAAGGTCCAGACCAAGACCGGCCTTCCAGGAAATAGCTTTGCGAGCAACACCTCGCTAAACACCTTCAAAGGAACGTATAAAAGGGTTGCAATCACCGCCCAAAGAAACGGCACACCAAGCAAAACGCTTCCGATTAGTGTCCCGACCAAAACAGCGATTACTCCAGCCAGGATTTTTGCAAATTTAACTAATCCCGGCCTCTCGGTCGAGGTGATCTTGCCGGTAGATATGAGTTCGCCCATACCAGATTTGCAGGAAAGGATATCATCATGGCCTTTGAACTCAACATTTTTATGGCAGCCCGAACATTCGAGGATAAAGCCTTTACCAGCTACGTTGGCGCTCCACCAGATAAATCCCGTGGGCAAGTCGAACTTGTCCCCATGGGTTGTGGAATCTTTATTTCCGGTGACAATCTGATCGGGTGCGCTGCTACCTTCTGGTTCGGGGCTTATTTGGGGCTCCATTATGGTTTCATCTAATGCCTTGTCTTCCACATTTTCCTGTATTCTTACTGACTCGGCCACATTTACGTGCTTCTCTACAGGCAATACTCCTTTGAGATTTCGAACATTCCGGGATCTTACCGCCGCCAAAACCGCATAGAGAATCAAGCCGGACAACGCTGTAATTATGGGCCATGCAACAGTATTTACTCGCTTATCCGAAAAAAACACATAGTGGTCGAAGTCAAGTTTACAAGATATTGCCCAACCGTAGAAGAAGGGTACAAATACTATCCAGAATATTGAAAGCCAGACCCAAACGGGACCGATCAAAGGTTTCTTGCGGCCGGCGCGTTTGGCAACAAAATGCCGCTTTGCTTTATGAAACAGTATGCCTACTAACGCGACGACAATCCCAACGACAACTGCCGTGATGGCAGCCCCGGAGAAAGCAAGCACTCCTCGTTCCTGATATTGCTTCGATATGTAAACACTGGGAAAGTTTTTGATAAGCATAGCTCCCCAGATTAGCATAGGCAAAAACACTGCCGCCGTGCCGATCAAAAATCTTGTGAGTATTTTCTCAAAAAGAACCAAAGCCAAGATACATGCTATAAGCTGGAAAAGAATAATCGCTCCATCATCACCATTGATACTGAAGCCGATTGCTGCCGCGCTAACCAGAAGATGTAAAGCTGTTAAATAACGCTCACATAAAGTCATGACTCACCTCCTTACTTCCTTTAGCACGGTCTTCCCATATAATCTGCTTAGCAGATAGGGCGGGCTTCAGCCCACCAACCAGATCCAGCATTAATAATCACAACTCAGCGAGAAATGTACCATACACCTTAAATCCCCTTCGGTAAACGTCCCTAATATTCCCTTGGAACCGCTGGTTCTGTGATTCAATCACTTGGTCCACGCGTGAACGTCGTAAATAGCCCTGACATGGAGGCGCGACAGATAGCTATATTCAGGATTGGAATATTCCACGTGCTTGACTCCTGTGGGGATTCATCTGCACTTCTGATATTTGCGGAAATGCGGACAATGCTCTTCTTTCGCTTTTTCCACTTGGTCTTGATTTTAATTAGATATTTCTCTCCAGATATCCCCATCTGTTCCGTCGTGCAAACTCCATCTCCTACTGTACGAACGAGGTCTTCATGGGACATCGTCCTAAACCGATCAAGTTCATTATTGAGAACTGACTTTGCTTCTTCCTTGTTCATCATTGCTCACAGAACTATGTATATATGGTTTCCGTATAAAACTCCAGAACTCTTTGAATGTCAGTATAACACCCCTTTGCCCGAAGTCCGTAGAAATTTCCAGGGCCACCATACTTAATTCTATCTGATGTAGTAGGGTGGCGGCTTGCCCCCCCCAAATTCTAAATCCTAAGATCGAAATCCTCCGCAGGACACCTAACGGCGGAAAAAAATTCTAAATTCGAATTGCCAAAAGCAGCCCAAAGGCAATCCTCTTGCCTCTAAAGCGATAACGGTTCGCTGGACTTAAATATAATTTCATAAAACGCGGCTCCAAATTATAAGTGCTGGAATATTAGGCTATCCCTATATTTTTCTAAAAAAATTGATCAATTACAATCGTAAATAGCAAATCGAAAATCGTCAATGACAAAGGCTGTCCCTAGTAGTTCCTAGTAGTTATACTCCTTGGGGATGCCTTATGGTATTGCCCCACCAAATTCTAAATCCTAATGCGGCAATCTAAATAATCAATAGCAAATAATCAATAATCAATCGCCACGCCTATCATTATCACGCACAACTCATCGAAAAATGTACTGTACCCCTTTACTTTCACAATGAGAGGGAGAAATAGGTAAGGTATCCCCCTATTTCCTAGTTTCTAAATTTCTACGTCTTTTGATGCCATAGAATAATGCAAAGATGCAAACGACAAAGATTGGAAGCACACCTGAATACCATTGGTATATAAAAGGAGCTGTTCCTTTCACAGTGACTAGCACATACTGTGAACCATTATTGACTGATTTATACTTTGGTAGAACGTGGGAATCCCATGTGTCCCCTTTTGTTTTTGTTTTGCCGCTTGATAAATTAACTGAGCGATTCTCGGGATTTGATAACTGTTTATAGTCTTCTTGTGTAATCACTTCAACATTGTAGTGTTGTGGATTGAGAAGACGGTACTGTGAATCATAATGCAAAAACTGCATAAAGACTGTATTGATAGCAATCCACAGAATACAGAAACCAGCCAGAAATATAGAATTGTTTGGTATACATTTCATTGTAATTCCTTCCGTTTAACACACAGTTCAGAGGCGTCGATCGCGCTGCGGGCGGTGTCCACTGGAACGCTTGGTTCGTCAAGAATTCCTCTGTATGGATTCAGCCTTGAGAGTCCTGGTTCCGACCGTCGAGCCATCGCTTGAATAGCTCTGCCTCATTCACATCCAGCTTCATACAGCAGGACGATCCGGCAACATCACCGCCTCCAACGGCAAAATGAACGACCAATCTCCCCTTGCGCGCTGGCTCGACGTACGTCATGCGATCGACATTGATGTACTTATCACCGCCTACTTTTATGATGGTCATGGCAGATTCTCCATTTATGTATGTTTTTGATGCCCAACAATGTTTATAAGTTTTCCGTATAACATCACGAGCCTCTCGGTATAAAGCAAGAAAACACAAACCGCGACGTTGCCGCTTCATAGCTGTTATATCCGCTATTTTCAATTATAGATGCGGTCGGCCTGTCGAGCAATGAGGAAAGGCTTTGTTATTGACTATTTTCTATTGACTATTGAATATTGTAATTGATTATCCCCTGCACTCAATACGTACGACGTAATACGCAATACGCATCACGCACGACGCAAGACTATCTTTGAAATGGCCGTATAAAGGACAATTTGGGGTTAAGATGGGGAATTTGCTTGCATTTTGGCCGGAATTCAGTATAATGTGCTAAAATCACAATAGTTCATCGTTCATAGATAACAGACATCAGATTTCAGGCATCAGAAAATACAATGGCAATCATCTCACAAAATGCTGTTTTGTCATTCCTGCGTAGGCAGGAATCCAGAGTTCTTGCGTTTTTGGATTCCGCATCAACAGGCTGTGTCGCAATTAGAGTTTTGAAGATGATTTTGTTATTCAACCGATATGTTATAATGAGCATACCCGAATGAAAGGATTTTAACATGGCATATCGGTATGGAGATCGCAAGCAAAAGCTGCTTTTCCCGCAAAGTATTGACGAATATATACCTGAGAATGCACCTGTCAGAGCTTATGACGCATTCGTGGATTCACTGAACCTTGCTGAAATGGGCATTCAGATAGAACCTCACAAGGTCGGCTGTCCACAGTTTGATCCGAAGATTATGCTTAAACTACTGCTTTATGGATATTCCTACGGTGTTCGCAGCTCTCGCAAGCTGGAAAGAGAAACGCATTACAATCTTTCGTTTATCTGGCTGACTGCGGGCTTAAAGCCCGATCACAAGACCATCGCGGAATTTCGAAGAAACAACAAATCCGAGTTGAAAAAAGTTATCAGACAATGTGCACAGCTTTGTGTCAAGCTGGATTTGATAGAGGGTAATACATTGTTTGTTGATGGTACTAAAATCCGGGCCAATGCTTCTATCAAGAACTCATGGACAAAAGAACGCTGTGACCGGCATCTTAAAAAAATAGACAAATACATAGAAAAGATTCTTTCGGAATGTGAGTCGGTTGATGAGAACGAAAAAGACCAACCTTCTCTTATAAAAATGAACGAAGAACTCAAGAATCAGGAAACGCTCAAGTCCAGGATTAAAGATATTCTCAGTGAGCTTAAAAACGAAGATAAGAACTCGATCAACACCACTGATCCGGACTGTACAAAGACACACGGCAGGCAAGGTTATCATGCCGGTTATAACATGCAATCAGTAGTTGATGAAAAACATGGGCTAATTGTCAGTTGTGATGTAATCAACGAAAATAATGACATTCATCAGTTTGCCGAACAGGTTGAACAAGCCAATGATACATTGGAAAGGAAATGTAAAACTGCTTGTGCGGATGCGGGTTATGCAGATATTGATGAACTGGAAAAGATAGATCAGCAGGGGATTAAAGTTGTTGTTCCTTCAGTCAAACAGGTTTGCTCCCGAGAACCAGGATCTTTTGATAAGTCACATTTTCAATATGATCCTGCTGGCGACTGTTACACTTGTCCAGAAGGCCATATCCTTAAATACAGCTATACCAACACAGTTAAAAGAGCAAAAGTATATAGAACCGGTGGCTCAATTTGCAGCCGATGTTGTCATTTTGGTAAATGTACCAAACATCCCAGAGGCAGAACGGTAACGCGATTACTAAAAGAAGAACTGGTACAAAAGTTGGAAGCACAATACGAACAACCAGAGTCTCAAAACATTTATGAACTTCGAAAACAAAAAGTCGAGTTGCCTTTTGGGCATATCAAGCATAACTTGAAAGTCAATGGCTTTTTACTGAGGGGTCTGGAAGGTGTCAAAGCCGAGGCATCTGTGTTGTCCAGTTGTTTCAATATTGCACGAATGATAAGCATCATAGGTGTTTCCGGGCTGGTCGCTAAGCTTATGAGTTAGAAAGAGGTATATGAATAACAATATCATGAAGGAAGTAAGCCGTCATTTTGACAAAATGCCTGATATAGGTCATTAATGAAAAAAACCTTATAGTTTTGATTTAGCTGCTGAGAAATTGCAGGATTGTAATGTAATTGCGACACAGCCTGCAAGTGCGGAATGACAGGCTGGAGGGCGGAATCAAAAATCAAAATACAAAGTTCAAAATCAAAAATCAAAATGCAAATCGCAAAATGACAAATCAAAGATCAAAAATTGAGCCGAATTGGACAAAAAGCGCTAAAAAATGAGCAAAATAGTGAGAAAAATTCGCATTAATTTGAAAAAACAAAGCCAATTCGCCAGCCGTTGGCTGGAAATCGGAAGCACGAAGCTCGAAATCCTAAACGATTTGAAAAAACAAAGCCAATTTACGAATGGTCAAAATGAGCGCAAAATCAGTTATAACAAAGGGATATAAAGATATATTGCGGTTTTGGCTCGAAAAAAACAAAGCCAATTCAAAGCCAATCGCCGGGTCTTGGCTGGAAATCCGAAGCACGAAGCTCTAAATCCGAAACAACTGCATTTTTCGGAATACGATTTGAAAAAACAAAGCCAATTTGTAAAAGGCAAAAATGGATGTAAATGCATATACCAAAAGTACTTATGGAGATTTTTCCGGATTTATGCCGCGAAAAAACAAAGCCAATCAAAGCCAATTTCAAAGTTCCGAAATCCAATTAGGGAAGGATTTTCTGATTTTTATCATTAGATTCTATTTGAAAGGAGCCACGTAAAATAAAAAAAACAGCCCGGTCAAAATAGCAAGCTCACGTAGAAGCCACCCGAGTAACACTTGAACAACTTAGAGGCGTAGTTATAATGGCATCGAAGGCCGCTAAAAAGTCTTACATCTTTAAGAAATATCAAAAAGGAAGAAAGACGATGCCACTCGAAAACATGAAAACTATGCTCAGCAAAGCTGTTAATGGGGATTATGCCGTTGGCGCCTTTAATATCCTTGACTACAACTCCACCAAAGCCGTCGTCCGGGCTGCGGAGGAAACTAACGCCCCTGTTATCATTCAGACATCAGCCATGACCGTTATTTTCTGGGATTGCACGGCGATAATCTCATGGGTAAAAGAACTTGCAGGATTTTCGAAAGTGCCGATCGCTCTGCATCTCGACCACTGCAAGGATTTAGGCCTTATCGAAAAATGTATCGAGGCCGGATGGAGTTCAGTGATGATAGACGCATCCTCAAAACCCTTTGAGGAGAACCTGGCTTTAAGTAAGGAAGTTGTTAAGATGGCGAGGCCCAAAGATGTCACTGTTGAAGCCGAGCTTGGCGCCATTGTCGGTGTGGAGGATGACATCCACGTCAAAGAGCAGGATGCACACCTGGCCGATCCCGAACAGGCAATCAGATTTTGTTCGGAAGTCAAACCGGACTGTTTTGCGCCTGCCATCGGAACCGCTCACGGAGTGTACAAGGGCGAACCAAAGATAGCTTACGATCGACTCAAAGAAATCGCCGCCAAGACGTCAATACCCATTGCACTACACGGCGGGACGGGGCTTGCGGACGATGTGTTCAAGAAGTGTATTTCGCTCGGCTGTGTAAAAGTCAACATATCCACCCAGCTTAAATATGCCTTTATCGACGGTTTTGTTGCCTACCACAATGCTCACAATACTCAGTACAATCCGCTGAAGGTAATTGAGGCCCAGTTCAAAGAGTTAAAAGGGGGTATTGTTGAGAAAATGATTCTTTTCGGCAGTGCCGGGAAGGCTTGACAGAAAGAAACAAAAATGAACAGCAACGAAGGAGTGTCTTTATGAAAGCCCTCATTTTCGATTGTGATGGAGTTCTGGCTGATACCGAACGTGACGGGCATAGAGTCGCTTTCAATAAGGCATTTGCACAAAAAGGATATTCGATAGAGTGGGCGGTAGAATTGTACGGCAAGCTATTAGAAGTTTCAGGCGGCAAGGAACGCATGAAACATTACTTCGACAGCCACGGCTGGCCTGGCGACGTCACGGATAAGGACACCTTAATAAAAGAACTGCATAAACTCAAGACAGACTTTTTTATGCAAATTATAGAATCGGGCGAACTACCTTTACGCCCCGGTGTGGCAAGACTTGTGGATGAAGCTATCGCGGCCAATATTACTTTGGCCGTCTGCTCCACTTCACACGAACGAGCAGTTAATCTTGTCGTAGAAAAGCTGCTCGGCTTCGATCGCAAGGCCCATTTCAGCGCCATTCTGGCCGGTGACGTCGTATCTAAGAAAAAACCGGACCCTGATATTTATACTTTGGCCTCACAGAAGTTAAGTCTTGAACCATCAGAGTGTGTTGTGGTCGAAGACAATCGTAATGGTTTGCTTTCGGCAAAAGCGGCGGGTATGTATTGTATTGTCACTACAAACGGATATACAAAAGATGAGAATTTTAAAGAGGCTGATCTTTTTGTCTCAGAGCTTGGTGACCCGCCCGGAATTCAGGTGACTCTGGAAATGATTCGAGCCATTGTAGAGAAAAAGTAACCTCAATATGACAAAATCTGTAAAGATGTTATTGAATGCAGTAATAATACGACACGCTGAATTTTTTGAATTTCCTAACTATCAGGAGCAGATTAAATGACGAATAAAATGATATGTTCGTCTGTTATCGCGGTTATCCTGTTAATATTTGCAGTTGAGGCATCCTCACAGCCAATCCCAGGCGATGTTTTCCGGGAATACAAATGGTACAAGATAGACGGAAACGCAGGTGGTTCATTACGTGTTGGCGGCCGGCTTGGTTACGAAGGCTCTATTACCCTTGAGCACGAATTTGATTTGGAGGATGCGATCAAGGCGGAAGTGGTTATCGAAAAAATTCTATGCCATGACGGTACAACCGGCCTGGCTATTCAAATTAATGACAGCGACTGGATTTACATCCCGGAAGCGGCGAATATACCTGTCCCTCAATGTGCCTATCAACACCATTTTTATCCTACCGTTCGCATACCATTGAGCTGCCTTAAGAAAAGCAAAGACAACGAATTTCGCATGAAGGTCGATAGTAAACACCCCTGGAACTGGCCTCAGAATCTCATCTATGGCGTACACTTTCGCATCTATTACGATCCGTCCAGGAAACCCCATCCTATCGGCAGGATTGCAAGCCCTGAATCTGATAAAGCTTTGGGTGAATCCGTAAAACTAACTTCGGAAGCGGGCAGCCCCAATGGAAAAATCAAACAGGTGGATTACATTGGTTTCTACGAAGATGTCAACTTCGAAGGTGACGGAGTCTACCGCCAATGGCACTATCATTTCTTCCACGGGCAGATAATTCACCACATCGGTTCGGCAACTGATGAGCCTTATGAGGTGACATGGGATACTTCGTGGATACCTGATCAAAAGCAGGCAATAGAAATCGCCTCGCGTATCATAGATAGTAGCGGCATGATTTATATGACCGACGCAGTCGGCAATCTACATCTGGATCGCTCCGATTCTTCGGTTGAGCTGTGTAAGCCTTATGATATACCCAAAAGATGGGTGACAAGAAGAGGTGAAAGAGAAGAACGTTTCGAGGTGAATGGTGACCTAAGTAAAGCGGTCGCTGCTCAATTGGTCTGGTCCAGCTGGAGCCCGGGTTACATGAACGGTGTTTATATTAATGACACCAGGGTTTTCGACTGTGAAGGACCGAAATATCAGTACTTCGCACATCGTGTCACCATTAAAGATATGAACTGTTTCAAGCAGGGCGTGAATGTCCTGAAGACAGGCAAAACACCTAAAATCAACGGTAAAATGGTACATGGAATGGAAGTGAACTGGCCGGGCATTATGGTATTGATTCAGTATCGAAATAACAAATAGCGGAAAACGGGATTCTTTTTCGTTTATGTGAAGAAAATCAGAGTGGAGAAATGAATCATGCATCTATCACGAAGAAAGTTCTTAAGGGATGTTGGTATCACAGCAGCTTCAATTGGAACAATATTTCTCGACGGCTGCTTCAAAGAAAGAAAACTGAAACCGAATATAATTTTTATTTTAGCAGATGACCTTGGTTATGGCGATCTCGGTTGCTATGGTCAGAAACGCATCAAAACGCCGAATCTGGATAAGATGGCTGCGGAGGGAATGCGGTTTACACAGCATTATGCCGGCAGCACTGTTTGTGCACCGTCACGTTGTTCTCTAATGACAGGCAAACACACCGGTCATTGCACAGTGCGGGGCAATGTAGATGTCCTTATGAAGCCCGACGAGATTACTGTTGCCAAGATTCTGAAAAAGTCAGGATATACCACTGGTTGTATAGGCAAGTGGGGTATTGGGCATCCGCCCGGGCCGGACGATCCACACAAAAACGGTTTTGACCACTTCTTCGGCTATCTAAGTATGTGGCATGCTCACAATTATTACCCTGACTTCCTCTGGAAAAACGGTGAGAAGGTCACTCTACAAAATATCGTTCAACATCCCGAAAAACACTACAAAAAGGACCAGGAGTCGTTGGTTGGCCTTGCCAGGAAGAAAGTTGATTACTCCCATGACTTATTCACCCGGGACGCCCTTGATTTTATTGAAAAAAAGGATCGGCCTTTCTTTTTGTTCTTATCATACACAATTCCTCATGCCAATAATGAAGCCGGTAATTATGGTTCACACGGAATGGAAGTCCCCGATTGCGGGCAGTACCAGGATGAAGACTGGCCGGAACCGGAAAAATGCAAGGCTGCTATGATTTCACGTATGGATAGTGATATTGGCCGTATCCTTAAGAAACTGAAGGAACTCGGAACCGATGAAAACACGCTGGTCGTTTTCACAAGTGACAATGGCCCCCATAAAGAAGGCGGAATTACGCCTGATTTCCTTGACAGTAATGGGCCTCTGAGAGGTATCAAGCGTGATTTATACGAAGGCGGCATTCGTGTACCGATGATTGCTCGTTGGCCGGGCAAGATAAAAACCGGTAGCGTATCGGAACATATCTCCGCCTTTTGGGACATCCTGCCAACGTTTGCCGAGCTTGCCGGTGTGCAGCCCCCGAAGGATATAGATGGTATTTCGATGCTGCCGGCCATTCTTGGCAAGCCGGTGACCAGGCACAAGTACCTCTACTGGGAATTTCACGAAGGCAGCTCTAAGCAAGCTATCCGCATGGAAAATTGGAAAGCAGTCCGATTAGCGCCTTCGAAATCCATTGAGTTGTATGACCTGAGTTCGGATATTGGAGAAGAAAATAATATCGCCCGGAAACATCCTGAGATTGTCGCCGAGGTCGAAGCGATTCTTAGCAAAGTCAGGACTGATGAAAATACCTGGCCATTGAACGACAAGAAAGTTAAAATTCCTTTCTGATTGTCGTGGATATATTGGATATAATCTTAATGAATCACAAATGGTACTGACAAAATGAAAATAACACGAAGACAATTCCTAAGAAATACATTGATCGGCTCGGCGCCGGCGGCTTATACTCTGTCGCTCTATTGCCGGCATACACTCTCATCCCCAACAACCAAGCATTCGAGGCCAAATATTGTTATTGTTCTGGCTGACGATATGGGTTTTTCGGATCCGGGTTGTTTCGGCGGAGAGATTCATACGCCAAACCTGGATAGGTTGGCTGCCAACGGTATACGCTTTACGCAGTTCTACAATTGCGCACGCTGTTGTCCGACACGGGCCAGTTTGCTGACAGGGCAGTACCCTCATAAGGTCGGCCTGGCACAAAACGGTCAGAGCCTGACCCGAAACGGAATTACCATCGCCGAATCTCTAAAACAGGCCGGATACAATACAGCAATGGCAGGTAAGTGGCACCTGTCCAGAACAGACCAGCTCAGTGACAAGAAACTGCACCAGAAATGGTTAGACCATCAGTATGACCCTGGGCATCCTTTTGCTCCACAGGAAACTTATCCTGTCAATCGAGGATTTGACAAACACTATGGAGTGATTTGGGGAGTAATCAACTACTTTGACCCGTTTTCTCTTGTTGAAGGCAGCGAGGCAGTAAAGACGGTGTCTGAAGATTTCTATTTCACTGACGAGGTCACGAACAAATCCGTAGAATATATTCGAGAGTTAAGCCGCTCCGACAGGCCATTCTTTTTATACGTTGCTCACTGCGCACCACATTGGCCTTTGCACGCTCGCCCTGAGGACATTGCCAAATACAAAAATACATACAAGGGTGGCTGGGAAAAACTGCGACGGGAACGCTACCAGCGGATGATCAAAATGGGATTGTTTAATAAGGAAAACACATCATTG